>OGQT01001743.1_pt1 | contig 16648 bp, 11 predicted proteins | sample 1553261 | NCBI WGS metagenome assembly OGQT01 (sample SAMEA2579992, study PRJEB22360) | human gut metagenome | biome: human gut; feature: human-associated habitat; material: faeces | place: Denmark | collected 2008/2010
TTGCCGCGCACCACGGGGGGCACTTGGACCGGTCTCGCGGCCCTGCCATAACCTGCCAAAAAGGGACAGGTTTGTTTTGGCAGGTTTTATCTGGGCAAACGTCATTTCCACCACAAAGGGGCCAGGCACCTTTGTGGCGGTTTTTGCTTTAGTAGATGTGTGGGACATGCCTTACAATCTACCAAGTAGTTCATGACGGGCGAAAAACGGAGAGAAGGGGCTTGATGCGTCCTTAATGTTTCATGCGGATTGATTGATTTGACAGACGGTGGCGAATGCCCGCCGTCCGCATTCGTATGAAACAAGGAGTCTCCATGCTCGCCTCTCTTTTCTCAAAGCCTCAACCATCGCTGTCCGTGCAGGCCAAGCGCCTGGTGGCGATGCGCTTTCTCGTCTACACCGGTTTTCAGACCAGCTACTTCATCGGCGTCATCGGAACGCTTACCTATGCGGACGGCGCTTCGGTCGTCGCGACATCGCTGGCCGTCTTTTTTATGAACGTATTCGTGATCTTGGGATCCTTTGCGGGTGGCGCGGCGCTCGACGCCTGGGGCCCGCGCCGTCATTTCTTTCTGAGCATCGTCGGCACGTTGACAACCGGCGCGGCAATCCTCGCCTTTGGCAGCGCGACCGGAACAGTCCTTGCCGGCGCGGTACTCCTGGGCTTTGTGATGGGATTCGCCCAGCCCATCGCTACGTCCTATCCGGCGTATCTCACCGACGATCCCGTCGAGCTCAAAGACATCAACTCCGCCATCGCCATGTTTTCAAACGTGAGTATCATCGTTGGCCCCACGCTGGGTGGCTTTGTCGCGGCGGCTGCGTCGTCGCGCGCGGTGTTCGTGCTCATGATGATCTTTACCGTACTGGCGCTCGTCGCCGGTTGGGGCTTTAGGCCGCAGACCAGCCATGTCGCCGGAGATGCGGATGCCGATTCGGCAGAGGAAGGGGAGCGTGCGGGACAAAGCTCCAACCCCAGCATATCCACTCGTGTCACCTTCGCGACCAGCATCAAGACAGTCTTTACCAACAGCGTCCTCGCGTTACTTTTCTGCATCATCTTCCTCTCGAACTTTGGCTATGGAGCTTTCGATCCGCTGGAGTCGTTCTTCTACCGCGATGTCCTGCACGTCGGTGTTGAGTGGATGGGTTGGCTCTCGTCGGCCTCGGGCGTGGGCGCGGTGCTGGGCGCCGTGGCCGCGCTCCGCTTGCCGCCGCACTTGGTCAACCTTAAAACGCTGCTCGTGGCGCTCATGTCCGTGGGCCTGGGAAGTTTGCTCTATGTGGGGACGCCGTACGTGGGCGTAGCCCTTGTCGGCCAGATTGCCCTGGGCGTGGCCTGGGGCGTCGTCAACCCGCTCCACAACACGATCGTGCAAACGACGGCCCCGCTCGAGCAGCTCGGTCGCGTGAACTCGGTCATGGGCTTTGGCAATATGTTTGCCGGCGTGGCCCCGCTGGCAATTGCCCCGTGGCTGGCGGCGACGTTTGGCGTGCAGCAGACGCTCGTGGGGGCGGGTATGGTCGTGACGGCAGTTCCCGCGGCGTTGCTGTTGTTTGGCCGCCGGCATTTTGATCGTGCCGCAAGGCAGTAAAAACCATCGCAACATTCGATGAAAATCGCGATTTTGCCGAAAAACGTCGAATGTTGTGATGGTTTGCGCTCCGGGTTCGGCCACCACAAAGGGGCCAGGCACCTTTGTGGTGGTTTTTGCTTTGACAGGCCGCGCCTGCGCCTTGGTATACCATGTACGCCGTTCACGAATACACCCCACACCGCCGCACAACCCAGAAAGGCCCCCATGGACCCCCCCTTCAGCCACATCAAAGCCGTGTTCTGCGATATCGACGGCACGCTGCTTACGAGCCAGCACACGGTGTCCCCGCGCACCGTGGCGGCGATTCGCGCCCTGCGCGAGCGCGGCGTACTCTTTGGCCTGTGCACCGGGCGCGACGCCCACGCGACCGAGGCCATGTACGAGCTCTGGGGCATCGAAGGCCTGGTAGACGTGATGGTGGGCTGCGGTGGCGCCGAGGTCATCGACCGCGCGCACGACATCAACGAGCTGAGCTATCCGCTGCCGGGCGAGACCATCGCGCGCATCTGCGAGCACATGGCGGACCTTCCGGCAACGCCCGTCTGCCCCCGAGACGGCGTGTTCTACGTGCCCGAGAGCAACGCGTGCGTCGAACACCTGTCGCGCGTCGATGGCGTGCCCTATCAGGTGGTCGATTTTGCCGAGTTTTTGCGCGAGCCGCAGCCCAAGGTGATGTTTACCATGGCGCCCGAGGTAATGCCGCGGGTGATTGAGCGGGCGTCGACGTTTGCCGATGACACTGTTAAGGCGGCGGCTCTGCAAACAACGCAGCGGCTCTACGAGTTCATGGATCCGCGCGTGTCCAAGACGCGCGGCCTTGTGCGCGTGGCGGAGCTCAACGACATGGAGCTCCAGGACATCTGCGTGTTTGGCGATGCGGACAACGACACCTGCATGGTGGCTGACGCCGGCGTGGGCGTGGCCATGGCAAATGGCAGCGATGCCACCCGTGCCGCCGCCGACTTTGTAACCGCCAGCAACGACAAAGACGGCATAGCGATCTTTATCGAGGAACATCTGCTGTAGCGCAGGGGGAGAACCACCACAAAAGGGGCAGGTACCTTTGCGGTGGCCTCAGGCGATTTGGGCGAATTGATACCGAAAATCTGCGCGAAAATTCAAATTTAGTTGTCTGAACATCACACTTCTAACCACCGATGGGTCAAAGATATTCTCATCAGTTTGATAGGATATTCCTTCCGGTTAATGACCTACTGCTCACGGTCGATTTTCGACCGTGAGCGGGATGTTTGCTCTTGAGCAAAATGTTGTGCAAATTAATTTAATGCCATTAAAAAAATGATGGGCAACTAAATTACCAGCAGAAACAAAAAATAGATAGCGAATAAACGAAGGTAAATCTGAGCAATTGTCAAGAGAATTGACAATTCGCTACAAAACTATCGGTTTATTTGCCAGATGTTCAAACAATCGTTAGAATAGTCATTACTAAGCGTGCGCAATTACAGATTGCGCAGATACGTTTGATAGTGAAAGAGCAAGATCGCGGTCTCTTGGGGAGGAGACATCGATGAAAGCGAATTCAGAAAAAACTAAGCAGAGTAAAAAAGCGACGCGCCGTGTACTGGCAGGCGTTTTGTGCGGAGCCTCCGTGTTGAGCCTGGTACTGTCGCTCGTCATGCCCCCGATCTCGCAGGCCATTGCCAACGACGCCCAGACCGAAGAAACTGTGACGGAGGATTCCTCAAGTGAGTCTACTGATGTAGACAACACCAACAACGGGGATACCGAAAAGCTGAATAGCGGCGAGACTGAGGGCGACGAAGTTGGCGACGAGAGCCAGCCTGAGGAGCAGCCCGAGGAAGAGCAGCAGAACGAGGGTACAACGACTTCGGAAAGTGAAACCGTTGTTACGGCTGCGGAAAACGAGCAGGCTAAAACGGCATCCGATGAGATGATAGATAGCGCGAGTAAGCTGAAAGAAAAGCTGGAGAACGCGAGCGGCACTGCCAACTTTATGCTTACGGAAAATATTGATCTTACGAATGATAATGATAACAATAAGACAATTCAGCTCGACAATGACGGTAGCAATATCACGCTGGATCTAAACGGCCATAAGATTAAGTATGCGAGTAATGGTCAGCCTCTGTTCAATATCACCGGTGGCGCGACGCTGACCGTCAAGGACGGCGAGCAAGCCGCTCCGACAGAGACCACGGTTAATCAAGAAAAAATGAACGGCAATCTCGCTTCAATGGAATGCGACGATTCCAACATCCCGAACAAACTTACCTACTACGTAACCGAATCGGTCGCAAAAGGAACCGGTGCAACCGAGATAACCGGTACAACCGAGGTACCCGGTACAACTGAGACCCTTAAAGAGTATAAGGTTGATATCAAGGGTGCTATTGTGGCATGCGGTGACCATGTCAACCTGAAGCTCGTTAATCTCTACAAAACTGGTGGCAAGGTCGGTACGTTTAACCTCGAGAGTGGCGCGATCACGCAACAGCAAAATAGCAGAGATCAAAATAACAGTGTTAGCAGTTTGGTTTATGCCGAGGAGGATTCTATCGTCAATATGAGCGGTGGCTACGTTTGCGGTGCAACCTCTATGAGCCATGGCGCAGGTATCGAACTCGGCACCAAGAACGGGAACGGCATAGGCGCGACTCTTAACCTCACCGGTGGCGTGATCGCGGGCAACTACGCTCCCGAAGGCGGCGGCGTGTACGCTGACGGCTCTACAATCAACATGACTGGCGATACGACTGGCGGCACAATTTCCGGTAACGGTACGTTCGAGGGTCGGCCGGGTTTTGGCGCGGGAATTTGTGCTAAGGACTCCATGGTGACCATTTTGAATGGTTACATTACTAACAACAAATATCAGCACTACGATGAAAGCCACAAGGGTAAAGGTTGCCACGGTGGTGGCGGCATTGCCGCTTTCAATGACGGCAGTCTCACAATTGCAGGCGGTTACATCACGGGCAACTACTCTGCCGAGGCTGGCGGCGGCGTTTATGCTGGCGCTTGGAATAGTGCTCTTTCCGAGTTTACGTTTTCTGGTGGAATCATCGCTAGCAATGTGGCGCAAAACTCAGAGGGTGGCGGCATCCGTATCGCTGCGCCTACAGTTGGCGAATTTAATGTGAGCGGCAAGAAAGCCTACATCACTAACAATACGACCAATACCTCCTACGACTGGGGTGGCGGCGGCGTGTTCGTCCAGGGTGGCAACAGCGACCAAAACATAGATTCAGCGAGCCTCAAGATTTACAACGCACTGATTACCAACAATTCGGCCCAAGGCTATGGCGGCGGCTTCGCTGCCTGCCCGACCGGCAAAACGTCTATTACCGACACCAATGGCATTGCAATTTTCGGAAACACCGATGCAGACGGTAAGAAGCTATCAGGTGACGGCAATGAAAAGAAGGAAGACTGGCTTCAAGTTGATGGCGGTGAGATTACTCCTAACTTCAAGAAGAACAATGGCCATAAGGATCTTTTCCTTATTCACAAGAAGAACGACGGTGAATACATCGCAGCCGTAACGGGTCAGATGCTTGGCGGCGGCGCTGCCAATTGGACGGGCACGATCGACGATTCATCAACGCCTATCTATATCGGCAAGTACGAGGGCGCCCAAGCTAAGTACATGATTGGCCTCGATGCAGATCCTTCCAGCGATGATCAAGGGTTTGCCGTTGATGACGCCAGACTCTTCATCACAGGCAACAAATCCAACATCCACGGTGGCGGCATCATGACCAACGGCGACGTAATCGCTGGCTCCACCACGGAGGTGAACGTGTACCCCAAGATGAAGCTCAACGGCACTAAGGAACTTAAAGGCCGTAATCTCAAGAAGGGCGAGTTCGAGTTCGAACTGCTCAAGCAAGGTTCGAACCTGCAGGCCCCCTCGTTTAACGACAAGGGTGCCCTGCAGCCCAACGGTTGCCAGGTGGTCGATACGGTTCAAAATGATACAAATGGCAGCTTTACCTTCGACCTGGGCGAGGTTTATGCCGATACCAATCTTGTCTACTATCTGGTGGAGAAGCCGGGTGCCGAAAAAGACATTACCTATAGCAAGACCATCTACAAGATTGAGCCTACGGTCACGAAGGACACGAGCAAGTCGCATGACGTACTCAAGATTCGCTACACCTATTACAAAGTTGATAGCGTAAAGATCACGAAGACAGAAAATGGCAAAGCTTCGGAGTCTACGGTGAACGGAACTTCCAACAACGACGTTGTTTCGATTCAGCTGACGAACGATACTACCTTCACTAATGAATACACTCAGTACACCTCCAGCGGCTCTTGGACTCCCAAGGCGACTAAGGTCGTTAAGGGTGGCGAGATGAAGGAGTTTACGCTCGAGTTTGCGGATAACGAGAACTTCGCTAATGCCAAGATGGTTAAGACCGTCCCCGACGGCGAGAATGTTACCACTGCCGACGGCGACAAGTCCCAGACCCTGAGCTTCGATGAGATTACGTACACGCTTGCCGATCTCGTCAGGGGCACGGATCCCACGGGCCGTGGCGCTTCCAAGACTTTCACGTACTATGTGCGCGAGAAAGATAACAGTTCGCTGTTCTCGCACTACAAGTTCGACAAGTCGGTCTACAAGATCACGGTCACGGCAACTGATCAGTCTGATAAGACGATCAAGTGCGATGTGACTTACACCAAGATCGTCAATGCCGATGGCAAGGATATCCCCGAGAACGATCAAAAGGCGGTCAACTACGTTCCAGCTAAGGACGAGTCCACTGGCAAGGAACAGGCCGTTCCCACCTTCACCAACACCTACTCCACCTCTTTGCCCCTTTCTGGTATGTCGGGCGTCACTCTGACATACCTTGCCGGCGCGGCGGTGCTTTGCGCTGCTGCGGCCTGGATGCACATTCGTCGCAAGGCGAATGCGAAGGGGGGTAAGCGTCGTGAATAAGAAAGTTTGCTCCTTCCCGATCTTGTTTGCGCTGCTTGCCCTCCTGATCGGCACCTGCGCGGTTGTGTTCCCCGCATCCGCGCAGGCCGCGCCGACCTCGACCGGTTCCATCACGGTGAGCGGCACCGTGGCGAGCAGCTACGACGCCTACCAGATCTTTAGCGCCAACGTCGTCGACGGCGACAGCGACGCCAAGATCGCCACCGAGCTCGCCTGGGCAAGCGACGCCGTGCGCGACGCCGCGCTGCCTGTGCTGCACAGCGCCGGCATGCCCAAATCCCAGACCACCGCGCAGGAAGCTGCCGAGTGGCTCAACACCGATTCCCACCTTACGAGCGCGCTGAGCGCGCAGCTCGCTCGTTCCCTCCAGAGTTCTGGCGCCGTGCCTGTGGCCCTTAACGCGGGCGCGGCGGCCGAGCTGCCCTGCGGCTACTGGCTCATCGTCGCCGACGACGACGCCATCGCCCAGGGCGAGGCCGGCACCGCGCCGATCATGGCCCTGGTCGGCGGCAGCGCCGTCACCGTCAAGCCCAAGGCGGCGACCCCCAAGGTCGCCAAGCATGTGCTGGAGGACAGCGCCGCCGCATGGCAGAAGGCCGCTGACGCCACGGTCGCCGACGACCTGTACTGGCGCCTCTCGGCCACGGTCCCGGCGGGTCTTACCGCCTACGACACCTATACGGTGCGGTTCGTCGACACCATGGGCGCGGGGCTCGACCCCTCCAAGGTGGCCGCGAGCATGCGCGTGTACGTGGCGGCGGGCGCGGACGGCGGCTTTGATGCGGTCCAGACTGACAAGGACGGCCGCGCCGGCACCGACCCCGCGAAGGGCTGGACCGACATTACGGCCCAGTGCGCCACCAAGGTGGCGGCCGACGGCAAGACCTTCACCGTGCGCACCGGCGACCTGATCGCCGCGCTCGGCGGGGCCGACGCCTTCACCGCGGGCGCCCGCGTGGTCGCCGTGTACAATGCGCCGCTCAACAGCGCGTGCAACCACGGCATCGCGAAGGGCAACCCCAACGAGGTCTACCTGCGCTACCCGCGCTCTCCCTTTGCCGACCAGTCCGGCGACGCCGGCTTCACCCGCACGCCGAGCGATGACGCGTGCGCCTACACCTGGGGACTCAGCCTCATCAAGCGCTCAAGCTCGGACGATAAACCGCTCGCGGGCGCCAAATTGCGCATCATCGATGACCGCGCGCGCATCCTAACGACCGACGGCTCGTGGTCGACGGATGCCGACGCGTGCGTCACCACGGGCGCGGATGGCCATGTGGAATTGAGCGGTGTTGACGCGGGTGTCTACACCGTCGAGGAGGTCGCGGCTCCCAAGGGCTACATCGCCTTTGAAGGCAAACGTACGGTGACGGTTACGGCCGAGGGATTGGACGTTAAACAGGTTGCAGTCGCGAAGCCCAAGGTGACCGTGTCGGCCGAAAGCCCTCTGCGGGTTGATACCGCCGATGCCGGGACGGGTTCGATTGAGCTGTCGGTGCTCAACACCCCAAGCAAAGAAGCAAGTCGAGGCTTTATGCCCTCGACGGGAGATAGAACGTTGGTGCTAGTGGCGGTTTTGGCTGCCATCGGAGTGGCGGCTATTGTTGTCGCGCTCGTCATCAAGCGGGGAGGAGGTCGCCGTGAAAAATAATTATCCCCCCTGCTCAATGGCGAACTGCCTCCGTAGCGAGTGACGCGCAGGCCTACCGACCCGATGATTATTGGTTTTGAAAAAGTTACTAGAGAACCCTCCATGAAAAGCGGGGCACCCGGTCGATATGACCGAGTGTCCCGCCTCGTTTGTTGGTGCAAAGTAACCTGACCCCTTTGCACCACCACAAAGGTGCTTGGCCCCTTTGTGGTGATCGGCTGCTAGGCGGTGGGGAGTTCTGGCGTGTTAGCCGGCTGCTGCGGCTTGAGGTGGGCGTTGCGCCAGATGATTTGGATGATGTAGCCGAGCGTGAAGACAAAGGCCACGCCGCTGATGAAGCCGCCTACGAGGGGAAGCCCCGTGAGGGCGCCTGCGATTACGCCACCAGCGGCTGCCATGGCGTAGCGGTTCTGGCTGTGTCCGACCATGCGCGCGATCGCGCACCCTGCAAAGGCACTCGACACCAGCGCGATGCCAATAACACCGCACATGAGGGCTCCGGCAAGCGACAGACCAGCGATAGAGATAATTAGCAGTAGGACAGCGGGGACGATAGCAATCGTGCCCAGAAGACCGTTCACCCACAGGGGCATGGGGCGCTGGTGGAGCATACCGGCGGCGCTGGCGGTCGCATGCGGAAAGACGAGCTCGAGCAGCAGAGCGACAAAGCAGGTCGAGAGTGCCGCGGCGACGACACCGCCGATGACATCGTTAACGGTGGAGGTATCCTCGTTCTCGGTGCGGTCGATCTTGAGCGCGCCGACCTCGGCTTCCGCGGCACGCTCGGGGTCCTCGGAGACGTGCGCGTTCACGGTGCCGGTGATGTGGGCGTTCTTGCCTAGGATGAGTTTGTCGGCCCAAACCTCGACATCGCCATCGACGGTGCCATCGATGGTCACAGTATCGCCCGCGAGCGCTGCCGACTTGGTGGAGCCTCGCAGAGCAACCGTCTCGCCTATCGCGTAGAAACAGTTGGCGGTGCTGTCGGAATTGAGCACGACATGCTGGCCAGCGACGGTCACGCTGCCATCAACCGCGGTCTTGGCAATGTCGATGGTGCGTGCCGCCAGACGGACGGCGCCGCCCACTGTGCAGTCGCGGATCGAGAGGGTATCGCCCGCGGCGATGATATCGCGGTCGATGGACGTATCGTCCAAGTTGAGGGCCTGACCTGCCCAGTACAGGTCACCTTCGATGCCGGACGGATTGGCATCATTGTCGGTCGCAAGTACGTTGCCTGCGGTGTCCGTGCCGGCGAACGACGCCGTGGGAAGAGCGGTGAGCGCGAGCGCGATGAGCACGAATGCCATAAGCAGGCAGCGACGCATCTTGTGCGACGGCGCCGTCGCGGTTTGATTGAAAGCCATGGTTGATCCTTTTGTTAGGTGTTCGGCATATACCTAACAGGGTACCCAACGTGCGGGCGCTCTAAAAGAACCTCTCGGTTGCATTTCGAAGGATGAGCCCGCGCTACCTACTTTTTGCGATGCAAAAAGCGCGCGATGTCTTCTTCGGTGGGGCTTTTGATGTCAAAGCGCAGCGAGAGCCAGCGCAGACCCATGGTCACGACAACGCATACGATCAGCGCGGCGACATTGCTCATGATGCCGCTCATAACGAGACACACGTAGCTTGTCGATCCGGCGATGGCCGCGATGGCATAAAAGTTGGTGCGTTGGAAAATGCCCGGAACCACGCCCATAAAGCCGTCGCGCAGCATGCCGCCACCTACTGCGGTGAAGAAGCCCATCATGATGCACACCGCCGGTGCAAAGCCGTAGACCAGCGCCTTGTCTGCTCCAGTGGCGGCGTAGATGCCGACCGAGATGATATCGAGCAGGGGAATGAGTTTTTCGGGTTTGTCGACGATTGCCGGGAAAATATAGATGATGGCTGCCGTGGCAATGGAAAGCGGGAGCGCCATCGGCTGGTTGAGGATGTAGACGTTGCCCACCTGCAGCGTCATATCGCGCAAAAGACCGCCGCCCAGACCGCAGACCACCGCGAGCGCGACCGCGCCCACCAGGTCGAGTTTGTGCTCGCGCGCAACCAGCACACCCGAGATCGATGCAGCGACAACAGCGAACATCTCGAGCCAAAACGGAATAGCGACCATGGCATCCGAGGCGTGTGAGGTAACGGTTATAGCGGCGACGACGGGCAAGATGGGGTCCTTTGGATTACGGATTTGGACAATGCCCGTACATAGTACATGTTCGGCGCCGATTGCGACCCTATTGCTCGGCAAACGGTCGGGACTGGATGCGGGCGTAGGCACCATGTTTGGGAATCTGGGTTGATGCTGAACACGATGGGGGCGTGGCTGAATAGGAGGGATGTCTAAATTTTGAGCAGCGCTCAAAATTTATTCGGTCGGCGTAAGCCGACCGCGCTGCGCTAAAAACGCGCCCGTGGCGCGTTTTCTTTACGCTTTGCGCCCTGTCGGGTTCGAATCCCTCCGCCTCCGCCGTATTTGCTTGTAAGGGACTTAAAAGAAAAAAGCCCCCGATCTGGGAGCTTTCTCAATCTAAATGGCGGAGGAGGAGGGATTCGAACCCTCGTGACCTTATACAGGCCAAACGGTTTTCGAGACCGCCGCATTCAACCACTCTGCCACCCCTCCGCGTGGGGTAAAAACAAAGCAGGCTCGAAGGCCTGCTTTGGAATTAACTGGCGGAGAGTCAGGGATTTGAACCCTGGAGACGCTTTTGACGCCTACACGATTTCCAATCGTGCTCCTTCGGCCACTCGGACAACTCTCCGTTAAATGCGAAAGTCAGTATACACGAGGAATCGCAAAGTGCAAACAGAAAAGTTGGCATTTTTTAAAACGCTCGGCCGCGCTTGGCGTTGCAGTGGGGTTTGAGGTGCCAAAAAACGGCTTCCGACCAGCGTGGTTGATCAACTCAATTGTTCGAAAGGGGTATTCATAAGCGACTTGGCAATGAATTTAAAAATCTATGGGTGGTGCTGTGGACCACTGGTATGCATTTTGCGACCACAGCCTTGTGCCCGCTGACCTGCGGCTTGGCTCAGCTTGTCCCCGCGGCACCGTATCTTGTCCACAAATCCGTCAAGCTCTTGGTCGGCATTTGGTTGGAATGCGCATGAAACGTGGTGCGAGCATGGACATATGTGGAGGTCATGAGGTTGTAGCTGCATATTCTTGCGGCCTGGGAGGTTGAAAGATATTATTACCAAGTCTTTTCCTGCTTCAGGCGCACCTTCACGACCTGAAGCCACATTTGCCCAGAGGAGGTGACAATATGAAGGCTTATGAACTGCTGTTCTTTGTTGACCCGTCGCTCGACCCCGAGACTCGTCTCGCTGTTATGAAGCGTATCGATACCACGATCGCTGAGGGCGCTGGCAAGGTCGACTCCGTTGACGAGTGGGGCAAGCGCAAGCTCGCCTACGAGATCAACGACCTCACCGATGGTGACTACACCCTCATCAACTTCCACGCAGATCCTACCCAGATCGCCGAGCTTGATCGCGTCCTGCGCATCACCGACGCTGTGGTTCGCCACATGATCGTCCGTCGCGACGACCAGGAGTAAGACTGTCGTTTTGGACTGGGCTTGTGCCCCAAGAGGAAGTAGTGAGTTATGAGCATCAATCGAGTGAACATCACCGGTAACCTCACCCGCGATCCCGAGCTGCGCGCCACCGCTGGCGGAACTCAGGTTCTGTCCTTTGGCGTCGCCGTGAACGATCGTCGCCGCAACGCGCAGACTGGCGAGTGGGAGGACTATCCCAACTTTGTCGACTGCACCATGTTCGGCACCCGCGCCGAGGCCGTGAGCCGTTTCCTGGCAAAGGGAAACAAGGTCGCGATCGAGGGCAAGCTGCGCTACAGCTCTTGGGAGCGCGACGGCCAGCGCCGGAGCAAGCTTGAGGTCATCGTCGATGAGATCGAGTTTATGAGCTCCCGTGGTGGCCAGGGTGGCTACGATCAGGGCGGTTACGCCCCCGCAGCTCCCGCGCCCGCAGCACGTCCTGCCGCACCGGTGGCTACGCCGCCCGCGGTCGACGTCTACGATGAGGACATCCCGTTCTAAGGGTTGTTCACCTATTTTTGAGTGAGAGGCGGCTTCGGTTCGCCGAAGTTGCCAAACGAAAGGTATTTTGACATGGCTAATGATTTTTCTGCACGTCAGCCGCGTCGTAAGTACTGCCAGTTCTGCAAGGAGAACACTGAGTTCATCGACTATAAGGACACTCAGCTTCTCCGTAAGTACATGACCGACCGTGGCAAGATCAAGCCCCGTCGCGTCACTGGCGCTTGCACGCAGCATCAGCATGACATCGCCAACGCCATCAAGCGCGCCCGCGAGATGGCTCTCCTGCTGTACACCGTCCCCGTGGTTTCCTCTCGTGGCAACCGCGACCGCGGCTAAGAAGGGAGACGCATCATGAAGGTTATTCTTCTCGATGAGATCAAGGGCAAGGGCGGCGAGGGTGACGTCGTAGAGGTCGCTCAGGGTTACGCTGAGAACTTCCTGTTCCCCAAGAAGCTCGCTGTTGCCGCCACCAAGGGCAACCTCAAGCAGCTTGACGAGCGTCGCAACAACATCGCCAAGCGCGAGGCCGTCCGTCTGGCTACCGCCAACGAGACCAAGGCTGCCTTCGAGGGCAAGACGGTCACCGTTGACGTCAAGGTCGGCGACGAGGGCATCCTCTTTGGCTCCGTTACCGCCGCTATGATCGCTGACGCCATCAAGGCTCAGCTCGGTATGGACATCGACCGCAAGCGCGTCGAGCTCGGTAAGCCCATCAAGGTTGCCGGTGCCCACACCGTTGCCATCTCGCTGTACCGCGAGATCAAGGCCGAGGTTGTCGTTCTCGTCGGCGTTACCGCCGAGGAGCTCGCTGCCGAGGCTGAGGTCGAGGAGGCCGCTGAGGTCGCCGAGGCCGAGACCGCCGAGGTCGAGACTGAGGCTGCTGCCGAGTAGCATTTGCTGCAACGCAACAATCTTGTTCTAAGAAGGGCGCTCTGGGAAACCAGGGCGCCCTTTTGTTTTTTGCGCTGAGTGAGTGTCATGGTGAACGTTGCGTCGAAGTCCTATATACAGGACCGTTCATCCGTTTGGTTCGGTGATGATTGGCGGCGCGCGGCGCGTTTTGGGACCGTGGCTGATACTATGGATGCTCGCAAGCGATATGAATGAGGATGCTCATGGCATATGACGATAGGGAGACCGGGCTGACGGTCGAGGACCGCGGCTCAAAGTTGGGTCTTCCCCAAAACCAAGATGCAGAGGCCAATGTACTGGCCGCTATGCTGCTATCGCCCGAGGTGGTCGAAGAAGCCCAGGTCGAGCTGCAGCCCGATGACTTCTACCGGCCCATTCATAAGACCATCTATACCGCGATGGTCGATATGTACAACAGCCGCATTCCCATCGACTCCATCTCGCTGATCGATTACCTACGAAGCATCAACAAGCTCGATGCCGTGGGCGGCGAAGCGTACATTTTGGAGTTGATGGGTCAGACCCTGTCGCTCGTCAACTGGCAGCACCATGCCCCCATCGTCCCCCGCGATTCGATGCTGCGCGAGCTGATCGGCGCCACCAACGAGATCAACGCGCTGGCATATAACGCCCCCACCGACACCAAAGAGGTTGTCGAGCTGGCCGAGAGCAAGCTGCTCAAGGTTACGGCGCGCGAGGTCAAGTCGAGCTACAAGACGCTGACCGAGTTTATGGTCGAGGCCTATAACGAGGCCGAGGAAGTGTGCCAGGCCGGTGGTCAGGCGGCGGGCGTGCCCACGGGCTTTCCGTCACTCGACCGTATGCTCATGGGTTTTCGCGAGGGCCAGCTCATCATTATCGGCGCCCGTCCTGCTGTAGGTAAGACGTCGTTCGCTCTGAACCTGGCGCTCAACGCCGCCGCTGCTGGCTATACCGTCGGCTTCTTCTCGCTGGAGATGTCGGGCAAGGAAATTGCCCAGCGTCTGATTTGTGCCTACGCCATGATCTCGATCAGTGACTTCCGCATGGGCCGCATTAGCCCCGAGCAGTGGGCCAATATCAACGAGGCAACGCAGACCTTGTCCAAGCTCGATATTCTGATTGACGATACGCCCGGCACCACAGTGACCGAGATTCGCGCCAAGAGCCGCCGTATGCTCCATAACAAGGAGAAGGCAATCATCATCCTGGACTACCTGCAGCTGGTGAGTCCTCCGCCGGGACGCCGCTCCGAGAGCCGTACCGTCGAGGTCTCGGAGATGTCGCGTGGTTTAAAGATCATGGCCAAGGAGCTCAAGATCCCGCTCATCGCGCTGTCGCAGCTGTCGCGTCAGGTTGAATCCCGTACCGGCAAGCGCCCGCAGCTTTCCGACCTTCGTGAATCGGGCTCCATCGAGCAAGACGCCGATATCGTTATGTTCTTGGACCGCTCCGCCGACGAGGCTGAGGCCTCGCGTGACGATCGACCCGACGAGGGCGTTACGCGTATCGTCGTGGCCAAGAACCGTTCGGGCCCGATCGGCGACGTCGACCTGATGTTCCTGCCGGCATCCACCAAGTTCTATGAGCTTGATGGGGCACATGCCGAGGAGTAGGACAGGCGCCCGTTGCACGGGTATACTGGGAATGTTTTGTGCTTCTGCGTGCCGGTGTGGCGCGTAGACAGTCCATGAATGTAAGGAGTAAACATGCCGTCAACCGTTTTGGTCGGTGCCCAGTGGGGCGATGAGGGCAAGGGTAAGATTTGCGACCTGGTCGCCGGCGACTTCGATGCCGTCGTGCGCTACTCGGGAGGCAACAACGCCGGCCACACCATCGTCGTCAACGGCAAGAAGTACGGCCTGCACCAGGTGCCTTCCGGCATCATGTATTCCGACCACGTGTCGGTGATCGGTAACGGCTGCGTCGTCAACCCCAAGGTTGTCCTTGAGGAGATTGACATGTTCGAGGCCGACGGCATCACCACCAAGAACCTCAAGATTAGCGGCAACGCGCATGTCATCATGCCGTACCACATCGATCTGGATGGCGCCTTTGAGCAGAAGCTCGGCAAGAAGAACATCGGTACCACCAAGCGTGGCATCGGTCCGTGCTATCAGGACAAGATGGCCCGCATTGGCCTGCGCATGCAGGACATGCTGGACGAGGCGCTGTTCCGTGACAAGTTGGAGACCGCTCTCGCCCGCGTGAACCCCGAGCTCGAGCTCATCTACAACCTGCCCACCTACACCGTGGACCAGATTTGCGACGAGTACCTGCCGATGGCCGAGCGCCTGCGTCCCTACATCACCGAGACGAGCCTGCTGCTCAACAACATGATCGATGAGGGCAAGAACCTGCTGTTTGAGGGCGCCCAGGCGACGCTGCTCGACATCGATCACGGCACCTATCCGTACGTGACGTCTTCCAACTGCACCGCCGGCGGCGCCATCACCGGCTCCGGCGTGGGCATGAAGAACGTCGACCGCGTGCTGGGCGTCATGAAGGCCTATATCACCCGCGTCGGTTCGGGCCCCATGCCCACCGAGCTTTCCTATGAGTCCGAGGCTGGCCACACGCTGACCGAGGAGGGCTATGAGTACGGCGTGACCACCGGTCGCCGTCGTCGTTGCGGTTGGTTTGACGGCCCTATCGCCAACTATGCCTCGCGCGTCAACGGCCTCACCGATATCGCCGTGACCAAGCTCGACGTGCTTTCGGCCTTCGACACCATCAAGGTGTGCGTGGCCTACGACGTCGATGGCGAGCGCTACACGAGCGTGCCCGAGCATCAGGTGCGCTTTGAGCATGCCAAGCCCATCTACGAGGAGCTCCCCGGCTGGAAGTGCGACATTACCGGTTGCCGCAGCTTTGACGAGCTGCCGCAGGAGGCTCAGGACTACGTGGCGTTTATCGAGGATCTGGCACACACCCGCGTGACGTTCATTGGCGTCGGCGCTGGTCGCGAGCAGATCATCAACCGATTCTGGAAGTAATCGGGACTATTTGGTTATTGCAATATACCCCTTTGCAGCCCGGACGGGCGGCCGAGGGGTATATTTGCTTGCAAAGGGCTCGCGCGGAGCGGGCCATTCATCCATAGAGGAGGCACCCTTGAAGGCGGACACTCAAACCATCGACATCCTGTTGTTGGGCAGCGGCGGCCGTGAGCATGCTTTGGCAGCTAAGCTCGCAGCATCACCGCGCGCCGGCAAGCTCTACATTGCGCCGGGCAACGGCGGCACCGCGAGCTGCGGCGAGAACGTTGTTCTCGACGACTGCGATCCTGCGGCCGTGGCGGCGTTTGCGCAGAGCCACGGATGCGGACTCGTGGTAATTGGCCCCGAGGCTCCGCTCGTGGCGGGCGTGGCCGACGCCGTGCGCGCGGCGGGTATTCCCTGCTTTGGCCCGGGTGCCGAGGGCGCCCAGATGGAGGGCTCCAAGCTGTTTTCCAAACAGCTCATGGAGCGCGCGGGTATTCCGACGGCAGCCTACGGCTCGTTTACCG
>OGQT01001755.1_pt1 | contig 16570 bp, 7 predicted proteins | sample 1553261 | NCBI WGS metagenome assembly OGQT01 (sample SAMEA2579992, study PRJEB22360) | human gut metagenome | biome: human gut; feature: human-associated habitat; material: faeces | place: Denmark | collected 2008/2010
ATATACAAAAGCCAGCTCATCCCATAAACCATCCTGATCCATATCGTCCACCTGACAAGGAATATATGTTCCATCCGCTTTCTTCACCACAGGAAGTAATTCGTCTCCAACTGCCCTCAACTCCATACGCGAAAGTCTGAAGCTTTCATCCACACGCTCTTCATTTATAGGATTCTTCAACACAATAGAGGTAGCGGGCTTCTCCTTGCAAGAAGAAAGAACGAACACCAACGCCCATAAAAAATATATTATTCTCATTTTATTTCTGTTATTTTAGACCCTACCGGGCATTTTAACCGGACATAAACCGGCACGTTATTAATCAGGATAATACTTCTCCGGCGACATATTCGCAGACATATATGGAGGCATCCAGAAAGCTGATTGACGTTTGAACTTCAATGTAACAGCCGGATACCAATTCTTCCACGAAGCGGGATCTGTATTTTCAACAGGCGACAAGGCTCCTTCGCCATTTCCGTTGACAGAGGCCACTGCATATTCATACACCTTCAAACCGTGCCTGTCCTGCAAGCGGTTATCCAATGAACCGGGCATTGCAAATGCCTTACAAACTCCTGCTGCTGTCTTATCAACAAAACAATTTGCTTTGCCTTCATATATCAGACGAAATTCCTGTTCCCCCTTTACTCTCCGATACAAACGGTATTTCTGTACTCCGAGCACTTTTCCCCATGATATTTCCACCCGGTTATCATCCAGTTTCATCCAGATTCCTTCCGGATAATGAGGAGCCTCACCGGTAACATAAACCGGATATTCCTTGGCGGATGAAGCTGCTCTTTTGCCATTCATAGCAACAGCACGGATATGTATTTTATCTTTATATCCATCTTTAGACAGCTTATAAGGAGAATGAAGAGTTGTCGTCACTGTTTCCCAATGTTTTCCACCATCCACAGAAACTTCCAGCCGGACGCTCTTCAACCGGTTCGGATTCTGCCAGTAAATCAAGAAATGATTCTTCTCATATTCCACATCTGTGATTTCAGCAGGCAATGGCATTGCTTTTCCGGCTGTGTATTCCAGACTATGTTGTCCCGCCGGAAGGGTTAGCACTGCCTGACCGGCTTTCACACGGACAGGTTGAGCCACTCCATCTATATAAAAAGTCCCTTTGGGCGTCACTCCGGTAAGAGTGACCTTTGTTACTTTCAGAGCCTTAAACGTACCGAATAAAGTTTCGTCAACGGCACGAGTCAAAGCAATCGCTACCTCATCCCCGGCTTCCATCGACAGACCTAACCCGTCTGCAGCAATCTTAGTACCTCGAATCAAAGCCAACTGCAGACTGCCGTCTTTCATCCGTCGAATGACTCCTGCTTTGCCTTCAAAATCTTCCTGTTCCGTAAGATATTCCAAGGTTTTTCCTGCACGAAATACCAAATCCTCACTTTGAGGAGCACGAATACCGATGACTCCTTCAGGATAAGCCCCTTCCTTTGCCGGAATAAAATCAGCTACCTCTTCAGTTCCCAATAAAGGAATATTTTTCAATTTTCCACGTAACGGAACCACTTCTCCCTTTTTATGCGAAACCAACGTAAGCAGCGAACCAAACGCATCCCGATAGAAGCCTCTGGAAGTAGCAGTTTCTGCCACAGTCCAATGGTCATCACGTGCTTTTTTAGATAGGAAAGTAATTGGGGGATATTCAAATCCTTTCCCGGTGAACCAGGAAAAACGATGTGCCGCTCTCCAATTAGTTCCTGTTTCATCAAAAATCAAGTAGTAGTCCGTACCTACCAGCAAAATGCTACGCGACTGATATTCAGGCCAACTATATAAATCTTTTCCGGTGGCAGGCAGTAACTCCGCAAACTGTGCGACACCCAAGTCATACAAGGGAGCAGTCAACTCATTCATGCCGATGGTACGGAATTCCCCGTTCTTCATGACACCGAAGTTAGTGACACCATCCAGATTATTGGTGATGTGATCTCCGGCATTCTCATTCTCATGCCCTGTAAAAATCTGTCCCTGCGCATAAAAGTAAATACCACCGGAATTTCCCTGTGCCTGATTTCCCCAACGATAATTGGGTCCCTTGTCCACCTGCTCCAGATGGATGGATAATTCTTCCGGCGTATCGACTCCCGCACGAAGCACAATGCCGTGTCCCACGTATTTACAGCTTTTCAGATGAGGATTTGTACCCCGGTTATCTACTGTATGAATTCGCTTATACACTTCAGCCCAGTCAGAGTCTTTCGGTTTATGCTCTAACTCTTTGCCAAATGTTCCTGCCCAGAATATATTCTCTGCTACTATCGGATCATAATTAAACAACCATTCACCCAATTCGAACAATGAACTGGGACGATCTACGGTTGTTCCCCCACCATGCGCACCATGAGCGGGATATTGACGGGTGAAAGATTTTTCATCCAAGGCATCTCCCGGCCTCCATCCTTCCGGATAGCCCGGCTGTGCTCCTTCTACATTTCTATAATTATACACGGGAGCGGTCAGCATATCCACCAGCCATTTTCCCCTCTCCGCCATATACGAACTGGCAAAACGGTTTTTCCCGTCATATAATTCACCTGCAATGTTGGAATGCCCTGTCGGACGAAGATAAGCCCAATTATAAACACCCAGGCTTTCTACCCAACGTCCGCCTTTACCTTCGAAAGTCCTTACTTCGGGACGTGTATAAAACACTCCGTATATCTCCAGACATTTCTCGAAAAAGTCCCCCCATTCTTTTGCCATCGGATGCTCCGGAAACAAATAGGCTGTCTGCATCGGGACACACCAACCATCAGCGGCCATATTAGCGGTACCTGCCAATGAATTCCGGATGGCATTCATCTCTTCAAGCATATTCACGTAGCCTCCGAGAATAAACAAAGCGTTCACTGTTTTCCGTTGCTTTTCCGTCAAACTCCGGGCATGAAACAAGTATCCTTCTACCAACTTGGAATATACCGGACGATGTTCTATCGAATGAATCCCCGGATAAAAATTCAGTCCCATCGGATAATAAGCAAAAGCGGACGAAATCATATTCTGATAGAAACTTTCCGCTGTCTGTCCGGTATGATCCTTTGTAAACAGGTTCTCCGGTTGTTTTTTGTCATTAGCATATTCAAGTTCCCAATCTTTTATCCTATCCAGGCTTAAAGAAGCATATTGCTGATGAAGCATCTGTGTATACCGATACGACAAAAACTCTGATTTATGCGCGCCTCCGGCTTTGGCTATCTCATCGATACGTTTATTAAAACCGACCACTGCTTTCCGTCCCTGTTCTTCGGAGAAAAAGGCGATTGCCGTAGAACGGCTTCCATCGACAAGCGGATATTTAAAGTATAGTTTGTTATCATCATACCGGAAATAAATACTCAAATCAGGAGTAGGCTGCCAGATACCATACTGCCGGTCATCCCACTTTTGATGATCGTAAACAAAGACGCCCAATTCATCCGCATTCTTTCCCTCTTCCCAAAAAGACATGACAGGAGGCTGTTCCCTGACCGAATTTCCACCAAACGGGGAAATGCGGAAGATCATCTCTTTAGAAGGGTCTTCGATCCATCCCATTCCTGTCCAGTGCGGGTCTTCCTGAGAATAGCTGGTATGTACAGGCGTATCAATGCCTATCCATTGTGAAGCCTTGTCGAACACGCGGTCCCATTGTGTACCGAAGCGTTTGACCGGAGCAAAATTGTCCCAACACATATCCAGATATACCCGGTCTTCTTTTGATAATCCGTTCATCTCTTCTTCCAATATGACAAACGGATATCCTTGTACCACCTTTATCCATGCAGTATACGTAGCGTTTCCTGCCAGATAGTACTTCACCTGATATTTCACAAACAGTTCACCGACCTCCACCGGAAGCGTTTCAATCCGTTCTACATTCTTACGGTGGGCATACAACCTATTATTCCCTATCTTCCGGTCGCCTTTCTGCACAGACAACACCGGAGCCGGAGCTTTTCCGGCTTCTACAAACTGTGACGCGGGAATGTACACAGTCATATCTTTATTACCTATTGAAAACTGTCCATCTTCTGATACCACTGCTAAAGGGTTGTCGACAGTAACCGGCTTCCGCCCGGTTGCGACCAGTTCATACGCATATTTCCCCCCCTGTGGCAATGCGGCAAAGAAACTGACTCTGGCGCGTTGCAGGAATCCGTTTTTTACCACTTTCTCCGATAACTGAAAAGGAACAGGTACACCCTGGCTCTTATCCGTTAACGATAGCATTTCTTCTTTTACTCCTCCATCAAATACCACTACATAACTTATCAATGTACGCGGCCAGTTATATGTAGCAAGATCAATCACATCCTGTTTTTCGAACAAGACTGATTGCCCGGCGAGCATGCGGACCTGTGCCTGTATGCACGAAGCAACTATTATCAGGAAAAAGAATATGATACGTGTTTTCATGGATTTTTTTGTTTACTTATTTGTTTTAAAATCTGTCACCAGAGCATAAGCACACCAAAGTACGGGTGCCTGTCCGTGAAGATCACCTGTCAATGCCAAACGATTGATATAGTGCTCACGACTGTTTTTTATCATCGTGCCTTCGCATACCGCCTTCACATCACCCGCTTTATCAATATAGCTACATAAAGCAATCCATCCTTTGCGGGCAACTTCGCCATACTCTTTCGCATCCAGCCAACCTTTTTTTACTCCTACAATCATGGCATACGTAAACATTGCACTTCCTGATGTTTCTTCCCACAACTCCGGATCGTCTACCAGCTGTCTCCACATTCCTTTTTCATTCTGTGTCTCTTTCAGCGTTTTCATCATTTTCAGATAAGCAGCCATTATTTCCGCATAATCCGGATTCGTTTCCGGCAAGATACGTAACAATTCTGCCATACCCACAGCCATCCAGCCGTTGGCTCTTCCCCAACAATAAGGAGCAGAAGGAGCATGATAGAACAAACCGTTGTCCAACTGGAGGGAGTCCAGATACACTACCATTTCACGGGCAGCACGGGTAATATATTTCATATCCTGCGTAACCCGGTAGGCTTGCGCCTGAACGGCTGTTATCATAAACATATCATCCATCCACAAACGGGTTTGCCAGGAATATCCTTTGTCGGCCCATGCTTTTTCTTCTTCGGTTAGTTCTTGCGTTGCAGGTGCATCCCACTGTGTATCTGCATATTTCATACCCATTGCCAGATACTTTTCATCTTTAGTCTGCATATATAATTCCAGAGGAACAGCACCAAACACATTATTATCCACATGATTGGCTTGCGGTTGCAGATAAGCCTCTGTCGTGAAGAGAGGTTGGAAGCGCGCTTCCAAGCGTTCCTCCAAGCCTCTGTTTTTTGTTGCCTGCGCGAACCACAATCCACCCAACCAAGTGCATACATCCGGATAAGTGATTTGTGTACGCGGTTCGTCTACACGTAGCGGACTGCCATACTGCGAATGCCATTGCTCCAGAAAACGATCGGCTATCTTGTTTCCAACCGTCACCGGATCAGCTTCTGCCGGAAAATCCGTCAACAAATAGTCAGCCTCTTTATGCCCTCTAAATGTGAAAGCACAAATCACCGCTACCCCGACAAACACGATCCCTATTATACCATACTTCTTCATTACTCTACCTATTAATATTCAATACCTTAAAACAAACACTTATTGTACATTCTCCAATTTAGGATGTACTAACCTGAAACCAATCAACTTATTACGTTTATCTACGGGAAAGGCAGCACGGGCAGAAACCCGGCAAGCACTCGTATTTGTATTCCATCCTCCACCACGACAGATTCGTTTTTGAGGCACATCCGACGGCAATGCGTCCGGACCTACCGGATCTACCTGATCTTCACCACTATATTCGTCGTACCAGTCGAGGCAGACTTCCGCTACATTGCCGGACATATCATAAAGTCCTAATTCGTTTGGTAATTTTTTTCCTACTTCTTCCGGCCAGAACTGCATACCAGTCTGTCCTTCCGGCAAACGGTAACAATTGGAAAGATTGTAGCCCACTTCATCAAAATTATTACTTCCGGCATAAACCGTTGAAGTTCTTTTCCTGCCTCCACGAGCCGCAAACTCCCATTGCGCCTCCGTAGGTAAGGTAAAATGTAATCCTGTTATCTCATTCAATTTATTACAGAATGTCTGCATTTCAGAGAAAAGACGATTATCCATCGGCAACCGGGTAGTAGCAAGATCTTTCCATGAGAAATTCTCCCATTTACCCATTACGTATGAATACATTTCCTGTGTTACCTCAAACCTGCAAATATAGAAATCGCTCACAGTTACTTTATGTACCGGAAGTTCGTCAATATGCACACCTTCTCCCTGTTCTGCCGTAGCTCCCATCAGGAACGTACCCCCATTGACAAATATCATATCTTCTTTCAGGAATTTCTCAAAAAACTTCACACGTTCCGGACGAATAACCGACGCCCATGTATCTCCCGGATCTAACGGATAGTATTCATCCAGGCCAGTATTCTTGTTCGAAGTGACCCGGGGAATCTTACTGGTATTTATGGTTGCGGCATCAAAGAGGGAAGGACCTTCTTCAACCGGTTCCGAACTGAAGTAGGAATCACCCGGCTCTACCGGACGTGAAGGATTGTCATATTCATCATTATCACTGCAAGAGGTCCCTGCCATAACCAGCACAGCACCCAACATCATATATCTCAATGTTTTTATCATCATAGCTTTCTTTTTTTGTGTTAACCAACGATTAATAACCATCATTCTGCCACATAATATCCTTATTTCCATAAGCTAATATATCCGACAGAGGAATAGGCGCCAATTTATTATATGACTTCATTGCATACGTAGGCTGTTCGGTCGTTTCATTATAACCTTCGTCTACCAGGGCAAAGTGTGTTGCCATCGCCTCTTCTGCTAAATCCCAACGAATCAAGTCCGGCCAGCGGATTCCTTCGAAAGAGAATTCTACAAAACGCTCTTTAACGAGATAGTCTAATACCGCTTGTTTATCGGCAAAATCACTTGACAATTTAGCAGACAGACCTGCTCTCTTTCTTACGTCATTGATAATTGGCAATATATCGGTAGATAGATAAGTAGCATAATCCAATTCGTTCAGTGCTTCCGCATACATCAACTTAACATCCGTATAACGCAGGATAGGAATATTATTTCCCCATTCGTCAACTGCCGTCGGCGCATTCTTAGTGGCTCTTAAGAACTTCCGCACCACATATACATCGGCCTGCGGAGCGCTCTTGTCAAGATACAGGTTATTGACTATTGTCAAGTCTCTTCTCTTATCTCCTGTTTCATACACTCCGTCGCCCGCAATGGACATGGAAGCACGGATGGAGCTGGAAGCACCATTGAACGTAATGCCGTTCAACTTAGCATAGTCCCCTTTCTCTTTATTCAGCGTAGAAGGAATGAACCAACCACTAAAACTTTGACTTAATCCCAAAGCCTTACCAGTAGTACCACCCAGATATTGAACTTCCCAAACCCGTTCTTTACCATTATTATATTCGTCACTGAAACAATCTTCATATTTACCAGCCAGTTCATAAAGAGTGCCTTCCTGTTCAATGACTTTTCCCAAATATTCTGCCGCCTTCGTGTAATTATGCATATACATATAAGTACGTCCCAGCATACCGGCAGCAGCATATTTCGTCACCCGTCCTGCCTCACTGCTTGCCCAACTGTCAGGCAGCCTGTTAAACGCATCTTCAAAATCAGAAATCGCCTGTTTGTAAGTATCCTCCTGACTGGAACGTGCTACCTTATACACTTCTTCACGAGAAATTTCCTTAGTAATCAACGGAGCACCACCCCAACACCAGGCAAACTGAAGATAAGCCAGTCCGCGCAATGCATAAGCCTCTCCGGTAATATATGCTTTACGATCTTCATCGGTAAAAACCACTGCATCTATCCTGCTTAATAATTGATTGCAACGAAACACCAGTGTCCACCAAGCCGACCAGGGCTTTGACCATTTGCTCTCCATCGGGGTATCCATGAAACGTCCTATCGGGGTAGAGTTACGAACCTCGTCGGCACGAGTGACAATTGCTTCCATATAATTCTTATTATAGATAGTCTGCAATTGTGCATAACAACCATTAATCGCCGTTTCAAAATCCTGCGGCGTTTTATAATAGTTCTGGTCAGTATAAATAGAGGGTTGCTCCACATCTAGATATCCTTCACAGGAAGATAGTGCGAACAGACAACTTATACTTACTATTAATTTATAAAATGATTTCATAATGGCAATAGATTAAAATGTTAAGTTAACTCCGAATATATACTTTCTCGACTGCGGATAAGTGGTATAATCCGCACCACGCACCATCGGATTATCGGGCGAATAGCTATTTACATCCGGATTACCGATATAATCTGTAAACGTATACAGGTTTTCTGCCGTCACATAGACTTTAGCTGCCTGAATATGAGATTTTCTCAACCATTTCTTAGGCAATTTATAAGTCAGGCTGATGTTCTGTATCCGCAAGAAAGAAGCATTATAAATAGCCATGTCTGTCATGTGCATTTGACCGTCCTTATTAAGAGGAGAGTTGTTGCCAAGTCCGTAAGGTAATGGAGTCTTACCATCCCAGGACATGTCTACTCCCAGACTTGTCGGTATCGGATTTCCTCCGGCGTACTCTTCTTTATAAGCGTGTAGCCATCTTTTCAATCCATTGTAGTTTCCACGTCCCGTATCCAAACTACGACCAGCCAGATAAAGCACCTTACCACCGATTTGTCCACGAAGGAATACGCTTAATTCCAGGTTCTTATAAGAGAAACGATTAGTGAATCCGTATGTCAGATCCGGGTCGTTCGATCCATAAGGAACCATATCATCGGAATTGATTTCCCCATTTCCATCTATATCCACGTATTTCACATTTCCGGGAATCTGGTTGGTCAGGACAGGAACACGAGGACGGGATTTGTCATACTTACCATCAGGACCAAGTTCAAAGTCGTCGTTTATTAACAAACCATCCGTACGGTAAACATAGAATTGTGAAATCGGACCTCCCACCTTTGTGATAAAACGAGCATCATAGGCTTCTGTAATTACATTATCATTTCCTCCCATATCGAGCACCTTATTCTTATTGGTTGCCAGATTGAGCGAGCTTGACCATTTAAATGCTTTAGTATGTACATTGACTGTCGTCAGGTCTATCTCCCATCCTTTGTTTTCAATAGATGCAAGATTGGTTTTTACTGTACTGAAACCGGTCGCAGCAGGCAACTTCGTAGAATAAAGCAAATCATCTGTCTTATTTATATAATAGTCTACATTCAACTGTACACGATTATTGAATAAAGAGAGGTCAAAACCAATATCAAATGCTTTGGTTGTCTCCCATTTAAGTTTGTCATTGGCTATATTCTTTGCATACACACCCACTTGTGAAGTTCCTCCATACACGGTGTTAGTCACATCATAATTAGGAATATAATCGGCAGTACCAATACGGTCGTTACCGGACATACCCCAGGAAGCACGTAGTTTCAACAGGTTGATAACTTTGATATCTTTCATAAATTCCTCACCACTGATCTTCCATCCGGCTGATACGGACGGGAAAACAGCCCAACGATTTCCCGGACCGAAACGAGAAGAACCATCACGGCGCACTGATGCTGAAGCCAGATATTTATCTGCATAATTATACTTCACACGTCCGAAAAGCGATGAAGTTCGAACAATGGTTCTTGAACTGCTGGCTTCCGTAGGGGTAGCACCCATATTGAGGGTCGGTACACTTTCCAGCGGATAGTCCATTGCTCCCAGACTTGTCCTGAATTCATTACGTTCGTCAATACTTTGCCCCAACAGAATCTCTAAAGCATGCTTCTTATTCAGTGTTGTGTTATAAGTCAACGTATTCTGAATACCGGTACGGCTTATGCTAAGAGTAGAGGTAGTTCCTTGCGTAGTCGAGCCATTATTGGGCTGTACATTTGCCGGAAGGAAGTTCTCATCAATTCTCATGTCCGAGTTATAGCTGAACAATGTTTTGAAAGTCAACCCTTTTATGATTTTTGCCTCCGCCCACAAAGAGGTATTGAAGGTTTTCTTTTCCCTCTTATCTACTACTGACATCAATCTTTCGTAAGGGTTCACGTTATTACGATAGCTTGCATTGAATCCATATTCACGGGTATTTTCATCCAAGCCAATGATAGGAGGCATGAGCAATGCATTCATTATCTGTTTATCCTTTCCTTCAGACTCTCCTTTATCCTGGTGAGAAATAGTAGGGGCAAACGTAGCGCCAGCCTTGATATATCTATTCAGATCTACCGAAGCATTCAAACGGAAGTTGAAACGTTCGAAACCTGTATTTTTAACAATACCTTCCTGATTCAGATAACCGGCAGAAAGATAGATAGAATATTTCTTTCCTTTACTGGAAACAGATACCTGGTGATTATGAGTCAGAGCATTTTGCATAATCTGATCAATCCAGTCGGTAGTCGGAATGTCATTTCTAAACGTCCAGTCGGCTACATCTGAATTAGGATTCACCAACCATTGTTCGTTGATCTGATCGCCGGAGGATCTTTTCTTATTAGGAACATACATACTATTCGTTCCTCCTTTATTCAAATACTTGGCATTGGTATACCATATATTATATGCCAGCCATTCTTTTGCTGTCATCATTTCGGGTAATCCCACCGCATTTTGTGTACCAATGTATGATTCCCAAGTAATCACCGGTTTAGACCCACTTGCCTGCTTGGTTTCAATCAGCACAACTCCCGCCGACCCTCTGGCTCCATAAATAGAGGTAGCGGCAGCATCCTTCAATACCTGAATAGAAGCTACATCTGACGGATTTACATCACTCATGGATTCTGTAATTACACCGTCCACCACAATTAGCGGAGAAGAGGAACCATTAATGGAGCTTGCTCCTCTGACGAGAATCTGCATCTCTTCACCCGGAATACCACTTGATGTCTGTGTCTGTACACCTGCCAACTGGCCGGAAAGTGCGTCACTTAGGCTGGTAATGGGGCGTCCATCAATCGCATCGGAGGAAATTTTAGCAACTGAAGTAGTCAGATTCGACTTTTTCACTGAACCGTATCCTACCACGATCACTTCATCCAACGTTTTAGAATCTTCTTCCAGTTTAATGGTAAGCTGTGACCTACCGTTTACTTTTACTCTTTTCTCTGTAAAACCTACATAAGTAATGACCAACGTTGCTTCTTTACTTACATTCAGGGTAAACTTACCATCGAGGTCGGTAATTGTACCTACAGTTTTATTCCCACTTTCCACCACATTGGCGCCAATAATGGGTTCCCCCATCATATCGACCACTGTTCCGGTGACTTTCATCTGCGCCCAAGCCATCGTGCTCAAGCATAACACAAAAAGAGTCGCCAGAAACCTTAGTTTTTCATAAGAACTCTTTTCTTGATTTTCTTTGTCGTTCATAAACTAAATTTTACAAGGTTAATAAATCATTTACTATTCCTTAGCGGTGCAAACATAGAGAATGTTCACCCGCTCGACTTGGAAAATAGTATCAAAGACCTGCAAAATAAGCCCAGAACACTCTGTCTGGGACATTTTTACCAGAGAAACACGATTTTACATCCGTTGCTTCAGGTAATTGGCAGGTGCGATGTTATACGTAGATTTAAAAACTTTACTAAAATAAGAAGGGTCAGAATATCCGACATCATAAGCTACTTCAGAAACAGTATATTTACCTGTGGCCAATTTCTCGGCAGCCAGCTTCATGCGGACATTCAAAATAAGTTTATTAGGTGATACATCGGAAACAGCCTTTATTTTCCGGAAGAACTGCGAACGGCTCATGCCCAATTCTTCATGCAGATCGTTAACGGACAAGTTAGGATCATGTACTCTTTTACGGATTAGCTCCATCAGTTGTTGCATGAAACTATCCTGAGCACTAAGTTCAGCTACGGGAACTTCAATAGCATCCAGCTTTTCACAGAAAATCCGGCGAAGACGATTCCGATTTTTGATGAGACTATCCAGTTTTGCCAATAATACTTTCGGAGCAAATGGCTTTAATACATAATCATCTGCCATCACACTATAGCCCTCTTCAATATGCTCATTCAAGGCCTTTGCTGTCAACAAGACAACAGGTATATGGGCCGTAATCATCTCTTCTTTAATAGCCTTACATAACTCAAGCCCATCCATAACCGGCATCATCACGTCACTGACTATCAAATCGGGAATCTGTTCAACCGCTTCTTTCAATCCTTCCTTTCCATTGGAAGCTTCGTACACAATATACTGTTGGGATAGCAAAGACACAATATACTGGCGCATATCGTCATCATCTTCTACAACAAGTACACGATAACGGTTGTCATCTTCTACTGAAGCCGGTTTCTCTTCTTCGATAGGAGCAATACACTCCCTCCTTACTTTTTCCAGATAGGTATCTTCACGATTTTCAACAAACTCTACATTCGCCCCGGCAAAACACTCTTTTCCCAAGTTCAATTCCACCAAAAACTCGGCTCCATGTCCGGGTGTGCTTTCCACTGATATTTTCCCTTTATGCAGTCTCACTACATATTGCACCATATTCAACCCGATGCCACTACCAAACAGATCTGACTTGCTACCTTGCTCTACCTGGAAAAACGGATCGAATATCTTCGACAAATTCTCCTCCGAGATTCCTTCCCCACAATCTTTCACCGAAATCACAACACTGCCAGCTTTCTCCACCGAACGAACTTTTATCTGCGTGCCTTTGGGAGAGTGTTTCACAGCATTCGATAACAGATTGAAAATAACTTTTTCCATCAGGTCTGTATCCATCCAAAGATTATCCCCATAATAATCATTGTCATATCCGATTGTCAGCTCCTTCTTATGTAATAAATCCGAGAAACTATCAATCTGGCTGGTAAGGAAAGTCCCTATATTGACACGACTCAACTTTAATGTCATAGCTCCATACTCTAACTTTCGGAAATCCATTAGTTGGTTGACAAGCAAAAGCAGGCGATTCGAATTTTTATAAATCTGCTTCATCGGGAAAAGGAATTTATGAGGCAGCGTCTCATCCTGCAAAATATCTTCCGCCGGGCCGGTAATCAAAGTCAGCGGAGTACGTAATTCATGTGAGAAGTTGGTGAAAAGTTCTATCTTCATCCGATAATTACGTTCAATATTCTCTTTTTCTATTTCTTCTATCCTCCGCTGATATTTATCCGATTTCCGCTTGTAGAAATAATACAGCACGCCTCCCACCAGCATCAGTGCCAGAAGCACATAGATCACTTTAGCCCATCCGGTGAGCCAGACAGGAGGATGAACCACGACATCGATACCTGTCGCATCCCCCCAAATGCCATCGCTGTTACATGCTTTTATATAAAAGGTATATTCCCCGGCTGGCAAATGCGAATAAATGACTTCATTACGTTCAATATAATTCCAATTCTGGTCAAGTCCCTCCATCCGGTAAGCATATTTATATCCTTTCGGAAAGATATAATCCAAAGGGGAATACTTGATGAGTACGGCGGCATTCTTATAGGATAATTCCACATGTTCCAACCTGGGTGAATTATCGTATTGTACCCGGTCGGCTCCTTCGTCGGAGTCGAGACTATTTACGGAAGATACATGTACTACAGGTAATAGTCTCTCTTGACCGGCGATAATTTCCCGGGGAGCAAACTCTGCTATACCATTGTTGCCACCTACATAAATCCTCCCATCCTCTACCTGTAACAGAGTATTCCGGGAAACCTCATTCAAAGGGAACCCCGTATCTTTGGTATAATTGACAATTCTGGAATCTTTCATTGACAGTTTGGAAAGTCCGATCACAGTAGATATCCAAAAATCTCCGGTTTCTTTATCTTCGAGTACACCGCAGACAGAATTGTGTATAAGCCCTTGTTCTATGCCGAAATGGTCGATAGTTCCTCTCTCCAAATGGCAACGATATACACCCATATTATATGTTCCCACCCAAAGGTAGTGCTGGCTATCCAAATAAAGCAGACTCACATTTTTATTTTTCAGTTCATCAAAATCAAGTTGGTTGCCTTTAAAGTAATGGGCTGCATTATTGGGATGATAAGGAAAACTCCACACTCCACTCGTACGCCCGCCTACCAACATACTGGAGCCATACGCTAACAAGTCCTGCGTCAGCATAAAACGTGTGTTTCCATCTTGATTTGTCGAAAAAGAACGGCTAAGTTTTTTTGTCTTGGGATTGTAGCAAGACAGTTCATCCTCTGCAATCCAGATATTTCCCTGTACATCTTTCGCCATAGCCCGTATCTGTGCATCCGGGGGGAACATATCCATCATTTCCTTACTAATAGAAAGATCTCGAAGATTCAGCGAGTATACTCCTTTATTGAGTACATAGAAAAGTATCTCATTCTCATTATTCTGAAACATATAGTATACTTCATCTTCACTAGCTCCTACTTTTCCTATTGGTAACCGGACTTCCTCCACTTTACCGTTAGCCAGGTTTAAAGTACATATCCCTCTATTATGTCCGATCCATAATTTCCCCTGCGCCTCTATCAGTTTTCCGGTCACCCGTATCGGCTGATTTATATTCAAAGTCAGCGGATGATAACGGAATAGATATTGTCTGGCATTATAAAACAGAGCACCTTCATTGAAGGTCCCCAACCATAACGATCCCTGTTTGTCTTTGTAAAGACTCATCAAACGACGGTTAGCAAGCAGTCCGGAAGGAATACATTCTTCAAATGTCCGGCTAATAACATGTGTATGTTCATTCATCACAGCTAACCCATTATCTGTAGCTAATAGTAAAAGAGAATCGTTATACACCTTTATATCATGCACCTGTCCTTTCCATACACTCATATCAGCCGGGAAATTCACTTCAATTTTTGTTGCTGTACTGGTAACCGGATTATAAAGTTGTAAATTATCCAGAGAAGAGGCCAACCAGGTACGTTCTTTTTCGTCCTGAAAGATTTTCAGAAATGCCGGATAATCCGGGCCTTTCAGAATATACGAGAAACGGGAAGTTCGTGTATCCAGTCTAAGGATACCTTTGTTTGCTACATTCAAGAGAAGAGAATTATCTGCACTGGGTGCCATACTGTTTATATAAAGTCCTCTTAACGCTTCCAAACAAGTACATTTTCCATTCCGAAGGATATATACCCCCATTTTGGTAACCACCCATACTGCTCCGTCTGATGCTATCGACAGACCAACCACCACCCCACGAGGCAATTCGCAACCTTTATATAAAGTGGCTAAATCTATATATTTCTCCTCAAAGGGATCGAAAAGTGTAATTCCATTAAAAGTTCCAATCCACATTCTGCCTTGCCTGTCTCCTGTGATACTGACAATATCATTGGATTGTCTGACGGTCTCATCGGATTCATAAAAGAAATTTTTAATTTCATAACCATCCAAACGATTCAACCCATCCTTTGTCCCTAACCATATATATCCCATCTCGTCCTGATAGATAGCTTTTACCGTACTGTTGGACAGTCCGTCTGCTACAGTATACGAACGGTAGGAATTATCGGCTAAAAGAATCAGGGTACTACTGAACAATGTAATCAACAAGAACGTAAACTTTTTCATCACCATGGTACAGACATATTCATATATGCAGGCAAAGATAATATGTCTTTTCATAAAATAATAGTCCGCATGAGGGTTTTAACTAAACTGATATATGGCATTTTCAGCTTTAACCCCTGTAACCCGAAGAAAGGATATAGAGACCAAAAAATTCCTCTATTGTCTATGAAAGACCTCTTCTTATACACTATGCCCGCCTATTACTTTTACAGCAATAGACGGGCACATAGATGTATTATTCTCCTCAAAAAAATAAAGAAAATAAAGTTGTTTTATTAGTAACTCTGAAGCGTTATAATAGAACGTGCCGGAATCTGAACAGTCTTTCCACTTTTCACTTTTTCTACCGGTAGCAAATTCTCCCCTTCTTTATCCGAAGTACGATAAACCTGCCATTGTGCATTCCCTACTTTTTCTTTATCAATAGAAAACTCTTTTTCTTCATTAGCATAGTTAATCACTACCATCACATACGTTCCGTCCACGTTTTTATAAGCAGAACACATCAATCCTTGCTGATCGGTGTCGCCATCAGGAATCAGAGCGCCTGTTTGATCGAAAGCCGAAACGGACAATCGGACTGCTCCCGGACGGATAAAACGACTATAATTACCTAAAGCCCACATCAGTTTGGAGTCTTCTACTCTGCCATCTAAGAAATTATTGTCCGTAGTATATTCGCGAATCAATCCATCTTTATAATCGCCGCCAATAGCACGCCACCACTGCCAGCTTTCAGCTCTGGCATACACAATATCGTGATGAATGATACGTGCCACATAGAGCGCTGTCTTCATCGTATGATCGAAACCATTTCCACCACCGATTTCTTCATCATTACCCATGATGCAAGTCTCCGTCTGCCAGAAACCAACTTGATGTTTATCTAATGTGTCCCGCAGTTGACAGCGAATATTACGCAATTCG
>OGQT01001767.1_pt1 | contig 16499 bp, 9 predicted proteins | sample 1553261 | NCBI WGS metagenome assembly OGQT01 (sample SAMEA2579992, study PRJEB22360) | human gut metagenome | biome: human gut; feature: human-associated habitat; material: faeces | place: Denmark | collected 2008/2010
GGGCCGGCTGCCGGCGAATGCGGCGTCGGCCCCGATCCACTGCGACTCGTCGCCGCTCTTGAAGAGGAATTCCGAGTTGGCGGCTACCTCGACCCCTGCGGCCTTGTAGGCCACGATGTTCGAGCTGGCGCTCTCCATGGCCGTCGGGCCCCAGTCGGGGGTTGCGACGGTCTGGCCGTGGATGTACCAGTCGGCCTTTTCCGGCCCCGGGTCGGGTTCTTCGCCGCCGCCCGTGCCGTAGTCGCCGGCATTGAGTTCGTAGGTGATCTCCGCAGAGTTGTTCAGGGTTGCGTATACGCGGTAGTTGCCCGCCGTGGCCTTGATGTTGTCGCCGTTCTGCGAAAGGCGTCCGTCCGCCCCGCCGAAGTTTATCGCCCAGTCGTTGTCCGCACGGAATTTGAATTCCCCGGCGGTCAGTGTGACGTCGACCCAGAAACGCTGTTTTTGGGTGTCGAAATTCATCTCCGTGTCGGTGTCCCAGCCGCCCGGAGTGGCATCGCCGATAATACCCATCGAGTTGAACGACAGCTTATTGCTTAACGTTAATGTCGAACGGTCGAATACGAAGCGGTAGAAGCGCTTGGAATAGACCATGATGTTTCCGGAACCGCCGCTGGAGATCAGTGTGATCGACGGGGCTTCCGTTTCCGGAGCCGCAGCATCACCGTCGGTGCCCCAGTTGCAGGCATCGTTCCAACCGGCTTCGCCGCTCAGTTTGAAGCCGTTGGCGGCTTTTTCGCCCAAGTCAACGATAGCTTCGTAGGTGACCTCGTCGCCGGAGAAACAGAACAGTCCCTGTGCGTTGTCGAAATTCCAGCCGCAGTAATCGCCGATTACCCAGACCTGGGGATAGGTACGCTCGGCCGTTGTCACGGTCATGCGGACGGTGGCGGGGGCGGAGTAGAATTTCTCGAAGTCGGTGCCGATCGTGGCGCTGATGTAGAAATCCACGTCTGTAGGTTCGCCCGAGGGAACCCCCAGGCCGCCGTCTTCCACGGACAGCGCAAGGATGTTGTTGAGGCTTTCATAGGTCTGTTCCGACGAGGTGCCGTTCATACCCGTGAAGAGCACCAGTTTCGCACCGTCGTTGTACGAGGCTTCGATCGAGTAGTTGATCTGGGTGCGGACGCCGAAGTCGGCGGCGTCCCAGGTGAAGGTCTGCGTCGAGCCCATGTTGTCGGGCGTAATGACGATCTCCCCGGGCAGCGCATGCAGCACGGGCGCCACGACCTTGTCGGGGTCGTAGGCCTTTACCTCGTCGAGCTTTTGGCAGGCGGAGAGGAGTCCCGTCGCAGCCGCCAGCATCATCGCATATCGTGTAATTTTCATAGTCGTACGATTTTTAGGGTTGGTTATTTATCGGTTGCGTTTCCGTAGCCGGGATTCTGGTGCAGTTCGGGGTTGGAAGCGAGCTCCGACGAAGGGATGGCAAAGATTTTCATGTAATCATCGAACCCCTGTCCGGTGAAGGTGCCGCCCTTGTATGTCCAGAGGAACGACGGGGTGGTGAACTTGCCGTAGCGGATCAGGTCGGTGCGGCGGTGCCCCTCCCACATCAGCTCGCGGGCACGCTCCTCGAGTAGGTAGTCGGCCGTGACCGACGAGGGGGCCGATACCCCGGCACGGTTGCTCAGCTCCTGGAGTTTCGGCAGCGCGGTGTTGGCCTGTCCCAGGTTCATGCAGGCCTCGGCGTAGATCAGGTAGATCTCGCCCAGGCGGATCATCGGGAAGTCGATGTCGCTGTATGCCTTCGATGCAGCCGTGGCAAGGAATTCGTCGTTGGTCATGTCGTGGGGGATATTGTTGAACTTGAGGCAAGTCCACCCGTTGAGGAAGACATAGAGCGCATCGTTCATTGACTCCTGGCGGCCTTTGATGTAGAACATTCCGCCGCGTTTGTCACTGACCGTATATTCGCCCGTGGTGTAGTCCGCGTTGCGGGCGTTGAAATATTTCTGCACGTATTCGTAGGGTACGCGGATGCCGGCCCAGCCGTTGTTCACGCCGTTGATCTTCTGTTCGGCCGTCACGTCGGTGGCGGCGATGGCTGCCAGCGTCAGGTACGACGTGCCGCCGTAGGACTGCGTCTGCTCGGCGTCGTATGCCACGCCGAAGATGATCTCCTTCAGGGCGTCGGCGTTCTCGCCGTTGTCGCCGCGGAAGAGGTCGGAATACTCCGGGCAGAGCGAGTAGCCCATGCCGAAGATCGCTTCGCAGGCGGATTTGGCCTCCGTCCACATCGGGGTGCCGGCATAAACCTCGGCATTGAGGTACATGCGGGCCAGCAGGCCGTTGACCGCACCCTTGTCGGCACGCGGGTAGTTCGAGCGTGCGGCAGGCATCGCGCTTTCGTCCGAAGCCAGGTCGGTCAGCTCCGAGATGCAGTAGTCGAAGACATCCTTGCGCGAGGCCTGTTTGGGGTTCACACCGCCGCCGAAGGGCGAGGTCTCGGTCGTGAACGGCACGTCGCCGAACACGTCGAGGGCGATCCAGTAGAAATAGGCGCGCAGGAAACGGGCCTCGGCGCGGAAGCTCTGGATCCTGGCGGCCAGTTCGCTGCTCACGCCGCGGTCGGAGAGTTTGTCCGAGGCGGTCTGGCGCAGGTACTCGTTCACGTAGGCGATGCCCTGCAACGTACGTACGTAGACGGCGTAGGTCGCGTCGTTGTCGGCGTCGGACCACGTGTCGGTATTCATGGCGCGTACCCAGGCGTCGTTCTCCCAGGCGCATTTGCAGGCGTCGGCCGTAACCTCCTGGATCGTCCAGAATGCGCGGATGAGCTCCGAGGCGCCGCCGTCGCTGACCTGCAGGTCGGTGGTGTCGTTCGAGACGAAATTGAAATAGAGTTTGGTGAGCCCGGCCAGGTAGCCGTTCTCGTCTTTCCCGTAGACGGTCTCCGAGGTCGAGTCGGACGGGTTGAGGGGCAGGGTGTCGAGATCCCCGATGCACGAAGTGAGCAGCATCGTTGCGCCTGCCGCCGCCAAGGCGAAATGTTTTATGTCGATTTTCATGGTTCGTTCGTTTTTAGAAGTTTACATTCAGACGCAGCGAATAGGTGCGCGGGCGTGGCCATATCGAGCCGTCGATGCCGTTGACGCCCGGTATTTCGGGGTCTACGCCGCTGTAATCGGTGATGACGAATACGTTCTGCACGCCGAAGGCGACGCGCATCGAGCCCTTCCAGTTGCCGATCTTGTTGAACGTGTAGCCGAGGTTGATGTCGTCCATGCGGAAGAACGAGGCGTTTTCGAGGAACATGTCCGAATACCACTGCTCGCCGCTGTTGGCCTTCGTAAAGCCGGTCTTCTTGACCAGCCGTGCGAAGTTGGGCAGGTTGCCGGCGTTGATGTCGATGTTGGACGTCGAGTTGGCCGAGGCGAAGTCGTTGAAGACCCAGTTGCCCGCCGAACCGTGGCCGTTGAAGCCGAAGTCCCAGTTCTTGTAGCTCAGCTTGAGGCTGATGCCGTAGAAGAAGTCGGGGTTGGGGCTCTTGTCGGTCACATAGCGGTCGGCCTGTGTGATCTTGCCGTCCTTGTCACGGTCGACCAGCGCGTTCTGGATCGGATTGCCGTCCTGGTCGTATACCTGCTGGAAACAGTAGAAAGTGTAGGGCGCATAGCCTACCTTGTGGATCTGGAGCAGGTTACCCGTGCCCTTGGTGATGCTTCCCGTCTGGATGTTGTAGTCGGGGTCGTCGGTGTTGTTGAGCTTGGTGAACTCGGTGTGTTGGAACGTGCCGTTGAAGCCGACCGTGAGGTTCCAGTCCTTGGTCTGCACGGGGATGAAATTCAGGTTGAATTCCACGCCCTTGTTCTCCATCGAGCCAATGTTGGTGAGCACCGTGTTGCCGAAGTTCGAGCCCATGGGGGTGATGACGCTGTTCAGAAGGTCGTCCGTCTGGCGCAGGTACCAGTCGACGCTACCGTTGATGCGGCCGCCGAGGAACCCGAAGTCGAGTCCGACGTTGTAGGTCGTCGTGGTCTCCCATTTGATGTTGGGGTCGTAGGCGCCCGGCGTGAGGTAGAACATGTGGCCGGCGCTGCCCATGTAGTAGGTCTTGTAGACGTCGGTCGACATGTAGTAACGCGCCAGGTAGGGGTAGTTGGAACCGATCTCCTGCTGGCCGGTCTGTCCGACGCCGACGCGCAGCTTGAGGGCCGAGACGGCACGCGAATCCTTCAGGAAATTCTCCTCGGCGATGTTCCACGCAAAGGCGCCCGAAGGGAAGAGGCCCCAGCGGGTATCCTTCGAGAAACGCGAAGAGGCGTCGTCGCGCAGCGTGAAGGTGAAGAGGTATTTCGAGGCGATCGAATAGTTCAGGCGTCCGTAGAACGAGAGCAGGTAGTTCTCCTGGCGGTTGAACGGGTAGCGCGAATCCTCGCCCTTCTGCTCGTGCGTCTCGTTGAAATAGGATACCGAGTGGTCGGAGCTGTAGAAATGCTGCCACGAATAACCGGCCATCACGTCGAGGTGGTGGATGCCCCACTCCTTGTTGAAGTTGGCGTAGAATTCGAGCAGCTGGTTGCGGCGGAAGTTCGTCGTCCACGAATACTGTCCCCAGCCGCGGGCCTCGGTGTCGGTGTATGCCTGGAACGAGCCGGGGTTCACGCCGTCGTAGGTCTTGGCGCTCGATACGTCGAGGCCGAGGTTGAGGTTGAAACGCAGCGCTTCGAAGCCGTGAACCTTATAGTCGATCTGGGCGTTGCCGATGAAACGCTTGGCACGCGCCGTATTGTCGCGGTCGTAGAGCTGCGAGAGCGGGCCCGCACCCAGCAGGGGGTTGGGCGTGAAGTCCTCGCCGCGGCCCGATCCGTAGTTCCAGTATCCGTTGGTGGTCGTGTAGTCGATCGAGCCGTCGTCGTTGCGGAAGTAGGGGTCGATCGTGGGGTTGAAGAAGGCAGCCGAACCCACCACGCCGCCCGAAGCGTAGCGCTGCGACGTGACGACGCCCTTGGCGTTGAGGTTGACCGTGAGGTGCTTGTCGAAGAAGTTGGGCGAGAGGCTCAGGTCGAGCGTCCCGCGTTCGTATTTCGACGTTTCGAGCGTACCCTGCTGGTTGGTGTAGCCCACCGATGCACGGTAGGGCATGCGGTCGTTGATGTTGCCGATCAGGCTGACGTTGTGGTCATGCGAAATGGCGGTGCGGAAGACCAGATCCTGCCAGTTGGTGTTCTTGTCGCCGAGCATCGACTGTACCTTGTCGCCCGTGGTCGTACCTGCGGGATACACCTGGTCGATGTAGGTGCGGAACTCGCCGGGGGACATCACGGGCAGCTCGTCGGAGTTGGTCTGGACGCTCACGCTGCCGCTGTACGATACGCGGGGCGTGTTGCCGCGCCCCTTCTTGGTGGTGACGAGGATGACGCCGTTCGAAGCACGCGAACCGTAGATGGCCGCCGCCGAAGCGTCCTTGAGCACGGTGAAGGATTCGATGTCGTTGGGGTTGATCGTCTCCAGCGGGTTGGCCATACCCTTGCCGCCGTCGACTGCGATGGGTACCCCGTCGATCACGATCAGCGGGTCGTTCGAGGCGTTGAGCGAAGCCGCACCGCGCACGCGGATGGTGGCGCTCGATCCGGGGCCGCCGTCGCCGGGGATGATGTGTACGCCCGGAACCTTGCCCTTGAGCATGTCCTGCGTGGAGACCACGGCTCCGCGGTTGAACTCTTCGGCCTTGATTGCCACGACCGAACCGGTCATGTCGTTCTTCTTGACCGAACCGTAGCCGATCACCACCACGTCGTCGATGCCCATGGCATCCTCTTCGAGCGTGAGGTGTGCCAGCAGCGACGAACTGGCCACCAGGCTGACGGTCTTGTAACCGACATAGCTGACTTCGATGACCGATTCGGGGCCGGCGGCGCGGATGGCATAGTCGCCGTCGATGCCCGTCGAGACGCCGTTGGTCGTGCCCTTTTCGACGACGGTAGCGCCCAGGATCGGCATTCCGGACTTGTCGACAACTACGCCTTTAACCTCATAACCAGCGTTTTGCGCCAGCGTGAGGGGGGGGGTAAATTGACATATGAGCAAGATACCCGCACACATAGTTAAAAATCGTTTCATAAGAATTTTGGTTAGTTTATAAGTTGATTTTATGGATTGTAGGTCATTGGGCCTTGTGTTCTTTGACCAGGAAGACCGACACGGCGGCCAGCAGCATGAAGACCCCGGCGAGCGCCAGCATGTCGGCCGCGTCGGAGGCGAAGCAGTACTTGACGATGGCACCGCCGGTCAGTCCGATGACGATCTGGGGGACGGTGATCGTGAAATTGAAGATACCCATGTATACGCCCATGCGGCGTGGCTCGACTGCGCGCGACAGGATGGCGTAGGGCATGGCGAGGATGCCCGCCCAGGCGATGCCGATCCCCACCATCGGGAGCATCAGCGCGTACTGGTCGTGCAGCAGGCACAACCCCGCTAAGCCCAGCGCCCCGGCGAGCAGGCAGGCCGCGTAGACGGGTTTGTTGCCGTAGCGCGCGGCGACGCGCCCGAGGAACAGGGCGGCGATGCAGGCGGGGATGGGGTAGGTGCCGTTGAGCACGCCGACCCATGTCTGCGTGGCGCCGGCCGAGAGCACTTCGCCCGTGGCATGGTCGGTGACTACACCCGTGATGGCGGGTTTGAGGTAAGTCCACATCAGGAAGAGCGCCGCCCACGAGAAGAACTGCGTGACGCCCAGCCGCACCATCACGCCGGGGACGTTGCGCATGAGGCCGACGAAGCTCACCGGTTTGGCGTCCTCCTCGGAGAGGTTGTTGTAGCGGGCGAACTCCCCGGGCGGATATTCCCGTGTCTTGAACGAGGTGACGAGCACCGTGAGCAGCAGGATCGCGCCCCCGGCATAGTAGGAGTAGGCGATGTGCGGCGAAACATGCCCCGGAGCGGCCTCGTCCGACACGCCGAGCCATGTCATGACGAGCGGCAGGATAGCGCCGACGACCGCACCGAGGTTTATCAGGAAGGTTTGTACCACGTAGCCCTGTGTCTTCTGCGAATCGTCGAGCATGTCGGCCACCAGCGCCCGGAAGGGCTGCATCGTGACGTTGAACGACAAATCCATGAACAGCAGGATGAAAGCCCCCATGGCGAGCGGGGCGAAGGCGAGCAGTTTGGGGCAGTTGGGCATGAGCACCAGCGCCAGCGCCGAGATCAGCGACCCGCCCAGGATGTAGGGGATGCGGCGGCCCCAGCGCGTCCAGGTGCCGTCGGAAAAAAGCCCCACGATGGGCTGGACGATCATGCCGGCCAGCGGTGCCGCCAGCCAGAAGTAGCTCAGGTGGCTGACATCTGCCCCCAGCGATTCGAAGATGCTCGACGTGTTGGAATTCTGGAGCGAATATCCGATCTGCACGCCGAGGAAGCCGAAGCTGAGGTTCCAAATCTGCCAAAATGAGAGTTTAGGCTTGGTCATTTCGGTTTTTCGGTTGGTTTTCAGGTTATACAAATTTTAATAAAAAAATCCGGACGGCGAACCGCAGGGCGACGAACGGAAGGTTCAGCCGGATGAACGGGCGGATTTTTGCGACGAACGGTAGCCCGCGGGGGACGATTTGGAATTTCCGCGGAAAAACACTACCTTTATTCATAAATAAACAAAACCCGTATATACTTTAATACAGCCTCAGTCAGCCTATATGCGATCGCTCAAAGTGTCCGGAATTATCCACCTGTTCGCCGTGCTCCATGCCGTGGTCGCCCTTTCATGCCATCTGGCGGGGATCAACGACGAGTTGGTGCTGACGCTGCTGACGATCGTGCTGATCGTGCTGATCTGCCTAAAACGGGGCCTGAACGTGGAGTTCACCGCTGCCAGCGTGATCGTCGTCAACGTGATCGGCTACCTACTGGGTACGGGCGGTGCGCAGCTGATCGAGCTGTTATTGCACGCCCCGCCCGTGGTGCATGCCGTCTCGACCTTCATAACCACCGAGATTCTGGGCTGGAGCATCGTGTGGTTCACCAAGTTGTTCCGCCGCGGCGACGACACGGCGAGCCGCTCCTCGGCCTGGACGCCCCGCATCGGGTTGCTGCTGCTGGCCGTGGGGGTGATTTTCGTGCTGAGGCTGGCCTATGTCGAGCTCTTCTCATCGCCTTCCTTCTCCACAGACCGCCTTTACCACATGGCCGACTTGCTGGCTTCGAACTCCGCGGCACTGATTATCCTGCTGTGCGTCAATATCATCTATGTCCGGCATACGCGCAGGCGTGAAACCCGGCACGGTCTGATCGCCGAAATCGCGGCGTTCCTCCTGTTCGTGCTGTTCACGTCGGCCTGCGTGGCGCTCATTACGGGGTTGCACCTGCCGTTCGCCTTCGACCGCTCGTTCTCCGCACGGGAGTTCCTGCAACTGTGGATCGTCACCCTGCTGGTCGAGGTGACCCTCTATTCGGTCGTATTTATGGTCGATTACGCCCTAGTCGCGCGTGCCGTGCTGCGTGCCGAGCGCGGCAAGGCGCACCAGGCGCAGTTCCGTTACATGAAACTCAAACAGCAGGTCAACCCCCATTTCCTGTTCAACTCGCTCAATATCCTCGACTGCCTGGTCTGCGAGCAGCGCACGGAGCAGGCCAGCGCCTACATCCATAAACTGGCGGGCATCTACCGTTACATGCTCCAGAACGAGGAGGAGACGCTCGTGCGCCTGCGCGAGGAGATGGCTTTCGTGGGGATGTACGTCGACCTGTTGCAGGTGCGTTTCCCCGAGGGGTTTCGCGTGGAGACCGACATTCCGGACGAGGCCATGAACCGCCATGTCCTGCCCTGCTCGGTGCAGCTGCTGATCGAAAACGCCATCAAGCATAACTCGGTGGGGGCCGACCGGCCGCTGGTGATCCGCATCGTCGCCGGGGCCGGAGCCGTGACGGTGTCGAACAACCTTCAGCTGAAGGTATCCGGCACTACCTCGACCCGTGTGGGGCTGAACTACATCCGCCAGCAATACCTCGACCTGTCGGGCATCCCGATCGGGATACGCCGTACCGATACCGAATATTGTGTCACCTTACCGTTGCTGTAATATGAACGTACTGATCGTAGAAGACGAAATGATGGCCCAGGCAAACCTGGCGCGAGCGCTGACCCAGCATTTTCCCGACGTACGGATCGTCGGGACGACCGGCTCGGTCAGGGAGACGGTGCTCTGGCTGCGCACGCCGGGGAACAGTGCCGATGTGATTTTCATGGACGTGGAGCTCTCCGACGGGGATTGCTTCGAGATATTCCGCCAGGCGGACGTGACGGCGCGGGTCATCATGACCACCGCATATGACAATTACGCCGTGCGGGCGTTCGAGGTCAACAGCATCGACTATCTGCTCAAACCGATCGACCCCGCAGCGCTGCGGCGTGCCGTGGAGCGTTGCCGGGTGCGGAGCGGGGGCATCGACCCCGACGTATTGCTGAACGCGATCCGCGGCCCGCGCGAATACAAACAGCGTTATGTCGTGCGTTTCAACGACCGGATCGTTCCGGTACAAACCACCGACATCGCCTATTTCTACTCGGAAGAGAAAAACACCTACCTTGTCACGAGCGATAACAACCGCTATGTTGTGGATCAGTCGCTCGACGTCCTTTCGGACGAACTGGATCCCGGGCGGTTTTTCCGCATATCGCGCAGTTGCATCATCGCCATGCCGGCGATCGTCAGCATCGTGAAATATCTGGGCAACCGGCTGAAGATCACGGCACGTCCGCGTCCTGAGTTCGAGATGGTGGTGAGCCGGTCGCGGGTCGACGACTTCCTGAAGTGGTTGGAGGGGAATGGCTGAGCCTTCGTCGCGGCTGCATGATAAAAAGGGGTACCCATCGGAGTACCCCTTTTTTGTAGCCGGGAGCGGCGGTGCCGCAGTACGCCCGTCAGCGGCGCCCGCTGCAGGCGATCATGTCGTGCAGCGATTCGTTGAAGGTCTCCTTGCGGAGCAACTCCTCGAGCGGGAGGTGCATCCGGTAGCGCCAGTGGTAGCGGGGGATGGACGGGACGTTGATGCGTTCCTTGGCCGGGTCGGGGTAGCGCAGCTCCCCGTCGGTCGAAAGCCAGTCCTGTAACGGCAGGATGGTGAGCATCGCCGGGGAATTGAGGTGCATGTCGAGGATGCGCCGGCATATCCACGGCTCGCAGAAATAGGGAACGTCGCCCCCGATGCCGAGTGCTTCGTGGTAGAAGCGCGCCGTGAGTTCGCGGTCTTCCTCCCACCATGCCCGCAGCGGGTTCATGTCGTGCGTCGAAGTGGTGCAGACCGAGAAATAGGGGTAGTGCGCCGGGTCGGCGAAGAGTTCCCCCGGCGTCTTGGGCATGCGCTGGATTTCGAGCGAGAGGATTTGCAGTTCGTGCATCGTTTCGGGGACGCTGTCGGGGATCATACCCAGGTCTTCGCCGCAGGTCAGCATCTCGGTCGCCGAGAGGAGCACCGGGAGCTTGCGCAGGGCGGATTCCTGCCAGAAGCGGTTGTGCCGGTGGTAGAAGAAGTTGGTATAGAGCCGGTCGAAAGCTGCACGGCGCTCTCCGTCGAGCCGGCGGTAGGCGTGCGTCGAGTGGGGGGCGATGCGGGGGTGGAAATAGCCCTTGCGGCGCGGGTCTTCGATGAAGAGCACGTCGTCGAGCAATGCCATAAGCCCTTCCCGCAGCCGGGTCTGGCGTTCGTCGTCGCCCGGGAAGCGGGCTGCGACCTTGCGCTGGGTGGCATAGGCGGGCAGTAACCGCCCCTCCTTCATGCAGGTGGCGCGGACTTCGCCGGCCAGGTCGCCGAACAGTTCCCCGAGCGTGTGCTCGTCGGGCGCCGGAGTGGTGTAGCGTCCGCCCTGCGTGTCGAAGCCCATGCCGCGCAGTTCATCTGCGGAATAGGGCAGGGCGGGGTTGAAATAGCCCAGCAACCCGTGTACGGCATGCGTGGGAATCTCCCAGATGCGGAAGAACCCGAGGATGTGGTCGATGCGGAAGGCGTCGAAGTATTCGGCCATCTTGGCCATGCGTGCCCGCCACCAGGCGTAGCCGTCGCGTGCCATACGTTCCCAGTTGTAAGTCGGGAATCCCCAGTTCTGGCCGACGGCCGAGAATGCGTCGGGCGGAGCCCCGGCCTGTGAGTCCATGTGGAACAGGTGCGGGTAGAGCCATGCGTCGACGCTCGTGCGGCTGATGCCGATGGGCAGGTCGCCCTTGAGGACGATGCCGTGGTCGTGGGCGTAGGCGCAGACCTCGGACAGTTGCGTATGCAGGTGGTATTGGACATAGCAGTGGAATGCGATGTCGCGGCTGTGGCTGCGGCAATAGGCGTCGACGGCTTTGCGGTCATAGCGGGCGAAACCGCCCCAGCGGGTGAAGTCGGGCGTGCCCGTTTCGTCGCGCAGCGTGCAGAAGGCGGCATAGGGGATGAGCCAGTGTCTGTTGGCGGCGATGAAGGCCTTGTAGTCGCGGCGTGCCGCGGTGCGGGCGCCGTGGCGTTCGAACGCCCGGCGGAGCAGCCGCAGTTTGTGCCCGTTGACACGCTCGTAATCTATTTCGGGAAGGGCGTTCAGCTCGCTGCGCAGGGTGCGGTACTCGTCGTCCTCCACGACGCCCGCGGCGGGCAGCCGGATGAACTGCGGGTGCAGGGCGAAGGTCGAATTGGCGTTGTAGGGGTAGGAGTCTTCCCAGGTGCCGGTCATGGTGGTGTCGTTGATTGGCAGTACCTGGATGACGCGCTGCCCGGTGGCGGCCGCCCAGTCGATGAGCCGTTTCAGGTCGTAGAACTCGCCGACGCCGAAATCCTCTTCCGTACGGAGCGAGAAGACCGGGATCGCCGTCCCGGCGCCCCGCCACCTGCGCTTGGGGAAACGCGGGGATGCCGCGGCGTCGAGGGCGTGTTCGCCAGCGCCGGGCAACTCGCCCCAGGTGCGGTTGGCACCCTCCTCCCACAGGATGGGGGTGAGGGTCTTGCGGTCGGCGATCAGGAATTTGTATTCGAACCGGTGCGCAGTATGCAGCGTGAGTTCCCATTCCGGGAAGCGGCTGTCGTCCATCGGGACGATCCGTTTCCAGTCGCCCAGCTCACGGCCGCTGCCGGCGACGGCGAGCGTTTCGTCCGGCCGTAGGGTGGGCAGCACGACGCGCAGCGTGATGTTGCCTGTAGCCTTCTTCGGACTGCCGGTTTTCCCGCGGCCGAAGATGCCCCGGGTGAATGCCGAGGAGTAGAACGGCGTGTCGGAGGGCATCTCCTGCCAGCGGTCGCGGATGCGCAGCGTGCGCACCCCCTCCCGGGCGGGGAGCCGCAGCGTGTGCGGCCGCCATTCGCTGCGGATGCACGCGCCGTCGCGTTCGATTTCATAGCGGTATTCGGTATCTTCACTCTGGGTATAGCGTTCGATGGCGCCTGTCCAGACGCCTCCGTCGGCGTATTGCAGCGCAATGCGCCGTTTGCCGATCCGCATGACGAGCTGTTCGCCCCAGCGGGTACGGTATTCGATGCTGATCAGGAGTTTCATGGTTCGGTATGTCGTTTGGTTCGGAATCGGTTTATACAAAATTAAAAAAATAATCCGGTTTTGTCTTTCCGGCAGGGAAAAATCAGAGCCCCCGGATGAATTGCGTAACGACGGCCACGAGGTCGGGGTCGATCGGTAGCGTGCTGTCGCCGTAGGCTCCCGTCTGGTCGATGCGCATGCGTCCCGTGCATTTTTTGAGCGGGTGGGTCATCCCTGCGATGATTGCCTTCCGGGCCCGGGGCTGTGCCTTTGCCAGCGCCTCGGCATTGTCTGGTGGCACCTGCAGGTCGTTGTCCCCGCCCACGACGAGTATCGGAACCCGCACCTTGCGGATCTCCTCGCGCGGGTCGTAGCGCAGGCTGGAGATCCAGAACGTCTGTACCGAAGGGTGGAACAGCGCTTCGAGCTGCGGCGGGCAGGATTCGACCCGTTCGCCCCGTTTGAGGGCGGCGGTGATCGCGTTGGCCTGCAAGAGCAGATCCATGTTGTCGGGCAGGAGTTGTGAGGCCAATTGCAACTGGAGTATCTCGTCGAGCGGGTAGCCGGCGCCGGCCAGCGAAACGACGGCGGCGACTTTCGGGGTTTGCTGCGCCGCGCAGAAGGCGATCAGCGCCCCTTCGCTGTGGCCGATCAGTACGACGCGGCGGAAACCTTCGCCGGCGAGGTAGTCGGCCCATGCCGCGGCGTCGCCGATGAAATCCCCCAGTACGGCGTCGGCCATTTTTTCCGGCTCCGTGAACCGGCTCGCACCGATGCCGCGTTTGTCGTAGCGCAGCGAGGCGATGCCTGCCTTTTCGAGCGCCTGCGCCAGGTAGAGATAGCTGTTTACATTGCCGTTGCGCGGAGTGGGCCCCGAACCGGCGATGATGACGGCCACGGTTTCCGTACCTGCATCGGGGGTGAGCAGCGTGCCGTAAAGCGTTCCGAAATCGCGTTCGAGCGAGACGTTCCTTTCGCCGGCGGCGGTATGCGCGAAGGCCAGCAGGAGGATGGCTGTCAGCAGGTGTTTCATGGCTTATGGGTTTCAGGTTGTTCTCAGTCGGTGTTTTTTTGCCTGTGCGGCGTGCCCTTCCGGTTCGTTTACCGGCGTTTTGTTCCTGCGTATCGTGCCTGTACCGGGTTGGTGCCCGGCGGGTCGTGGCGGCGGGGCTACAGCTCCCCGACCGCTTTTTCCAGTCCGATGCCGCGCGAACCCTTGATCAGCACCAGCGCGTTGTCCACGGGGTGTGTGCGGAGCGCCGCGATGAGGTGTTCCCGATCGGCGAAGAGCGTGATCCGGGCGGGTTGCGGCTCCATGTCGGCACGGGCCTTGGCGAATTCCTGTCCGACGAGCATCACCTCCGTCTGCGGAGCCTGTGCTGCGAGGCGGATGACAGCGGCGTGTTCCTCCGCCGACCAGGCGCCCAGTTCGAGCATGTCGCCCAGGATCAGCAGGCGGCGGGTGCGCATGCCGGGCGGCTCGGCGAGGAAATTCGCGACCGATGCCCGCATACTCGAGGGGTTGGCGTTGTAACAGTCCACGATGAGCGTGTTGCGCCCCGTCTCGGTGCGCTGCGAGCGGTTGTTGTCGGGGACATAGCTGCCGACAGCATGGCGGATACGCTCGTCGGCGACGTCGAAATAACGTCCGACGGCCACGGCTGCGGCGATGTTGAACCGGTTGTAATGCCCTTCGAGGTGGTTTTCGAGGTCCTCGGCCAGCGTGATGCTGTAATACTCCGCGGCCAGCCCGTCGCGTTCGGCGGCCATGTTCGTCAGCATCTCGTCCTCGCGGGGTACGAAGGCGCGGCCGCCGTTCGCGGCCAGGTAGTCGAACAGCTCGCCCTTGCCGCGGCGCACCCCCTCCGGGCCGCCGAAGCCTTCGAGGTGCGCACGGCCGATGTTGGTCAGGATGCCGTAGTTGGGCTCGGCGATCGAGGCCAGCAGGGCGATCTCGCCGCAGGCGCTGGCTCCCATTTCGACCACGCCGAACTGCGTGTCGCGGGTCATGGCGAGCAGCGTGAGCGGCACGCCGATGTGGTTGTTGAGGTTGCCGCGCGTGGCGTAGACCTCGAAGCGTTCGGCCAGCACGCGGCTCACCAGTTCCTTGGTCGTGGTCTTGCCGTTGCTGCCCGATATGGCGAGTATCGGGATCGCCAGCCGGCGGCGGTGTTCGCGTGCCAGCTCCTGCAACGCCCCGAGCGTGTCGCCGACCAGCACCATACGCTCGTCGGTGACGGCTGCCGGGTCGTCCACGACGGCATAGGCCGCGCCTTTGTCCAGCGCCTCCGCCGCGAAGCGGTTGCCGTCGAACGTCGCGCCGCGCAGGGCGAAAAAGATGGAATCAGCCCCGATGTTGCGCGTGTCTGTGGAGATGTGCGGGTGTTCCCGGAAAATATCGTATAGTTCGGACATATCAGTTCGCGTGTTTGGGTGTCCCCGAGGGCATGGGGTAGGGCCCCGGCTCTGCGGGCTCTCCGAAGCGGGGGTTGCCCGTGGCGTCGAAGTCGAAGCGTTGCAGGCGTACGTCGCGCCCCCAGTTGTGTACCGTATCTTTTTTCGAGTGGTAATAGATCCAGTATTCGTTCCCGTCAGGCGAGGTGGTGAAACTGGCGTGGCCGACGCCGTGTATGCGGTCGTTGCCGGTGAAGATGGGGCCGCTCTTGATCCATGATGCGGGATTCAGCGGGTCGCTGTCGGGGGTGCGCAGGCGCAGCTGCCCGAGCTTGTAGTGGCGCGACCACGAGCCGCGCGTGGAGTAGACGATGAAGAGGTCGTCGCCGTGCCGCAGTGCTGACGGGCCTTCCTGCAGGGCGATGTGGTCGCCCTGTTCCCACGGCTGGTCGGGTCGTGAGAGCAGGATGCGCGGCCCGATCCGGGTCGGCGATTCCATGCGGGCGATGTAGAGCAGCTGGTCGGTGGCGTCGGTATCGCGCTGGCGCTCCCAGCCGGACCATACGGCATAGAGCTCTCCCCGGTGTTCGAAGATCGTCATGTCGATGGCCCAGATGTTGTCCGTCTTGCCGTCGGGGTTGTCGCCGGTGTAGAGCATGCCGCGGTCGCGGTAGTCGCCCAGCGGCGTGTCGCACTCCAGCACGCCTGTGCGCTGCCCCGTGAAGGGGCTGCCGGGGACGGGTGCCGCGGCGTAGTAGATGTACCATTTGCCGCGGAGGCGGTGCAGCTCGGGTGCCCAGATGTTGAAGCTGTTCCACGCCCCGCTGTCGGCGGGCTGCCAGACAACACGCTCGCGTTCGAAACGCGTCATGTCGTCCGATTCGGTCACGGCGATGCCGCGTCCTGATTTGAAGCAGGTGTAATAGCGCCCGTCGTATTTGGTGATCCACGGGTCGGCGCCGTCGCGCAGCGGGTTGGTGAAGGTGGCCTGCGGCGCGGAGCACGAGAGCATCCCCGCCACTAAAAAAAAGCCCGCAGCGAATCGTCGCAGCAAGGCTGTGGTATGGAACGGCATGCGTTTCATAGGTGTCAGATATGTTTGTCCCCGTTATGGAACTTTACTTCGTCGATGAATTTCTTGATGTTCTGTTCTTCGGCGCGGGGGCATATCATCAATACGTCGTCGGTGTCCACGACGATGTATTCCTTCAGGCCGCTGATGACCGCTACCTTGCCCTTGGGCAGCGAGACGATGCTGCTGCGCGTGTCGTAGACATAGCACCCCTCTTCGGGGACGGCGTTGGCGTAGCGGTCTTTGCGGGCGTGCTGGTAGACCGAGCCCCATGTGCCGACGTCGCTCCACCCGAAGTCGCCGCAGCGGACATAGACGTTGTCGGCCTTTTCCATGATGCCGTAGTCGATCGAGATGGCGCGGCACTCCGAGAAGACGATCTCCACGGTGGTCTTCTCGGCATCGGTGCCCAGCGCCTTCATCACGCCGCTGAACATGGCATGGTGCTCGGGCAGGTATTTGCGGAAGGCCTCGACGATGGCCTGCACCTTCCAGATGAAGATACCCGAATTCCAGTAGAACTCGCCGGTCTGGAGGAAGGTCTGCGCCAGCTCGAGATCGGGCTTTTCGGTGAAGCACTTGACTTTG
>OGQT01001771.1_pt1 | contig 16470 bp, 9 predicted proteins | sample 1553261 | NCBI WGS metagenome assembly OGQT01 (sample SAMEA2579992, study PRJEB22360) | human gut metagenome | biome: human gut; feature: human-associated habitat; material: faeces | place: Denmark | collected 2008/2010
GAGAACATTTGAAGGGTACCGGTGCCGCAGCCATAAGTCAAGAGGTTGTGAGCAAGAGCACGGTTGAGCAGTTAGGGGCTGTTATGACCTTTAATAAAGCTAACGGTGGTAGCGAGACCAAATCCATAATGATAGATCTCAACGGTGACGGATATCCCGACATTGTTGCCGGAGGCAAGATACAATATACGAACACATTGGGAGGTATCAGCGGTGAGACATATAGTGGTATAGGATTGATAAACAGCGAAAACAAATCCACCGCTTATGCTCTTGGAAGCGATCCTATTGTCTCTATCTCCTCATCAGTCAATCATGGCTCTGGAAGTAAGGGCAATGCGGCAGATCAAGGTTCAAGCAACAAAGCAAAGGGAAGTATCAGTGGCTCGATAAGTTTATCTCCGTCAAACGAAGACTGGAGCACTGAAAGCTTTGTCGATGTCAACGGTGATGGACTTCCAGACAAGATTATATCGGGCAATAAAGTTCGAATCAATCTCGGTTATTCATTCACTGAGCCGTTAGATTGGGATATTGACAGGATTCAAGGAGGTAAGGGAACATCCTTTACCGCAAGCGTAGGTGGCGGTTTCAATCAAGGCTCCGGCAGTTTCTCCGGAGGATATAATATTGTTACATCCACCAATGGCGAGGAATATAATCTGACCGACATCAATTCAGATGGATTACCGGATAAGGTCTGGAAATCGGGCGATAATATAATGGTCGCATTGAATACCGGAACCAATTTTGATACTCCATTCGTATGGAAGGGTGTTAAATCTCTTAACGAATCTGCTTCAACTTCTGAAGGTGGAAATGTTGCTTTTACAGTTTCAATTCCTATTCCTCTTTCGCCGGTAGGTCCTATTTTGAAAATATCGACTAACCCCGGTGTTTCATTAAGCCACAGTATCAACCGTGTTAAATACTCATTGCAGGATGTTGACGGTGACGGATATCTGGATATTGTTGAGTCTGACAGCGAGAACGAGCTGAAGGTTACCCGCTCGGCTATCGGTCGTACCAATATGCTCAAATCGGTCACCAACTCTATCGGAGGTCGCTTTGAGGTGGATTATGCACACTCAACTCCTACCTACGGGCACCCCGGCGGCAAGTGGGTTATGTCGGCACTGACCATTGACGACGGTATCCATGACGACGGACCGTTGATGAAGTCTGCGTTTGAATACTCCGACGGTTTCCGTGACCGTCATGAGCGCGACTTCCTCGGTTTCGGCAAGGTTATCACAAAGAGCCTCGACACCAACAGCGGCAACAGTGTATATCGTCAGGCCGTTCAGGAATTTGCGGTTGATAACTATTATGCCTCCGGCAACCTTGTGGCCTCCTACGTTACCGACGCATCGGGCAACAAGTTCACCGAGACTGTCAACGAGTATGACGCTTACAGCGTGACGGCCAATGCGGATAATTACTCATTCGTTCAGAAGAATGTCATTTACAGTGACCGTGCATCGGCATTTGTTCCCCTCCGCTACACTGCCAACAAGCAGTATGAGGGCACATCCGATGGTATGGTTATCTCCGAGGCTTGGAACGAATATTATCTCAACGGCTACCACGGAGAACTGAAATCCTACCGTTACAGTGACAAGGGTAGCCTTGGCAGCAACGGTGCCGGTGGTTATGACTACGCAACCAACATCCAGTACACATCCAACGACAGCAAGCACATCTTCGGTCTCCCCACAAATGTGACGGTTGTCGGAGGTGACGGCTCGATGTATCACAGCGTGTCGGCAACTTACGACACCAAGTATCCCAATCATCTGACACAGGTGTCGCAGCAGCTCGGTTCGGGCGTTGCAGTCACCGACTACAAGTATGACCGCTACGGCAACATCACCCAGAAGACCCTCCCGGCAAACGGCACTGGTCAGCGTATGTGGTACAAGTACCGCTACGAGCCTGAGATGAATATGTATGTCGAGCGCATAGACGATGCATGGGGCTACCGCAGTGAGGCCGGTAATTTCGATTACCGTTATGGCGTCGCCCTTGAACGTCGCGACCTCAACAATTTCTACTACGAGACTGAAATTGACAACATGGGCCGTGTCACCAAGGTTCGCGGTCCCAACGAGCTGGCGACAGGCGTTGACTACATAATCGCGTTTGAGTACAAGCCAAAGGCAGAGTTCGGCGAGTCCGGCATATCCGCTCCGGCATACGCTGTCTCCAAGCATTTCGACATCCAGCATCCCGGTGATGACCTTGAGACGGTTACATTCGTTGACGGTTTCGGCAGACCGGTACAGGTGAAGAAAGACGGCGTTGTCACGACAGCATCCAAGGGTTCGGGCGCATCCGACCAGAATGTGATGATTGTCAGCGGGCGCAATGTCTATGACGCTTTCGGTCGTGTCGCTAAGGCTTACTACCCCACAACAGAAGGAATGGGCGGCAAGACTTCGTTCAGCACCACGTTTGATAATGTCAACCCGACAATCACGGCTTATGACGTTCTCGACCGAGCCTTGGAGGTAACACTTCCTGACGGTGCAAAAACTGAAACGAGATACTTGCTTGATACGGGCTCAAATGCACTTGTTACCCGTGTTAAGGATGCGCTTGACAATGAACAGTCCACTTATGTCAACGGCAGCGGAAAGACAGTCAAGTCTGTCCAGCACAGCGGTCCGGAGGGAGAGATTACCACTTCCTTTGAATATGATGGCATCCAGCGTCTTGTCAAGGTTACTGATGTAGAAGGCAATGTCACCACGTCGGTTTACGACATGGGAGACCGTCGCACTGAGGTCAACCACCCGGCAAGCGGCATCACGTCGTTCACCTATGACCCGCTCGGCAATGTCCTGACAAAGCAGACTGCGAACATGGCTGAGGAAGGAAAGATGATTACCTACTCATACGACTACCATCGTCTGACAGGTATCAACTATCCCGACCACCCCGAAAACAATGTCAAGTATTACTATGGCGGTCGCAACGCCTCCTACAACCGCATCGGTCGTCTGATGATGCGCGAGGACGGAACAGGCGCGATAGAATACTTCTACGGCAAGATGGGCGAGGTCACCAAGACACGCCGCACTCTCATAGTGCCCAATCAGGCGATTGCAACCTACGTCACCCAGTGGACATACGACAGCCACAACCGACTCATCGAGATGATCTATCCCGACGAGGAGAAGGTCACCTACTCCTACAACCTCGGAGGCCTTCTTGAAAAGGTTCGGGGTGAGAAGTCCTACGGTTACGACTACATTACCAAACTGGGTTACGACAAGTTCGAGCAGCGCAGCTATCTGAAATATTGCAACGGTGCGGAGACATTCTACACTTATGACAACCGTCGCCGCCTTAGTAATCTTGCGGTCAACAGCGGAGGCGCATCCATTATGGACAACGCCTATACGTTTGACGCGGTGAGCAATGTCCTTTCGGTAGCCAACAACGCATCGCTCCCAGCCAATGGCAATGCCGGCGGCCAGATGTCGCACACTTACACTTATGACGGTCTCTATCGTCTCGCCACCGCTACGGGTACATACACCGGAGCCGACAACAAGTCTGCCTCCTATACCCTCACTATGGGTTATGACAATATGCACCGCATCAAGTCGAAGAGCCAGCATCTCACGCAGGACAACGTGCAGTTCAACGGCACCCTCAATGTCGGTTATGACCTCACTTATACCTACGGCTCGGAAGAAGGGAAGAAATTCCAGCTCGAAAGTGTAAAGGATGTTAATTATCGTACTGAGGAGACTCCCGAAGGTCAACAAATCGAGAACGGTCATGGTTATACTTACGACAAGAATGGAAACCTTGTCTATGTAAACACCAACCGGGTTATGACTGATGGACATAGGGACAACAGTGTCGGTGAGCGCAAGCTCATCTGGGATGAGGAGAATCGTCTGCTTGCAGTTGACGACAACGGCTTCGTGTCCAACTACTGGTACGATGCCGACGGAGAGCGTACTGTCAAGACTTCCGGCGAAAGCGATCAGGTGTATGTCAACGGAGTATTCTCCGGCGGCTCCACCAACACGGCCAAGTTCTCGCTCTATGTCAGCCCGTATCTTGTGGCCAATCAGGGCGGCCGTTACACCAAGCATATCTACGCAGGCAGCCAGCGCATCGTGTCGAAGGTCGGCGATTTCGCCTCCTATGGTTCAGACCCGCGCCGCATAGAGTATGCCGGTGCCAACACCGACGGTCTTTCGGTTGACTACAAATCGAAGTATGCGGCTCAGCAACAGGTAATCAAGGACAACTATAAGTTCTTCGATGTTCCCTACAACGGCACTGACAATGACAACTATGCCGACGGCGAAGGTTTCTGTTGCAACGACGGCTCTATGGAGGCGGCGGTGGCAGAGGCACGGAAGGCTCAGACCCGTGCGGTTTCGCGGTCGTTCAAAGACCCAGACAACTACGAGAACCTGCAGTTCTTCTATCACCCAGACCATCTCGGAAGTTCCAGCTTTATCACCAACCTTGACGGTGAAGTGGTCCAGCACATCGAGTATGTTCCCTTCGGCGAGGTCTTCATCGAGGAGCGCAACAACGTATGGAACACCCCTTATCTCTTCAACGCGAAAGAGTTCGACGAGGAGACAGGTATGTACTACTACGGTGCCCGCTACTACGAGCCTCGTCTCAGCCTATGGATGTCTTCAGATCCTATGTCAATTTTTAGTCCAGGTCATTCATCATATCAATATTGTAAGAATAATCCAGTTAACTTAACTGACCCAACAGGACTATTTGACACAAAACAAGAGGCTGAAAAATGGGCGAAGAGCCATAATATAAAAACAGGCTTCTTACGTCAACATAAGATTAAAAAGCAAGATAATTGTTGGGCGATTGTCAACGAGCGTCAAGGATACCAATACCAACGAGACAATTCGCTGAGTTCTTATGGGAACGTTATCGGACTTGGAGAAGATGGTGTATTACAATCGACTGTAGTCTATGCAAATAAAAGAAGTGCTTTAAGTTATTACGCATCAGATGTTTGGAATAGTAATGTCGCACGAAATATCGTGCCTGATTTCTATTCCATAGGTCTAGGCTTTTCGGCTTCTGGAGGAATTAGTACAGCTTCAAGCATTGAATTAACTTGGGTACTACATGGCCCTGAGGCTTCTTTGTGGCCAATTGTTTCTGCTACTCAATGTATCGGAGGAGGTGGACCAAGTGCAGATGTGACCATTAATAGTGGGCGCGGGAACTATATTGGTTCTGCTGATGATATAAGACGAAGCATGGTAGAAACAAATTCATTTGGCGAAAATACAGGTTTTGGCTTATATGGTTCCGTTGCATTTGAACTTGGAGGGAAACTTGGAGTGACAGAAAGCGTGAGTATTGGATTTGATCCCAATAGTAAAGAACGACAGTATATTCAGATGACCCAATTTAATATAGGGTTGGGATTAGCTCCTGCTATTGGAGCTTCTGGTGGAACGTTCAATACTTTCATCTTGCATGATTTTGCAAAGTAATTGTTTTAACCAGTGGAAAGGCTTTGCCTTTCCACTGGTTAAATTCCAACTAAATCCAATAATTAATATTGACACCAATGAAATCTAAGTATTATTCCATATTCATTTCCATACTCATTGTTTTAGTAATGTGCTTATTTATATTACTAAAACTAACTTTAATTCCTATATTGGGATTTTCTTTTTGTGCTATAGCAATATCTGTTACTAAGAGGCAATCTTTTAGTATTAAAAATATTATAAACTCTTCATATATACTATTCACCATATTTTTATTAATTATTTATGGCGTATTCGAGATATATGCACAAAGAAAGGAACGTAAGCTTTATGAAGAATTATATGAACAATCCATACGCTCAACCATTGAAGGTGTAGGAACTTTTAATAAAACAGGGATTCAGCTTAGAACGAATAACAATTCATTATATTTCTATACTACCTACGATTTATGGTTGCGAAATAATGATTTAGTTGGTGATTCAATAATAAAAGAAAGTGGTTCAGATACTTTAACAATAAAACATAATGGAGAAAATGTGCAAATAGTATTTATAAAACCCGTTAGCTTATTTTAATTAAGCCAGTGATAAGATGATTACTTATACCTACGATTGTTATGGTCTTGCAAACATTAGCTGTATCGACCGGCCTGCCAACGGCAATGCCGGAGGCCAGATGTCGCACACCTATACTTATGACGGTCTGTATCGTCTTGCTACCGCTACGGGTACATACACAGGAGCCGACAACAAGTCTGCATCCTACACCCTCGCCATGGGCTATGACAACATGCACCGCATAACTTCCAAGAGCCAGCACCTCACCCAGGGCAACGTGCAGTTCAACGGCACCCTCAATGTCGGCTATGACCTTACTTACACCTACGGTTCGGAAGCCGGAAAGAAATTCCAGCTCGAAAGTGTAAAGGATGTTAATTACCGCACCGAGGAGACTCCCGAAGGAAACAATGTGGAGAACGGCCACGTTTATACATACGACAAGAACGGAAACCTTGTATATGTGAACACGAGCCGTATGATGAACGACGGACATAAGGACAACAGTGTCGGTGAGCGCAAGCTCATCTGGGACGAGGAGAACCGTCTGCTTTCAGTGGACGACAACGGTTTCGTGTCTAACTATTGGTATGATGCTGATGGAGAACGTACCGTGAAGACTTCCGGCGAGAGTGATCAGGTCTATGTCAATGGAGTCTTCTCCGGCGGCTCGACCAACACAGCCAAGTTCTCGCTTTATGTGAGTCCTTACCTTGTCGCAAATCAAGGTGGTCGCTATACCAAGCATATCTACGCCGGTTCGCAGCGAATCGTGTCGAAGGTCGGCGATTTCGCCTCCTACGGTTCAGACCCGCGCCGCATAGAGTATGCAGGAAGCGAGACAGACGGTCTTTCGGTTGACTACAAGTCCAAGTACACCGCACAGCAACAGGTAATCAAGGATCATTACCAGTTCTTTGATGTCCCCTACAACGGTACGGACAACAACAATTATGCCGATGGCGAGGGATTCTGCTGCAACGACGGTACATTGGAGGCTGCACAGGCCAAGGCAATGAGGAAGGCTCATAGTCGCGCGGTGGCCAAGTCTTTCAAAGACCCCGACAACTACGAGAATCTCCAGTTCTTCTACCATCCCGACCATCTCGGTAGCTCCAACTTCATCACCAATCTTGAAGGTGAGGTGGTGCAACACATCGAGTATGTTCCTTTCGGAGAGGTCTTCATCGAGGAGCGCAACAGCGTATGGAACACGCCTTATCTCTTCAACGCGAAAGAGTTTGACGAGGAGACCGGTATGTACTACTACGGTGCACGCTACTATGAACCGCGTCTTAGCCTTTGGATGTCAACAGATCCAATGCAGGAAAAATATACGCAATTCTCAACATATTGTTATACCTTTAACAATCCTATAAACTTAGTAGATCCTAATGGAGAAGAGCCTACCGAAGAGGAGGCTGCAAGAATGTCTGCATATGTTTATGGAGATATTGCAGTAAAATTAACTGGCAATTGGAAGGTTTCAAATAAGAACATACGCAGTTTTAATCCCGTTGATGAAAAGAATGGTAGTGGATTTAAATCCATGTTGTTTGAGAGAACTGTAGACGGTAAGACTGAATACGCCTATGCTCTAGCTGGTACCGATAAATCAAGCAAATCTGATTGGAAAAACAATGGACTCCAACTTATCGGGCAATCAGAGCAATATAAAATGGCTTTAGATAATGCTGATGCACTTGAATTGGGTCTTAAAGGGTCTGAATTAACCTTTGTAGGACACTCATTAGGTGGAGGCATGGCTGCGGCATGTGCTTATTCTAAAGGAGGACGGGCATTAACTTTCAACCCTGCCGGTGTTTCCCCCTTCACTATTTTGCCGACTGGGAAAGCCCGTATTGATGCTTACATTACCTATCGGGATGAACTTAATATAGCTCAAAACTTATTCAAACTACTACCTAGGGCAGACGGTCGGGTTCATTTACGTTTAGGTGACGCAAAATGGCTGGGACATAGTATTGAAAATTTCTATGAACCATCAATATATAAACGGGCTTATGATACAGTCAAAGATAAAACAATTAAGTTTTTAAGGTCTGTAGAAAATGCCCTTACCCCTAAATGGCCATTCTGATTTTTCAGTTGGTATGTGTTGCGCATTGGCGCACCACATACCAACTTGCAATATATTAAATACCTTTAAGAATTATTTATATGAAATATTTAGTTATAATATTATCATTATTATTCTTTGCTTGTTCAAAGAATTTAGATAAATCAGAATTGAATAGTATGGATTATGAGCTGTTCAAGGACACTAGTGCAGAAATATTGGCTGAAGCTGTAAAAAAAGGAGATACTTTATTAATAAAAGATGAAATATTGAACAAACATATTCCTGTGGATATAAAAAATGCTGAATTTGGAACTACCCTTCTGATGATGGCAACATATTATAACAATGTCGAATCCGCTAAATGTCTATTAGAATTAGGAGCAAATCCTAATCTGTATAATGATACAACAAAACTATGGGGTGAAAATTCGGTTCTTATTGCTTCTAGAAGAATGACCCCTTCTCCAGAAATGCTACACTTGCTATTATATTATGGTGGAGATCCTAATTCTCAGGCTAAAGGCGTAAAATATAGTAATGATAGAAGACTAATTCCTATGCGAGATTTTGCATTACAAGTTGCATCAGGATATTCTATAGAAAAGGTGAAAATATTATTAAATGCTGGTGCAGATATAAATAAACTTGGTGATGATGCAAACTCTTCAGCAATTATATCTGCAATTGTGCATAATCAGATGGATATTCTATTATATTTGCTTCAAAATGGTGCAGATTACACCATTAAGTTCCCAAAGACAGATCAATCTTTTGATGATATCAACAAAGACGAATATGATATTCTTGATGAACTCAGGAACTTAAACTACCCTTTGAATTCAGAAAATTATCATAAAAAGATGGATGTTGTTAATTTTTTAAAGACAAAAGGGTTAGATTATTCGAAATCAGCAGTTCCAGATTGGATAGTAAATTGGGCAAAAAATGAATATCCGAATAATTGGGAAGAGTACATATCGAATTATTGAGAACCGTCTGCTTTCAGTGGACGACAACGGTTTCGTGTCCAACTATTGGTATGATGCCGACGGTGAGCGCACGGTCAAGACATCAGGCGAGAGTGACCAAGTTTATGTCAACGGAGTATTCTCCGGTGGTTCGACCAACACAGCCAAGTTCTCGCTGTACGTCAGTCCTTACCTTGTCGCAAATCAAGGTGGCCGCTACACCAAGCATATCTACGCAGGCTCACAGAGAATCGTGTCAAAGGTAGGCGATTTCGCCTCCTATGGTTCCGACCCGCGCCGCATAGAGTATGCAGGAAGCGAGACAGACGGACTCTCGGTTGACTACAAGTCCAAGTACACCGCGCAGCAACAGATTATCAAGGACCACTACACGTTCTTTGATGTCCCCTACAACGGCACGGACAACAACAACTATGCCGACGGCGAAGGGTTCTGCTGCAACGACGGCACATTGGAGGCAGCACAGGCCAAGGCTATGAGGAAGGTCCAGAGCCGCGCAGTTGCCAAGTCTTTCAAAGACCCCGACAACTACGAGAATCTCCAGTTCTTCTATCATCCCGACCATCTGGGCAGCTCCAGCTTTATCACTAATCTTGACGGTGAAGTGGTGCAGCACATTGAGTATGTCCCCTTCGGCGAAGTCTTCATAGAGGAGCGCAACAACGTATGGAACACACTTTACCTTTTCAACGCGAAGGAATTCGACGAAGAGACAGGTATGTACTACTACGGAGCCCGCTACTACGACCCACGTCTCAGTCTATGGATGTCAACAGATCCAATGCAAGAAAAGTATTCTCATATAAACACCTATTGTTATGCTTTTAATAACCCATTAAATTTTGTAGATTTACATGGTATGGAAGGTGTAAAATATGAAAGCGATAATGGTGATAAAATCATAGAATGTAATGTGGTCGTCTTAGTAGAAGAAAAGAAAAAGATTCCAAGTAACGCTACACCAAAAGAACGGGCTAAATTAGAACGCAAAAATGAAAAAATTGAGCGGAATAATCAAGCTCGTGTTCAAGAAATACGAGAAAAATTGAACGAGGTTTATGGCGATGCAAAAAATTCTAATGGTGAAATAGTTCAATTTATTTTCAATGTCATGCCATTAGAAATTGCAGACCCAAAACTTAGAAAAGTCCAAAGGGCTACGCAAATAGGTTACGAATTCGGATTAGAAGCCGACATGAACCCCAATGAAGGTCGTCTAGCATTTCAGAATGCCTTGGCAGTAGTCATTTCTCAAGCTGGAGCTGGTTCTGCTAAAGGTTCAGCTAGTGGATCTTTAGTTAAATTGAATGATATGGAAGCAATGACTATTTCACACGAAGTAGGTCATACTTTTGGGCTAAAAGATAATTATCCGCTTTCAACTGGTGGAATTATGGATTATCCTCCCGGTAGCCTTATACCTTCCGAAGTAGATGAAATCTGGGAAAAAGCTCACACTAAAAAAGGAACAAAAAAGTGAAATATTTCCTAGTCCTAATCGTATGTATGGTTATTGGTGTCGATATGACGGCCCAAGAGCCATCCGAATATGTAGTCTTTACCTTTGAGCGAAAGCTCAAAGGTAAAGACCTTGAATCCTATTATTGGATTGCGGAAGTAGACTCTATCCGTAATCTTAAGTTTCCTATAAACCCTCTATATATTGACTCTGTGTCTAATTTGAATTTAAATAGATGTATCGATAATGATACTATCAGTTGGCAAAATAATTATGATGGCGCCGATTCAAATTATATATCGACACTACAAGACTTCTTGAATTTAAACAAGCGCAACAGACGTAAAATTCAAGAAATAGCAACTAAATGGTATGATACAGCTTTAAGAGTCCCAGAAAAAGTCATCATATATGCTTTTCCTGTAAAAGGTTGTTTTTGTCAATGTTACCAAGTTTATCAATATGGAGGTTCTTCTGTCAGGGAATTTGAAGGACACGTTTTTATGCCATTATCCGGATTTAGTTATATTCCATCTTTTTGGGATAGAGAAGCTGGTAAGATTGTGCAATTCGCAAATTACATTTTTATTGATTTTACAAGGTTTACACCTTCTGTTTTCCAAGATCGTAGGAGATGCGAACCGATTGTAAAATGGTAATAAACGATTATTCTCTAATTATAGGGCAGTCTAACACAAAGTTAGGCTGCCCTATTTCAAATTAACAATTGATTAATAAGTTTATCTGAAAATATACTTCTTCCAACTTTAATAAGGACAAACCTTTTAAATGGCTAATATTTATACTGCATTAAATAAACTTTTGTGATATTGATTCCACAAAGATATTTCCGATGTTTTCAATATAGATTTGATTAAGGTCTATCGGTTGGCTGGCGTGTCCACCGATTATTTTGCTCATAAAGTCAACCTCCTCAATCATCAGGTCGTTGATGCTCTTGGTGAAATTCTTATAATGCCGAGAGCCTTGTATGAAAAGATTGAAAATAGCTTGTGCCGCATTTATTATACCGTAATTGTCCCTTAAATCATCCCGGACACTCTCAATCAGCGTAAAAATAATAGCATATCAAATTTACTGAAATGAATGATATATTATTAATTAGAATCAAAATTCATTGACTCGATAAAGATATTTCCGATATTCTCGACATAGACGCGGTTTAGGTCGAGAATGTTGTTTACACGGCCTCCGACTATGCGGCTCATGAAGTCTTGCTCCAGCTGCATCAGTTCGCCGACGTTTGATGTGAATTGGTCGTAGTGCTTGGAGCCTTGAATGAATAGATTGAAGATTGCCTGTGACGGGTTTTCGACACCGTAGTTGTCCCTTAAATCATCGCGGACCCGCTCAAACGGGGTCTTGTATTTGTTATAGAAATCAGTAACGGTGGACTTGGCTAATTTCTCTCTCTCGTCATCCGAGAGCGCAAACACCGGGAAGAACAGTTCGTCGAGGATATTGGCAAAAAGAGTCTTTTTGTTTTTGAAATAGTATGCGATAGCTCCCCTTGTCTGTTTGATTACCTTTTCAATATCGGAAATCGCGATTGCGTCCCAACTGCCGGTGGCAACCAGCGGATAACACTTTTTCAGTATATCCGACCTGTTTTTTAATGATTGTTCCCGATGTTTCGACATAACGCAAAAAGGGTATGGAGGAGCGTCGTATCTAACACGAGGGTTATTGTGGAAGACCTGTAAGAAAGATACGACGCAACCCCATACCCGTATGACGTATGGACTCGCGTTTCATATCTATCCGTCTTCTTACTAAAAACTTCCACATTTTCGTGTTGAAAGACAAATATGAAATGTAGTTATCTCGTATTGAGAATACAAAGTTAGTCTAAAAATCTGACATTGGCAATCAAATCACGCGCAATAATGTCGCGCCGAATGAAAAACGGCCGCTTTCGGGCACGACGACAAGTATCTTATCCCCGGATTTGAGCGGCTTGGTGCGCAGCAGCTCGTCGAGAGCCGAGAACGGAGCCACCGACCCGACGTTGCCGACCCATGTGAGGTTTGTGAACCACTTGGATGTCGGGAGGTCGATACCACGGCTGCGGAACTCCTCGTCCAGCTTGTTGTAGAAATACATTGAGGAGATATGAGGAATGACGTATGTTACCTCATTAGTATCCACCTCGAACAAGTTGAGAGCCTCCTCTATCACGTCCACGAAATAGCGTGTGATGTACTCGTTGAGTATCTTTACATTCTGCTTGATGCACCACACCGACCTCTCGGCCACATCTCGGCTGTCGAACTCCTTCCAGCTTTTCAGGGAACCGTCGGGCATCGCCTCCGCCCACATATACATACAGGCCGGCTGGCGGTTGGCAAACGACTTCATGTGAATGAACTCGATCTGAAGATTCAACGCCCCCTTTTCCGGCTCATTGGAAAGGTAAAGCGCGGCAGACCCGTCGGAAAGCATATAGCGCAGGAAGTCCTTTTCAAACGCTATCGCCGGATGGTCCGACACCTCCTGTTCCCGGCGGTATTCCTCCTCGAAGAACTTGGAGAGCAACGACGGTGAGACCAGTTCCGACATACTCACCACCGCGTTGTCGGTGTTACCCATGCAGACTGACATGTAGGCTGTCTTCATCGCGGCAAGCCCGGTCAGGCACACACCCGCGAGAGAATAGATTTCCAACGGATGGGAGAACGCCTCGCCATGCACCATAGATGCCTGAGACGGGAGATTCTGGTCGGGACTCGAAGTGCCGCAGGCAAGGAGCTGAACCTCCTCCTTCTCCTGCGGAGACTTGAAAAGCGCGTTGATTGCCGACGCCGCCATTTGAGCGTTGGTATGGGTTATGCGCTGGTTGGTGTCAAGGGCATAGTAACGCCCTGTAATGCCGTTCTGACGGAGGATGATGTTCTTTACTCTCGACGGTCGTCCCCCGATGCGTCCGAGAAAGTCCTCCATGCGGTCGTTGGTCACGACCTCGTTTGGGAAAAAGGAGGATGTTCGGGTTATAAATACGTTCTGATACATAGTAAAAAGTTTACATTACGCTTGGAATGTAATGCAAACTTACTTAAAAAATCTATGATTGAGAAATTATAAGGACTAAAACAATATCAGACCGCCTTTTCCGGTGCTTTCATCAGGCCATATAAGGCAAGTAGCACCCTGCGGAGGTGCTCGGCATCCAATCCGCTGAGCATAGACTCATAGAAAGATTCGCCGTAACAGAGATACACATACTGCTCGGCACTGGTCATTACATCCAAATCGGAACGTAATTCGCCACGGGCAATCGCCTCAATGATTTTCACGTTCCACATACTAAGCTCATTGTTGCGGTTTTTCAGGTACTCGTCGTGCAGGTCGGGGAAATAGGTCTTCAGCTGCAACAGAAGGAAAAGATACGAGCGACTCGCGTTCTGCGGCATAATCTCGTCAATGAGCCTCTGCATACTCGCCATTGTGTCCCTCACACCGTCCACGGCCGCATTTATGAAGTCATAAAAGGTGGGCTGGTTATGGTCATACTTGTTGCGTACATTCTGTTTGTCAATAAGATAGTGTCTTACGACCTGTTTGAAGAGACCTAATTTCGACTTGGAATAATAAGACACCGCACCGCGAGTCATGCCCGATTCCTGCTCTATATCAGTAAGGGTGACAGACTCGTAATTCCTCGTTAGAAAGAGTTTGAATGCTGCTCGGTACAGCTGTTCTCTCCTGTTGTCGGCGTGCATATGATTAGCAGTTGTTTTTGGTTCACTTTCAGCAACAAAGTTAATAAAAGTGGCCGACAGCATCAAATAATTTACTAACTTTGTGGTAAATTACAAAGAGTATGTATATGGAGGTACGCCTGAGCCTCAACACGAAAATGTGGAAGATTCTCGTAAGAACGAGGCAAGGGCATACCTCCTTTACGCTCTTTACATATCAGTCCTGCATGAATTTACTGAATTTCGGGTCTTTTGCTATACGGATTTTCTCATCCTCGACTATCTGCCTGATCTCCGCCTTGATACGGTCGTAGTTGTCCTGTATCACCCGCTCCATTTCGCATTGGCCCGTCACCTTGTTGACAAAACCGTTAATGACCGGAATTTCCTTATATGCCTCCGTCTCCCTCCTTACCTTGTCATTGTCAACGACAATCTCGGCATGAAAAATCTTCTGGTCTATGCGCTCGTCGAAGTTGTCGGAGACAGCCCCGACAAACATACCCTGCGTCAGAGTCGAGATTTTGCTCGGAGGGATTAGGGAGTCCATTTGGGTGTTGAAGGAATGGCTCACGTCCTGACGGCTCACCGACATTGACTGCCGCTTCTGCAACACCTTTCCGAAACGCTCGGAGAGCGTCTTGGCCGTCTCCCCCACGACCTGCCCGGAGAAGATGTTGCCGACCGTGTTCATCACCACAGCAGCCTCCTTGTCGCCGTAGTCGCGCTTGAGCTGCGAGAAGTCCTGAAAGCCGAGACACACCGCCACCTTGTTGCTTCGCGCCGTGGCTATGAGGTTGTCGAGACCCTTGAAATATATCGTGGGCAGCTCGTCTATTATGACGGCGGACTTCAGCCGGTTCTTCTTGTTGATCAGCTTTACGATGCGCGAATTGTAGAGACCGAGGGCCGCCCCGTAGATATTCTGGCGGTCGGGATTGTTGCCGACACACAGGATTTTGGGGCTTTCGGGATTGTTGATGTCGAGGGAGAACTCGCTCTCCGACATGACCCAGTATAGCTGCGGTGAAATCATTCGCGTAAGCGGGATTTTCGCCGATGCTATCTGGCCTTGGAGCTGGTCCTGAGCCCCTGATTTCCAAGCATCCATAAATGGCGAGAGGTAGTTTTCAAGTGACGGATACGAGGTCAGGATTGGAAAAATATCCTTGTAGGGGCGGCACAAAAATTCAATCGCATGGGGAAAGGTACAATATTTTCCGTTACGGTAAATACGTAAAAACCAGATTATAGCGGCCAAAAGGATGATAGGCGACTCCACGAAGAAGTCTCCCTGCTTGCTCACCCAAGTCTTGTTAAGGTTGAGCATTATAGTGTATGCGCTCTCGTAAGCGTCGGAAATATCCGTCATGAACTCCGGTGCTATGGGATTGCAGCGGTGTGAGCGCATCGGGTCGTCAAAGTTGATGACCCTGAACTCCGGGACTCTCCCCTTGTACCCCTCCTTGTGGGCAAGGAGGTGATTCATGGCGATGACAGATAGGTCGGGATACTTGAAGTCATACAGATAGGCACTGTAACCGTTTTCAATACACTGCTTTATGTAATTGTTGACCACTGCGTATGACTTGCCCGAACCGGGAGTTCCGAGGACTATCGTCGCGCGAAACGGATTGACTACGTTAATCCACCCCTTATGCCACTTGCGCTTGTAGTAGAACCGTGTCGGGAGGTTGATTGAATAGTCGTTTTTCAACAGGCGTGTCTCCTGCATGAACGACTCGTTTTCATTGTTGAAACGGTCGTCCATGAGGTTGCCCCGGAGTATTCTTCCCGCCCATACGCCGCCGAAAAGCAACGCCACATATCCGAGGGCGGTCGATGCGATATACATAACCGTCCACCCCTTGGCGGGCATCCACCAGCAGCCGATGAAAAGCGTGAGGCCGACAGCGAGGGCTGCCGCGACGTGCCTCCATTTGATACTCTCGCTCTTGACTCCCTTAGTGCCGAAACACGATACGGCGAGAAGGAGGAGCGCGAACCACTTCGCGTTGTTAGGATTTTGGAAAATGCCACACTCGTTATTGAGATTGTTCAATATGCGGTAAACCGTAATGACGAACCAATTGCTGTGTGCATCTAACATTTGAAAAGGGACCCGGATAGCAATTGAAAAGGGGACCACCCGG
>OGQT01001775.1_pt1 | contig 16443 bp, 18 predicted proteins | sample 1553261 | NCBI WGS metagenome assembly OGQT01 (sample SAMEA2579992, study PRJEB22360) | human gut metagenome | biome: human gut; feature: human-associated habitat; material: faeces | place: Denmark | collected 2008/2010
CGAAATGGTGAAAAGAAACTCCCAAATCGGCTAAAATCCCATCGACCCGATCCACCCCGTAATAACGCATGAAGTTTTTCAAAAACCGGAAATTACTATGGACAAACGTAAATCGAGGATCATCGAGGCTATTCTGCCGGGCATCTTCATCTTGGTCCAAAGAAAACAAACGTCCACATTCGCCTAAATGTCCTAAAATGGCACGAGAATGACCGCCCCCGCCGAACGTAACATCGACATAGGTTCCACCCGGCTGGATATTCAATCCGTCGATACATTCTTCAAGCAGCGCGGGCACATGATATACAGCCGATTGCAACTCCATTTATCTATCGTTCTTCAACTTTGTTTTTTCGCAGGGTAAAGATAGAAATTAATCCCTAATCCAAAGGTGCTCTTTTTGACTTTTTTTCTGTATTTCTTTAAATCGACATGGCTCTCGCAATCATCAGAAACGACTCTGCGATTCGACTCTCAAACAAAAACATCTCGCAAACTCACAAAAACAAAAAAAATACAGTAATTTTGTATGCACTTTTTACAAAAGATATGAGTTCTGAGCCTTTAAAAATCGACATAGAAAAAGTCGTCAAGGAGAAAGCTCCGAAATATGCAAAAAAAATTCCGGGATTTCTTTTTCGCTACCTTGAACGCACGATACACCAAGACGAAATAAACTACATTCTCAAAACATATAAAGACAGTACCGGTGTAAAATTCGCCGACGATTTGCTTTCTTATATGAACGTGCATATCAATGTGATAGGGAAAGAAAATATCCCGCCCGAAGGTCGTTTCATTTTTGCATCGAATCACCCGTTGGGAGCCCTTGACGGAGTTGCGCTCATTCGTTTCTTCGGACATTTTTACAGCGGAAAAATTAAATTTCTCGTCAACGATCTTCTCATGCATATCAAACCTTTGGCGCCGGTGTTTCTACCGATCAACAAGTACGGTTCCCAAGCCAAAGAATCCAGTCTGCAAATCAATAATGCTTATGAATCGGACGAGCAGATGCTCATTTTCCCGGCAGGCTTGTGCTCTCGGCTGCAACACGGAAAAATAAAAGATTTGGAGTGGAAAAAAACATTTATCGCCAAGGCCGTTCAATCTCAACGAGACATCATTCCCATCTACTTCGAAGGACGAAATTCCACTTTTTTTTATCGTTTTGCGCAAATACGTAAATGTATCGGATTAAAATTTAATATAGAATTGATATATTTGAATGATAAATTAGTAGGTTTTTATAATGTGAAGAATAAAGATGATAATACTTTTGAAATAGTGAACATTTGTGTAATGCCAGAATACCAAAATAATGGTATTGGAACAGCTGTTCTAAAAGAAATATTATTCGAGAATAATGATAAAGATATAATTTTGCAATGTTTTAAAGAAAATCTTGCAATAAAATTATTTGAGAGAGTTGGATTTGGAAAGACAATGGAAACAGAAACACATTATATCATGAAAAAATCAGGAAATAATAAATTTCAAAAGTAGTGATAACGATTATATAAAATTGACAAAAACAGTATTTTGAGGTATAATGAAAATATCCGTATATTTACAATTTTTTATGGAGGGTTTCATTTATGAAACAGAATAAAGAACGGGCAATTAGCATTATTTCTGGCGAATACTATGAAGATGTCCTGAGTACTTTACCTGTGACTATTGCCAATAATAGTCATGTTAAAGGTAATATTAAGGCTCCTAAAGTTACCGTGGGCAACCATGTTGTAATCGAAGGTGATATCGAAGCCGACAATGATATTACCATTGGTAATATGTGCGAAATCGGAAATATGTTGTCTGATGAAAACATTTTTGTTGGACAGATGTGTATTGTTGGAAAAGTTTCAGCTGGAGCTACCGCATATATTATGGGGTATAGTGCAGCAGATTCTGTTTTTGGCGATGTAGAAGTTATTGCCGAAAATGGCTGTGACCTCGGAAACGTACAGTCTTTTGGTACTGTAACTTTGGCAACAAGAACACTGGTTAAAGCATGCTGTGGCTCAGATCTGGTTGATTGCTTTGAAAACGTCAATGCAGAATACCTGATGTCTGAAGGACAAATTCGGACTGGTGAAGAATGTCATATCAAGGAGATGCAACTGAAGAAATTTAATTAAAAACGTTCTAACTGGCAAGGCAGTTAATCACAAATGTGATTGCTGGCTTGCCAGTGTTTTTATATACTAGGAAGTTCAAAGAACTTCCTAGTATATAAAAGCTACAATCGTTAGCCATTTGAGATTTTCTTCTTTTAGTCGAAAACTCAAATTGGGCGAGAACAAAGAGCGACTGCGTCGCTTTGTTCTAATTGACAAATATTTTATTTTAGAGTATAATATATTGGTTCGAAACATGCTTTTTTAATAAGGAGGTTTCATATATGAAACAAAAATAACAGTTTGATGTTGTAATCTCTGTGCATTAGATGGAGATATCAAAATTGAAGATGATTCAGTAAAAATTGCCAGATTTTAGACGGAATTCTTGTGAAAAACATTTGATTTAAAAAGAAAAGGAAAAAATACAATGAATAACGAAAAAAGATTTGAGTGTGATGTCGTAGTTATGCCTGGTGCAGAACTTGACACTGATATTTGTATTACTGGTAATGTGTATATGGCAAAAGGTAGTAATGCAAATGGCTACGATATTGACGTTGGTGAAAGTTTTTTTGCCAATCATGCAGATTTCTTTAATGTGCATGCTGGCGAAGATTTTTCAATTACTCGCTCTATCGGAAATGATGTCAGAGTAGAAGGAGATGTAATCCTTAAAGACATTTGTGTTTTAGGAGATGTTTTTGCTAACGGAAATGTTAGCATTTCTCCAAATTCCTCTGTTTGGGATGTTTCTGCTATGGGCACTGTTGAAGTTCAAGTAGATGTTCATGCTCAGAATATCATGGCATTAGAGAAGATTTTTAAAGATGTCAAATCTGATGCTAAGAAACTTCAGAGTAAACAGGTTGAGTTTTACTTGTCTGTTAGCTAAACAATATTAAACAATAAAAACAGGTCAGCTAATCACAAATGTGATGACTGACTTGTTTTTTTATATAATAGAAAAAATGTAAAAAATAAATATTGACACATACCCCTATGGGGTGTATAATGATTTGCAGATAAAATCGAAAAATAAAGGAAGTGAATATATGAAGTGTGAAAAATGCAGCAAATGTGAAAGTTGTGAAAAGTCAACACACAGAACAGAAGAAGAAAAAAAATCTTTAACCAAAAGACTAAACATAATAGAAGGTCAAATAAGGGGAATAAAACAAATGATTGAAGATGATAGATATTGTGCAGATATATTAATTCAATTATCAGCAATAAGTAAATCATTAGAAAGTGTAGAAAATTCAATATTAGAAAGTCATATAAAAAGTTGTGTATTAACAGAAATTCAATCTGGTAATACAGAAATTATTGATGAAGTAATGGAGTTATTTAGGAGATTACGTTAATGGAAAAAATTTATATTAAAATTGATAAAAAATTAGATGTTGGTACAAATGAAATAGAGTTCACACCACAAGAAGAAGGAGAATATATTTATTCTTGTTGGATGAATATGATAAAAAATAAAATAAAGGTTATAGATAATAAAGATTATTTTAAGGAGGAAAATTAAATGAAAGAAGTAAAATTAAATATAGAAGGAATGCACTGTACAGGATGTTCTACAAGATTAGAAAAGGTATTAAATAATGTTGATGGAGTAGAAGATGCAAAAGTGAGCTTAGAAGAGAAAAAGGCAGATATAAAATATGATGAAACACAAGTAAGTGAAAAAGAGTTAATTGAAGCTGTTGAGGATGCAGGATTTAAAGCAAACTAAGAAAGGAAAAAAGTATGAAGAAAGTATTATTAAAAATAGATGGAATGACATGTTCAGCATGTTCATCAGGTTTAGAAAAATACTTAAATAAACAAGATGGAATAAAAACAGCAGTAGTAAATCTTGTTATGAATAATGCAAATATAGAATATGACGAAAAAAAATTAACATTAGAACAAGTAGAAAAATTTGTAGAAAAAGCAGGATTTACAAGTTTAGGAATAGACAATTTTGAAAAAGAAGAAAAGAAGAAATCAAATGAAAAATATAAATTAATAGGAATAAGTGTAATATCAATATTAATACTATATATTTCAATGTCTCACATGGTAGGTTTACCAGTTATTCCATTTTTGAATATGATTACACATCCAATTAATTATGCAATATCATTATTAATATTAACAACAATTGTAATATTATTTGGAAAAGACATAATAAAAAATGGATATAAAAATTTAATTCATAAAACACCAAATATGGATACTCTAGTTATGATAGGAGTATTAGCAAGCTATGTATATAGTATATATGGAACAATACGAATTTTACAAGGACATACAATGTATGTTGAAAAATTGTATTATGAATCAGCTGCTATTGTAATATTTTTTATAAAAATAGGTAAATTTGTTGAAAGCAAAAATAAAGACAAAACAAAAGAAGCATTACAAGAATTAATGACAATAACTCCAAATAATGCAACAATAATAAGAGAAGAAAAAGAAGTTGTTGTTACATTAGATGAAATTCAAAAAGGAGATATTATAATATGCAAACCAGGTGAAAAAATAGCTGTAGATGGTGAAATTATAGATGGTGTAACACATATTAATGAAGCATTTATAACTGGAGAAAGTAAGCCAGCCAAAAAAGAGATAGGCTCTAAAGTTATAGCAGGAAGTATAAATTATGAAGGAACAATAAAATATAAGGCAGAAAAAATTGGTAAAGAATCTACAGTTTCAGAAATAGTAAGATTAGTAGCAAATGCAACAGCTACGAAAGCACCTATTGCTAAAATAGCAGATAAGATAAGTGGATATTTTGTTCCAGTAGTATTAGTTATATCTATAATTTCATTTGTGTTGTGGTTAATTATATCAAAAGATATAGCACTTGCAATAAACATATTTGTAAGTATATTAGTAGTTGCTTGTCCATGTAGTTTAGGACTAGCTACACCACTTGCAATAGTAATAGCTTCTGGAAATGCAAGTAGAAAAGGAATTTTAGTAAAAACAAGTGAAGCATTAGAGAATTTCCATAAAGCAAAGACAATATGTTTTGACAAAACAGGAACATTAACAAAAGGAACATTAAGTATTTCTAAAATATATAATTATAGCAATTTAGAGGAAAAAGAACTTTTAAAGAATATAGCAAGTATTGAGAAAAAATCAGAACACCCAATAGCAAGAGCAATTGTTAATAAAGCAATAGAAGAAAAAATAGAATTTGAAGCTTTAAAAGAATTTGAAGCAATTGCAGGTTTTGGTGTTGAAGCAATAATGAAAAATGATGATAAATATTTAATTGGGAATAGAAAATTAATGACTGAAAATGGAGTAATAATTCCAAATGAGCAAGATGAACAACAATTAGTTAATGATGGTAATAGCATATTATTTGTAAGTTTAAACAATAAATTAGTTGCATTAATAGGTGTAAAAGATATATTAAAAGATAATATTGAAAATGTAATAAAAGAATTAAAGGATAAAAATATTAATGTAGTAATGTTAACAGGTGATAATGAGAAAACAGCAGAAATTGTTGCAAAACAAATTGGAATAGAAAAAGTAATTTCAAATGTTACACCAAAAGAAAAAGCAGAAAAGATAAAAGAATTAAAAAAAGATGGAATTGTAATAATGTGTGGTGATGGAATAAATGATAGTATAAGTTTAGTAACAGCAGATATAGGTGTTTCAATTTCATCAGGTACAGATATTGCAATGGATTCTGCAAGTGTAATATTAATGAATGATAATATAGAAAAAATAAATGAATTAATAGAAATTAGTGCAAGAACAATTAAAAATATAAAGCAAAACTTATTCTGGGCATTTTTCTATAATATTTGTATGATTCCAATTGCATGTGGGATATTAGAACCTATTGGAATTGAAATGAATCCAATGGTTGCTGCTTTTGCTATGACAATTAGTAGTTTAACTGTTGTTTTAAATGCTTTAAGACTAAAGAAATAATTATAGAGTTGGAAAATTATTTTTTTCCAACTTAATCTATGTTATACAGATGGAGAAAATACAATAACAATTACAAAACAATTTATAGAAAGTTATAAAGAAAATTTTTAAGCAAAAAGGTGAAATAAATGAGCTCATTAGAAAAATATGTTGAAAAGGTAAAAAAAGAAACAGAAGGATTTTCAAGTATAGAAAAGTTAAGGTATATATATTGGGACTTAGGAAGTAAATTTGCATTTGATTTAGATTTTTCGTTTGGAAATTCCAAAACAAGAAAACAGATATATGATCATAGTAGAAGTGAAGATGATTTAAACAGATGTTTAGAAAATAATACTGCAATTTGTAAATCAATTGCTTACATATTTTCTTATGTTATGAAAGAACTTGGAGTAAATATAGAATCAGTAATAGATGAAGAAGATTTTAGAAAATGTCCACATATTTATAATGTTTTAATAACAGAAGATGGAAGAAAATATAGATTTGATTTACAAGAAGATATGAGAAATATAAAAGCACAATTGAGAACACAATATTTTGGAATTCCTATTGAAGGTGTGGAACAAGAATTAATAAGTAGAACTGAATTAGACCAAATTGATAAAAAACAAGGACATATATCAGAAAAATCATATTATACAGATGAATATCTAGAACTAATAAAGATGCATTTACCAATGTTTAAAGATTTTGGGCAAAAGGTTCAGTTTGTTTTAGAAAATTCAGAAGCATATACAAGTCCAGAAATGGGATATGCTGACAGAAAGTGGAGAATGGAAGATTTAATTGGAAATGAAAATAAAGATGGATTATTATTTCCCAAAGAAGAAAAGTATAAAATTAATATGATTGATTGTTATAGAGAAAATGATGGCAAGAAACATTATGAATTATGTATTGTTGTAAATGTAAAAGGTGGAAAAGATATCTATTTATTTTCAGATGAAACAAATTCTTTTAGAAAAATGACTTTAGAAGAATTTGCAAAACAAATAGAAAATGGTTTGATAAATCTTCAAGGAATACAAGGATTAAAACAAGTTTTAAAAAATAGAAAAAAACAGCCAGATGAAAGATAAGATTAAGTAAAGGAATTGAAAAATGGAAAGATATGAAGAAATAGAAAAAAGCATAATAACAACATATCGTAAAAAATATTATAAAATGGAGAGAAAGAAATGATTTGCATTTTATTCAATGTGCTTGCAGATTTACAGAACATTGTACTATGTGTGACAATGGTGGTGGAGGTTCTAAAAGAGAAGAAATGAAGAAACTCCTAAAGCAATTGAGAAGTGTTTATGATAAGGTTGACATGAATATTTATAATAGTACTAAAAATGTTAATTTAAATACTCTTATTTCTTATGTTAAAGATGAAGAAATACATCATTTTATGGATGATTATGATAAAAAGAAAGAGAATGCAACATAAATGTAACAAAAATGTAATCAAAACTTAATAATATAAATAAATTAATGTATTGTTATACTTGCATTTATATGATATAACTATAAAAGATTGATATTAAAGGAGAATTTATAATGGAAAGCGATTTAAAAAAAGATATTATTGATGGTAGAATTATTGATTGGAGCAAATTAAGTACAGAAGAGCTAAAAAGAATGAAAAAAGCTTATGAAGAAAGAGAAAATGAAATTCGAATGAAAATTGATAAAGAATTAGATTTAGAAGAAAATTTTGAAAGTGAAAGGTAGAGGATAATATATGGATGAACAAAATAAAGATACAGAAGAACAAATTAAATTTACACAATTACTAAAAGAATTAGCAGATACACAAGTTACATTAGCCAAAATAAATGCCCAATTAGTAATAAGAGAAAGCAAAGATCAAATTGAAACAATTGTGGATTCAAAAAGCAAAGAACTTATTGAACAAGCAAAAAAATTTGGAGCAAAATTGGAAAAAATAGAACAAGAATATGCAAATCAAAATGCTGATAGAGAAGGAATTGTTGAAGAATTCGAGAAACGATTAGCAGAAGCTAGTGAGGAATATGATAAAATTTTACAAGATATAATGGAGAAAAAAGCACAATTTGAACTTGATGAAAATGGAATACTGTTAGAGCAAAAAAGAAATAAGGTAAAAATGGCAGCTGAAAATAAAGAATTTGCAAAAACAAAACAACGATTAGAAAAAGAAATAGTTCAAGCATTAAAAAGTGGTGATATGTCAACACTTCAACAGAAAACAGAAGAATTGAAAAGTCATATAGAAAATAATCCAACAGATATTAGTAGAACACATGCACAAGAGTTACAAGCAAGAAGAGAAGAAATAAAACAAGCAATTGAATCTTGTAAAAATGAATATGAGCAAATTATGGCTGAAAGAAAAAAGATGTTAGAAGAAATCTCTTCTAATACAAATAAACAATTAATGACAATTCCAAAGCAAAATATTTTTGCAAAAGCTTTAGGAAATATTTTTAATAAGTTTAATGGAACAAAAAAATTTGTTAAAGGTGTTATTGAACCATTAAAAACACAAATTGGACAAATACGTAATGAAGAAATTCCAAAGATAAAATCAGAGATTGATTCAAAAAGAAAAACTTTTTTAGATAAAGCTGTGCAAAAGAGAGCAGATATAGAAAAAAGTGTTGAAGAAAAAGTAGAAGGATATGCAGAAAAATTAGCAAATACTCAAGAAAATGCAGTTCAAAAAGTTTCACTATTTAAAAAAGCAATGCTTGAATATGCTGATATGTCAAAAGCAAAGGTTGGTGAAACTAAAGAAAATATGGCTTTTACAGTAAAAGATAAGATAGAAGATGCGCAAATTTTGGCACTAATGGCACAAGATTTTGCAAAGGATAAGATAGCTGATGCACAAATTTTAGGACTATATGCACAGGATTTTGTAAAAGATAAGGTGGAAGATGTACAAATTTTAGGATTATATGCACAAGATTTTGCTAAAGATAAAATTGCAGATACTAAACAAATGGCAACAAAAGCACAAGAATTTATAAGTAATAAATTAGCAAATGCTAAAGAAGCAGTTGCTAAAAGGAAAGAAGCAATTTTGGTAGGAGTTAATCAAAAGAAAGCTCAAGCAATTCAAGTTGCACAAACGACCAAAGATAATGTTATACAATTTGGAAAAGATACTAGAGGAATGATTATAACTGGAGTAGATAACTCAAAAAAAGTAGTTACAACATATGTAAAAGACACTATGGAAACAGGAAAAAGAACATATAGAGGAATAATAAATAAAGGATATGAAATCAAAAGCAATATGATTGAAGCTGCTCAGCAAAGGTTATCTGCTCAACAACAAGAAATTCAACAAAAGAGACAACAATTAAATATGAATATAAAAGAAGCAAATGGAATTGAAGTTGGAGATTAAAATTTTTATAGATTGATATACTTATACATGAAAAACAATAAGGAGGAAAAATTAAAGTGAATAACAACAAAAAGCTAAAAATGAAAGAAGTCGGAAATGAATATATGGAACAATATAACGATCTTTTAAGATATGTTTTTCAAGTGACTGATCAAGAATTAGATTCGATTGATTGGGAAGAAAAAGAAATAATTAGAGCAAAATTTCCTACATTTCAAAGAGCAGAAGTAATTGGCTGGTTTGACGGAGATACATTAGTATCACAAGTTGCAGTATATCCAATGAAAATAAGAATATTTAATAAAACATATAATATGGGAGGACTTACAGGAGTAGGAACATATCCTGAATATTCAAATCAAGGATTAATGCACAAATTATTAGAAACAGCATTGAAGAAAATGAAAGAAAATGGTCAATATATTTCATATTTATATCCATATTCTATACCATATTATAGAAGAAAAGGTTGGGAAATCGTATCAAATAAAATTACATATGAAATAAGTGATTACCAATTACCTAAAAATCATCAAGTGTCAGGAAATGTAAAAAGAGTAAAATATGATAGTGAAGAACTAAAAGAAACTTATGAAAAATTTGCAATGCACACAAATGGAGCTATTTTAAGAGATGATTTAGCATGGAATGAATACTGGTTATGGGATCCTGATGATATGATGGCAGCAATTTATTATAATAAAAATGGTGAACCAGATGGATATGTTATATATTGGATATCTGAAGAAATATTTCATATAAAAGATATGATATTTAATAATGAAGAAGCAAGAACAGGTTTGTGGAATTTCATTTCAGCACATTTCTCTATGATTGATAAAGTAGAAGGAAATACATACACAGATGAAAAATTATCGTTTTTATTAGAAGATTCAAGTATAAAAGAAACTATATCACCATATTTTATGGCAAGAATTGTTGATTTTGTTGGATTTATGAAAGAATACAGATTTAAAAAAAGTCATAATGAAAATAGAACTTGGAAATTTGTGCTTACAGATCCAATGCTTGAAGAAAATCAAGGAACATTTTGTATTAATATAGATAAAGATGGAAAGGCAAACGTTGAAAAAATTAACGAAACATGTAATGATGAGATTAGTATACAAACAATGACTACAATGCTTATGGGGTACAAAAGACCAGAATATTTATATAAGATAGGAAGAATTAAAACAGATAAGAAAATTGTAGAAATGCTTGAAAATTCTGTAAAACAAGATGTACCATATATATCAGATTATTTTTAAAATATAAAAAATATTGACTATATCTTAAATAAGGAGTATAATAACAAAGTTAACTTTTGGTAAGGCTCGCAAACATAAATATGTAGGAGGAAAAAATATGCGAGAAGTTGTTTTTATCACTAGTATAGTATTGTCAATTTTGGAAATTTGGTTATCAATTAAATTAATTTTGCGGAAGAAAAATAATTATGCCCAAACAAGTGAAATTTTATTATCATTTGTAGTACAATCTCTTTATTTAGAAGCATTGCACGTGAATTGGTGGAAAATTATTGTTTGTATCCTAGTGCAGTATATTGGAGTAAAGTTTTTTCTGTTAATTTTTATGATAATTATAAGAGAAGGTAGTTTCTATATTATTAAAAGATTAGCAAAAGAAAAACGGAAAAGACAAAAAACTTGGTTTACAGAGATTTTTGGAAATTCTAAAAAATTAAAAAAAGTCAAAGAAATCAATCAAATTAATTATTTTCCTAGATTAAAACTTGGACTTCCTGGTATGGCAAATCAAATTCATGGAGTAACTAAAGTACATTTTGACAGTAAAGGTTTTCCAATCTTTAAATCGAAGTACAAAGTAAGACTAAAAATTACTGACTATCGGAAATCAAGAAGTTATCATTTTCTTATCTGCAATAAAAAACTGTATAAAGATGTTCGAACAAATACTCGACTGAGACAAAAACTCAATCTTTCAAAAAATGACATAAAAGCATTAGAGATTGGAGAAACTCCAAGAAATTATGTTTGGCATCATCATCAGAATCCTGGTGTTTTACAGTTAGTGGATAGAAAAACACACGAAAAAACATTCCACAAAGGTGGATTCTCAATTTGGGGAGGTAAGGACAACTGAATAGCAAAAACTCATGTTTTACAGAAATGTATTACATGAGTTTTTTTGCTTTTGGCAAAAAACTCAAATTGGGCGAGAACAAAGGGAAGCTATGTTATTTTGTTATAAACATTAATAAATTTTTAATTGTTTTACTTATAAATAAGAGATATAATTTAGAAAAAAGGAGATGGTTGAATGAAAAAGAAAATATTAATTTTTATAATATTGGTAATTTTTATAATAATTTCTTTTGCATTCTTATATTTATTTAATTTTATACCACGCAGAAAATATACTAATAAAGATTTTGGAATAGAAGATTATATAAGTAAAACAGATAAAGATGGAGATGGTATAGATGATCAAACAGATATATTAGAAAATGTAAGAAAATATATTGCAACAAAGCCTAAATATAAAAGCAAATATTATAATACAGGATATCCAAATGATGAATATGGAGTATGTACAGATGTAGTGGGCTTTGGATTATTGGGAGCTGGATATAATTTACAAGAACTTGTAAATGCAGATATTGTTGAACATCAATCACAATATAATATAGAAAAAATAGATAAAAACATTGATTTTAGGAGAGTTAGGAATTTAAAAATATATTTTGATAATAATGCAATTTCATTAACAACAGATATAAAAGATTTTAAAGAATGGCAAGGCGGAGATATTATTGTATTTAAAAATCATATAGGAATTATATCTGATAAAAGAAATAAAAATGGAATACCATTTATTATACATCATGCTAGCCCAGTTCAAAGGGCATATGAGGAAGATATACTTGAAGTAAAAACAGACATTATTGGACATTATAGATATTGACATTACTTTTAGAAATAATTATAATATGATTGAAAAATGTAAGAAAGGAATGTGATTAAAAATGATTAAATTAGTATTAGTAAGACATGGTCAAAGTATGTGGAATTTAGAAAATAAATTCACAGGATGGACAGATGTTGAATTATCAGAAAAAGGAATAGAAGAAGCAAAAGAGGCAGGAAAAGTATTAAAAGAACAAGGATTTCATTTTGATTTAGCATTTACATCTGTTTTAAAAAGAGCTGAAAATACACTTGACTACATTTTAAAAGAAATGGGAGAAGAGAATATAGAAATAAAAAGAAGTTGGAAATTAAATGAAAGACATTATGGTGCATTACAAGGACTAAATAAAGATGAAACAAAAGAAAAATATGGAGCAGAACAAGTTCTTTTATGGAGAAGAAGCACAAATGTTAGACCACCAGAATTAGAAGAAACAGATCCAAGATATCCAGGAAATGATCCAAAATATAAAGATTTAACAAAAGACGAATTACCAAAAACAGAAAATTTAATAGATACAATTAAAAGAGTTGTTGAATACTGGAACTCAGATATTAAACCAGAATTAGAAAAAGGTAAAAATGTTATTATAGTAGCACATGGAAATAGTTTAAGAGGACTTATAAAATATCTAGACAACATAAGTGATGAAGATGTTATAAAGTTAGAATTACAAACAGGAAATCCAATTTGTTATGAATTAGATGACAACTTAAAGCCAATTAGACATTATTATTTAAAAAAATAGTTGATAAGATTTTTCTGTTGTGATATAACTAAAATGTCAAATCTTATGAAAAGGTAGGTAATAAAAATGAATAATGAAATGTATGAAATTATGAAAGATAAAAGAGGATTTATTGCAGCATTAGATCAAAGTGGTGGAAGTAGCAGTAAAACATTAAAAGCTTATGGAATACCAGAAACAGCTTATAGTACTGAAGAAGAAATGTTTGATTTAATACACGAAATGAGAAAAAGAGTATTTACAAGTAAATCATTTACAAATGAACATATAATTGGAGCAATATTATTTGAAAAAACAATGCTTTCAAAAGTAAATGGAGAATTTACAGCAGATTACTTATGGAATGAAAAGAAAATAGTATCATTCTTAAAAGTTGATAAAGGATTAGCAGAACAAAACAATGGTGTTAAATTAATGAAACCAATTCTAGAACTTAAAACAGAATTAAAAGAAGCAGTTGAAAAACATGTATTTGGAACAAAAATGAGATCAGTAATTTATGAACCAAATGTAGAAGGAATAAAAGCAATAGTTGCACAACAATTTGAATTTGCAAAAATAATATGTGATGCTGGATTAGTTCCAATTATTGAACCAGAAGTAGATATAAATGCTCCAGAAAAAGAAAAATGTGAAGAAATATTAAAAGCAGAAATAATTGAAAAATTAAAGACATGGAATAAAGAAGATAAAATTATGTTTAAATTCACAATTCCAACAATTGCAAATCATTATCTAGATTTATATGATTATGAATGTGTTGTAAGAATAGTAGCACTTTCAGGTGGATATGATATAGATAAAGCAGTTGAATTACTTGCTAAAAATAATAGAATGATTGCAAGTTTCTCAAGAGCATTATTACAAGATTTAAATGCAAACCAATCACAAGAAGAATTTGATCAAAAATTACATGATGTAATAGTTAAAATTTATGATGCTTCAATATCATAGAATATGAGTAAAAAAACATTATATTTATAATTTAGATATAATGTTTTTTTATGTCCATATAATTACATAAAGTATTTACAGAAGTTGACAAAAGCCTAAAAAAATGGTAAAATAAAAAAGATGTTTTATAAAAAGGAGATTATAAAGTTGGAAAATATAAGAAATAAAATTATAACAATATCTGGAGAACCAGCAAGTGGAAAGTCAACAGTAGTAAAAGAGATAAAAAGTAAATATGAAAAACAAGGATTTAATGTTTATATAATATCTGTTGGTGATGTATTTAGAGAAACTGTAAAAAAAGAATATTTAAAAAGATATCCAGACAGAATAAATGTAAGTTTAGCAGACATTCAAAATGATAAAGAGTTTATGGCAAAATTGCAATCAATAGATGGATTAATTGATGATGAAATTGCAAGAAAAGGAAAAGAGATTAACGAAAAAGAAAGACCAAATGATGTTTATATTATAGATTCACGACTTGCATGGAGTAATGTACCAGATTCATATGCAATAAGATTGACTGTTAATGAAGCAATTGCAGGAAAAAGAGTATTTTATGATACAACACGTGGTTCTGAAGATCAATATGAGACAGTAGATGAAGCAATTCAAAAAACAAGAAAAAGAAAACTTGGAGAAATAGAAAGATATAAAGAAAAATATGGTATTAATTTATTAGATGAAAACAATTATGATTTAGTAGTAGACACATCATATACTAATACACAAGAATTAGCTGATATTATTGTTAGTGGAGAAGAAGCTTATAGAACTGGAAAATCTTATCCAAAATATTGGGCAAATCCAACTTGTGCGGAACGTTAAAAAGATATTAATTTTTTAATATCTTTTTTGATATTGAAGTTGTCAAAGAAAATGATTGACTTTTTGAGTATAATTTGATATAATATGCGCATATTTTATAGAAATGGAGGTAGGTCATAAAATGTATGACTACGAAAATTCTCGCGAAGCAGCAGGCCTTGAAAACATTGGCTGGAAGCTTAATCCGCATAAGCGGGTGATGCTCCAACTGAATGACGAGGACCTGGAGCTGAAGAAGAATGACATTTACAAAAAGCTTCTTAGCAACCTTGGCCATTATGAATGGGAAGAATGGACTTCTCGCATGTTGGCTGCTGCTATCCAAAATGCCAAGGCTATTGGAACAAAACTGGTAGAGATTACTTCTCTTTTCCAATGTAGCCTGGTTGGCTGGGATAAGAAGGAATATGTCAAGGATTCTTCGGACTTTGAGCGGCAGCTCAAAGAATGTATTTTCGAGGTTATTTCTGAGGATGATAAGGAACTTCGAGTGAAGTTCAAAAACACCTGACCTCAAAAAAAGGCTTTCTGCACATTTTTGTGCAGGAGGTCTTTTTTTGTTCCATATAAAGAAAAAATTAAGTTGAAAAATCTCTATTTTTATGTTATATTAAAAAAGAAATAATATCGAATGAAAAAAGTAAGAGAGAAAGAAGAAATCATGAAAGAAAATGTAATAAAATTTATAAAAAACAATTGGAGATGGATGTTATTATTTATATGTTTAATAGGATTTTTAGCATTAGCTGAAGAGGTATTTCATCAAGAAATAATGAATGGAGATATAGTTGGATATGACATTGTATCAAAACTCTTCAAATTTAATGTATCAACACCGATTGCTAAATTCATAACGAATTTTGGAGGTGCAATCTTTGTTATATCATTAACAACAATATTATTTTTTGTAATAAAAGATAAAAAAATAGGAATCTCAATAATTACAAATCTAGGAATTGTAACAATATTAAATCAAATTATAAAATTCATAATGCAAAGACCACGTCCAACAGAATTTAGAATTATAGAAGAAACAGGATATAGTTTTCCATCAGGACATTCTATGGTTAGCATGGCATTTTATGGATATCTAATATATTTGATTTATAAATATGTGAAAAATAAATATGTTAAATGGATTTCAATTGTACTTTTAAGCATTCTGATTTGTTCTATTGGTGTAAGTAGAATTTATTTAGGTGTTCATTATACAAGTGATGTTCTAGGTGGATTTTTAGTATCAATTTCTTATTTGATTTTATTCATAAGTACAGTTAATAAGTTTTTTATTGAAAAAGATTAAAAACAATATAATGAGTGGCAGATAATTGATTGCAATTATCTGTCTTTTATAATATAATGTAAATATAAATGTCGATTATAGAAGAACAATTAATATAGCAATTTTTTATATAATGACAAGCAAAATCTTCAGGATTTCAAAAGAAAAAAGGGGGAAAAATGAAAAAAATATTTTTAATAATAAACATATT
>OGQT01001781.1_pt1 | contig 16384 bp, 7 predicted proteins | sample 1553261 | NCBI WGS metagenome assembly OGQT01 (sample SAMEA2579992, study PRJEB22360) | human gut metagenome | biome: human gut; feature: human-associated habitat; material: faeces | place: Denmark | collected 2008/2010
CTTGTCATCTGGTTAGTCATACCAACCTTATGATCGTTGAACCACCAAGCTGAACCCTGCTGAATCTTGCCAACAGCCTTAGAATCCTGGAAGCATCCGATAACTGTTCCGATAGCAGCGTTAACTGAAGGGTTAAGTGAGTAAATGATTGTCTTAGGAAGCTCATCTGTAGCATTAAGTGCGTTAAGGAACTGAGCCATCTCAGCAGAGCAGTCATATGTGTTAATGCAGTCAAATCCAGTATCTGGACCTAACTGGTCATAACGGAATCTGTTATTATCACGGATTGTACCATAATGTAACTGCATTACCCAGTTACGCTTGTTGTATTCTTTACCTACAGATACCATGAATGCTGTCTTGAACTTGTTCATCTCTTCTGTAGTGATAGCAGAACCAGAAAATCTCTTAGCAAAGATTGCTTCGATTTCTTCTTCTGTGTATGGCTTGTACATTACATACTCAAGAGCGTGATCAGATACTGAGCATCCCATAGAAGCAAAGAAATCCATACGGTTTCTAAGAGCATCTATTAATGAAGCGAATGAATTAACTTTAATTCCGCTTACATTAGATAATGTCTCAAGGTAATCAAGATATTCTGGCTTTTCAATGTTCATAGACTTGTCAGGTCTCCATGCAGGAAGTACCTGTACGTCAAATGTCTTATCATCCTTAAGAACCTGATGCCACTCAAGTGAGTCAACAGGATCATCTGTTGTACAAACTAATGTAACATTTGACTGCTTGATAAGGTTACGAACTGACATAGAATCTTCCTGTAGCTTTGCATTACAGAGATTCCATACTTCCTCAGCTGTATCGCCGTTGAGAATACCGTTGTATCCGAAGTATCTCTGAAGTTCAAGGTGGCTCCAGTGATAAAGTGGGTTACCGATAGCCATCTCAAGAGTCTCAGCCCATTTCTGGAACTTCTCGCGGTCAGAAGCATCACCTGTGATGTACTTCTCATCAACACCGTTAGTTCTCATCTGACGCCACTTGTAATGATCGCCACCAAGCCATACCTGTGTGATGTTCTCGAACTTTCTGTCTTCAGCGATTTCCTTAGGGTTGATATGGCAGTGATAGTCAAGTATTGGCATCTTAGCTGCATAATCGTGGAATAAATGCTGAGCTGTTGGAGTTGAAAGTAAAAAGTCTTTGTCCATGAACTGTTTCATGATTCATAATCCTCCTGTGAATTAAAATATTGTTGTGTTGCGTTTTATTATATCAGCGGCGATGATACTGTGATTGTCAGCATCTTCACCGGATAAAACCTTCATTAGCACGCTTACCGCGCATGAGGATAGTTCCTCAACCTTACTGTCAATAGAGGTAAGCTCAGGTTCTGTACATAATGAAAGAACAGAGTTATTGTATCCAATAACCTCTAAATCCTCAGGAATTCTGATTCCGTGAGTATGTGCAAACTTGACAGCACCGGCAGCGATAGAGTCATCAGATGTCATAACGGCATCAAACTTCATACCTTTATCATATAGATATGTAAGATAATCCCTGGCATGAGAAATGTTCTTACCACACAGATGATGGAATTCATCCGGGAGAGTAATACCAGCTTCATTAATTGCTTTAAGATAGCCGTGGTACTTATTCATGCCACTGTATGAAGTACTCGTATATAAGTAAACTATATTACGATGTGAATTATTTATCAAGAGTTTTGTCGCATTGTATACAGCTTCTTCATCATTGCACATTACTGAATAAATGTTGGCAGCATCCAGATAGCCGTTGACCAGCACTATGGGGACATCTTTAGCTGCATTAATAATGTAGTCGTTATTATGCTCACTGGTATTTTCTACAAACTGTGAACCTGCAAGAATAATTCCGTCAACTCTTTTACTCAAAAGAAGCTCGAGATAATTCTTCTTATTATTATAATCTTTACCTGTGCAGCAAAGAATAGAGTCGTAGTTGTATTTGCGAAGCTCCTGTTCAAGATAGTAAACAGCGTTGGCAAGGTATATATCAGATGAATCTATGCACATAATGCCAATTGTCTTCATAGTATTAAGACCTAATCCTCTTGCAAATACATTAGGAGTGTAGTCTAATTCTTTCATTGCATTAATAACTTTGTCTCTTGTCTTTTCAGAAACCCTGGTGTTGCCGTTAAGAACCCTTGAAACTGTTGCTATGGATACACCAGCTTTTTTAGAAACATCATATATATTAATATTCATGTGCGACCTCATCTCTTGACGAATGTAAATGTATCGCCTAACAAAAATTGATAAAAAATGAATAAATGTAAGCGCTTACATATTGATAAATGAATTATACAATGGTATTATTATAAAAACAAGTGTAATGTAAGAATTTTTTAAAAAGCAGAAAAATGTATTGACTTAGAGCATTTTTAAGTATATTTTATTTATGAAAGCGCTTACATGCACTTATTTACATACCATTTACTGGTTAATAATTAGGGACCGTTATCGTAAAACGGATTATTCCCAATGAAAAAAGGAGATTTAAGATGCAGAGATTAAACAAGAGTATTACACATGCAGTTGACAGACCTGTTAAGGTTATGCAGTTCGGTGAGGGTAACTTCCTTAGAGCATTCGTTGATTATATCTTTGATGTAACTAATGAGAAGACAGATTTCAACGGTGGTGTTGTTATCGTTAAGCCTATCGAGTTCGGTACACTTGAGAGATTCCATGATCAGGAATGCCAGTACACACTTCAGTTAAGAGGTTTTGTTGATGGAGAGCCTAAGGAAATCACACGTCAGATTACATCAGTAGTAGATGCAGTTGCAGCTATTGAGGATTATGACAAGTACATTGAGTATGGTACAAGCGAGACTCTTAGATTCATCGTTTCTAATACAACAGAGGCTGGTATCGTATTTGACGAGACAGATAACGATCCTAATGCACGTCCTCCTAAGACATACCCAGGAAAGCTTACACAGCTCCTTTACAAGAGATATCAGAAGTTCAACGGAGCAGCAGATAAGGGACTTATCTTACTTCCATGTGAGCTTATCGCTGATAATGGTATTGAATTAAAGAAGTGCATCATGAAGTTTATCGAGCTTTGGGGACTTGAAGATGGATTCAAGGATTGGGTTAACAATTACTGCTCATTCTGCCCAACACTCGTAGATAGAATTGTTCCAGGATATCCAAGAGAAGACGCAGCTAAGCTTTGCGAGGAATGGGGATATGAGGATCAGCTTATCGACAGAGCTGAAGTATTCGGTCTCTGGGTTGTAGAGAGTGATTCTAATCTTCCACTTGAGCAGCTTGAGAAGGAACTTCCATTTAAGGAAGCTGGACTTAATGTAGTATTTACTAAGGATCATCACCCATACAAGGAAAGAAAGGTTAGAATCCTTAACGGATCTCATACATCATTTGTATTAGCTTCATTCCTTGCTGGTAACGATAATGTAGAGAATTCTATGAAGGATCCTGTAATCAGAAAGTACATGGAAGAGACACTTTACAACGAAGTTATTCCTACACTTTCACTTTCTAAGGAAGATTGCGAAGAGTTCGCTAAGGCTGTTATCGACAGATTCCTTAACCCATTCGTAGATCATAGATTATTAAGCATTTCACTTAACTCAGTATCTAAGTGGGAAGCTAGATGTTTACCTTCATTCTTAGGATATGTTAAGAAGTTTAACAAGCTTCCTAAGTACCTTACATTCTCTATCGCAGCACTTATGAGCTTCTATACATCACAGACAGAAGCTGAGTTCAACGGCGGTATTGTATTAAAGGGTAACAGAAACGGTGAAGAGTACAATATTACAGATGATAAGGCTGTTCTTGATTTCTTCAGAGATAATTCAGGAAAGTCTGCTAAGGAATTCACACATGCTTACTTAAGCAATACTAAGTTCTTTGGTGGCGAGGATCTTTCTAAGGTTCTTAACCTTGAAGAAGTTATTACTGAGTACATCACAGATATCAGAGAAAGAGGTATGAGAGCAGTAGTTAATGATTTAGCTGACTAATTAATAGCTCTTTGAATGATTATAGAGCGGATGTTTTTATATTCATCCGCTCTTATTTAATATAATAATCAAATTGAATTGGAGGATATATGCAGGATTTTATTAAGATTAATAAAGATGATAATGTTGCTGTAGCATTAAAGCCTATTGCTAAAGGCACAACTCTTAATGTTGCAGGAATTGATGTGACAACTGTAGAAGATATTCCACAGGGACACAAGTTTGTAATTAAGGCTATCAAGAATGGTGATCCAGTTATCAAATATGGTTTCAGAATCGGATTTGCACAGGCTGATATTCCAGTTGGAGCATGGGTTCATACTCATAACTTAAAGACTGGTCTCGGTGAATTACTTGAATATACATATGAACCAGAGGGACATAAGGATGTTGAGCCTACAGAGCCAGCTTATTTCGATGGATATATGAGAGAGAACGGAAAGGTTGGTGTCCGTAACGAAGTATGGATTGTTCCTACAGTTGGATGTGTTAACTCAATTGCAAGAGCAATTGAAACAACAGCAAGAGCTAACAAGCCAGAAGGAGTAGATGAAGTAGTTGCATTTACTCATCCATATGGATGTTCACAGACAACAGAGGATCAGGAGAATACAAGAAAGATTCTTGCTGATTTAATTAATCATCCTAATGCAGGTGCAGTACTTGTTCTTGGTCTTGGATGTGAGAACAGCCGTATAGAAGTTCTTAAGGACTATATTGGAGAGGTTAATCCTGACAGAGTTAAGTTCCTTCAGGTTCAGGATGTTGAGAATGAGCAGGAAGAAGCTGAGAAGCTTATGAATGAGCTTATGGCTTATGCTACAACATTTAAGCGTGAAAAGGTTAATGCCAAGGAACTTATCATTGGTATGAAGTGTGGCGGTTCTGATGGATTATCAGGTATTACAGCTAACCCAACAGTTGGTCTTTTCTCAGATATGCTTGTATCTAAGGGTGGTACAACTATTCTTACAGAAGTTCCTGAGATGTTTGGTGCAGAGACAATTCTTATGAATAGATGTGCTAACAAGGAACTTTTCGAGAAGACAGTTCATCTTATTAATGACTTTAAGGAATACTTCATTAAGAATGGTCAGGAGATTTACGAGAATCCTTCTCCTGGAAACAAGGATGGCGGTATTACAACTCTTGAAGACAAGTCTTTAGGATGTACACAGAAGTCAGGAAGCTCATTAGTAAAGGGTGTTCTTGCATATGCAGAGCCAGTTAATACTAAGGGACTTAATCTTCTCAGCGCACCTGGTAATGACCTTGTTGCTGCTACAGCTTGTGCAGCTTCAGGTGCACAGATGGTTCTTTTCACAACTGGACGTGGAACACCATTTGCATCACCGGTTCCTACAGTTAAGATTGCAACTAACTCAAGACTTGCAGGAAATAAGGGTAACTGGATTGACTTTAATGCAGGAAGAATTGTTACAGATGATCTTCCACTTGAAGATGCAGCTAAGGAGCTCTTCCAGCTCGTATTAGATGTTGCTTCTGGTAAGAAGGTTAAGGCCGAGATAGCAGGATTCCATGATCTTGCAATCTTTAAGCAGGGTGTAACATTATAATTAATACAATGATATAAAAGATGGGGACTGTATGTGCAGTCCCCATTTTTTATATACAAGCCTGAAAATAGAATGTACCGTCTTTGGTAAAAAATGCATATATGCCGTTATATTTTTCTATTACTGAAATTATGCTGCGGACACCAATGCCATGGTCAGGTTCATCAGTAACAGGAATCTGGTTGAGGAATCGGGGTTCCTTAAAGTATGTATTGGCTATGTTGATGCATATTTTGTTATTTTTTTCAAACAACTTAATTGTTATAAGACGCTTATTGTCTTTTGAGACAGCGTTATCACACTGCTTTATACAGGAATTTATTGCATTTTCTAAAGCATTTGCAAGGAGACTGCACAAATCAGTAATTCTGTAACTTGAAAAATCAGTGGCAGTTACTGATATCTGTGTGGAAATGTCTGCGTCATGGGCTTTATTTATATATGAAGATAATATTAGGTTAATTGCTTCGTTGCTGCAGTATCTTGTTATTCTTGTGTTATCCAGATTATTATTAATTTCATTTATATATTCAAGAGCTTGCTGCATATTGTTACCAGCAAGGCAGCTTTGTATGAAATTCATATGGTGTCTTAAGTCATGTCTGTATATCGCAGCCTGTTTCTGATAATCTGTAAGCTGAGATATTTCTTTTTCAGCCTGAGCTGCAGCTGCGGAAAGTATGATGTTTTCACGCTCTGCTGTATTTTTTTTGTTGGACATACTGAGTGTCACTATTGACAAGAAAAAATATAATACAACAATAAAACTGTCCATGAATTCAATTATTACGGCTTTGCCGGTATATAGAAGGTTAGTATATACGGTTAGAGCATATTCAAGTATGTAATATGTAAGAGGGAGAAGGAAAAACATGGAAATAATGTTTTTTGATTCTTCTTTGAGCTTTATTATGTAAGGCGAAATGTATTTAATTACCACAATCAGAAGTGGAATAGTGATTACAATTGTTACAACATCTGAAATTATAGGGATTTCAGGAAATATATATTTTGCCAGGGTTCCAAACCATTTTCTGGGTGTACACATCAGATAAGCGGACATAATGGCAATAAATGATATGTATATATTCTGGTGACATATATATCTGATAATAAGAATTAAAGGAATATGTATCAGTACAGGATAACATTTAAAAAGGACATTTTCGCCTAAAAGTACGTAGAATAATGCCTGAAACAGAATAAATAATACAGTAGTAAGTATAAAAAGGCGCTTATTGTCCTCCCATTGTATTCCGGCAAAATAGAAAGATACAATAATTCCGAATATTAAAACAAAACCATAATTAATAAGGTTTAGTACTGAGACTATGTCTGTCATTAAATTCTCCTCCAAATGTATATTATAGATTATTCTTCCATCTGGAAATCCAGATATTGTTTCTTTATGTCCGAAACGCGTCTTTGTGCAACCGGGATAGTTTTGCTGTTTGTTAATTCAATCCTGACTGCATCTATTGTCTTGATGTAATTCATATTAACAATGAAAGAACGGTGTGGCAGTGCAAATTCTTTATGTGTCATAAGTGTATCACATAAAGATGAGAATACGTCTGTCGAAATTACCTGCTCGTTGTCTGAAAGGTATAATATTACTTTCCGGTTAAGAGCTTCAGCATACATAATATCTGATAAGTATATTTTATGTATACCTGAATTATTCTTTATAATATATGTATCATTGCGTTCTTTATGAAATGTATCAAGGATATCATCCAGCGTATCATATAAAGCTTCTTTAATTATAGGTTTAAGAAGATAATTAAATGCTTTGACTGTGTAGCTTTCTACAGCAAATTCAGGCGATGATGTCAGAAAGATTACAGGTGAAAATCTGTCAAAGGCACGGATTTCTCTTGCCAGATTAATGCCGTCCATTACTGGCATAATTATATCGAGAAAATATATGTCATATTTCTCAAATTCAGCAGTTGATGCCAGTTCAACACTGCTTGTGAAACATTTTATAAAAAATTTCTGACCTTTATCACAGGCGTATATTTCTAACAGATCTCTAATTCTGTTTAATTCAGCTTCATTATCGTCACATATAGCAATTTTCATAGTATTTTCCTCATTATAGCTTAGTATGTAAATTATCTCTTGATTAATTATATATTGCATGAGACTAAATTTCTATATATAAATCTAATCGTTCATGTCAAAAAAATTGTAATTCACGCATTTAGCATCACAAATGTCTTTTAATCAGGTATTATAACTACAATATATAGCAGACGGAAAACTAAATATCAGTATATGTGGTTGTAACATAAAGGAGGCGTTTGGATGAAGAGGTTTTTGAGTATACTTTTATGTTCTGCAATTCTTGCTGCAGCAATACCGGGCATGTATTATGCAGAAGGGAATCAGTCTTCATATGATGAGCTGTCCCAGTTAAAGGAGATTGATTATCAGCTTAATGGTGGTCATTATGTCAGTGGCTATAATGCACCAGACAAATATCCGGCAGAGCAATTACCGGATAAGAATGATATTGTCAATCAGGGGTATGAGTTTGGGGGATGGTATGATAATAAAGAACTGACAGGTAGTCCTGTAACGGAGATTTCAGAAGAGAATTATACAGGAGTTGTAGTTCTTTATGCAAAATGGATTGAACGTTATTATTACATTGACATACCTGAAAGCGTAGATGCTGATAAGACGAATCTTACAGTAGCGGGACATGCAGGCGGACTGTATGAGAAAGATAAAGTAAGCGTATCTGTTTATTCTAAGAATGAATGGAATCTTCTGAATGGAGATGTAAAGCTGGGATATGAATTATATAATGAAGAGAATAAGCTGTCTCTTACTAATAATTCAGTAATAACAGAGCTTACAGCAACAGGCAGTGATAAGACAAGAAAATATATGACAAGATTACAGGAAATTCCTAAATATGCAGGAATATATACAGATAATCTTACTTTTGATATTTCATTTGAAACAACAAAATATAACATTAAGTATGAAACTAATGGCGGAACACTTTATACTGATGATGATGAACAGGGGCGTGCAGCAGAGCTTGATAATTCGGTATATGAGGCAGGAACAAAGCTTTCAGGTCTTCCGGTTCCAGGCAAGGCAGGCTCGACATTTTTGGGATGGTGTTATGATGCGGACTGCACAGATTATGTTGCCAGTACAGACAGACTTTTAAGTGATGTTGTATTATATGCATCATGGGTTGATGGTCAGGAGCTTAAGACAGTCAGCATAGATACATACGCAAGAAGCTATGATGTTGATGCAAATGATTTTACAATTACGGTAACTGATAAGAGCGGAAGGCTAACTAAAGAAGAAGTAAAGAATAAAGTATCAGTTAAGAATGTAAGCGATTCTTCTGAGAATACTTCAATAGATGTTACAGCCGGAAGTGTATTAGATGATGGAGCGTATACATTTATAATAAAATGCAATGGCACATGGCAGGAAGGTTGTGGCTACCGTCTTGAACTTTCAGATGACAGGCTGTATTTCACAGGCTATGACCAGACAATAAGAGAATATGATTTTATAGTTTATAAGCCGGATGTAACTAATGTGAATCTTAGGGATGACATTAAGTACATAAAGTCAGGAAGCTTAAGTAATCTTTATGTTAACGGAGAGAAGGCTGACAGAATATCTGTGACGGTAATGACTGTAGGACAGGATGGTACAATAAGTCAGGAAGCTGTTAAAACTACAGGAAGCTTTACATATTCGGACAGTACACTTAATGCAGGAGATAAGATTGCAGTATATGACGGAGATGTTGTGCCACAGTTAGATGGCAGTGTTATATCTGATGATGATGTTTCGTTCTTTGAGATTACATCAGCTAAGGGGAATGAATATTCCTACAGGGGTATGGCAGCAGAGGAGATACTCTTTGTTCCTGATGTTCTTCCTGTTAATGTAGCTGATGATAAGGATAATGATCCTGATAATGACAGCATAACAATTACAAAGAATAAAATGTCATATGGCAGTGACAGTCTTGGAGCAGGACTTGGACTTGATGAAGATACAACAGTTGATACAGGCGATTATCTTGCTCTGTATGCAACTGGAAATGATGATATACAGTATGCTGTTATAACAAATGTTTCAACTAATAATGCTGATTATGTAATCACATATAAGAATGTGACATGGGATGAAGTTCAGGCAGCCATGGATGTATATCAGACTGATAATGTGAGTGGTGAAAGTATATTACAGAATCAGGATATCAGTGGCATTGAACAGAGCGTTGAGCAGCAGGCTGTTGACAGTGGATTTGCACAGAGTGTTGTAGATGAGGTTGCACAGGCTGTTGTAAGAACGAATTCTTATCAGGAACTTCAGGAATATCTGTCTGATACTATGGATGCCAATATCAGCATTGTGCCGCAGGATATAACTTATCTTCCAGATAAGGCTCAGGGCAATGTTGCATTATATAGCAGCAAGAAACCAGAAGTAAAGCTTGACCATGTAAGAGCTGACCTTTCAACTGATTTAAAACATTTTGAGAATGTAAGTGGATTAAGACTTGCTCTTGATATTGGTGTAGAGATTTCATTCTCTAATATGAAGGTAATTGTATCAGCAACATTTGAGCAGGAAGTTAAGATTAATATTAATGTAAGTGGTAAGGCTATATGGAAAGTATGGGGCATATTCCCATATATTGATGACTACCGCGTTGCGGTTTCATTAGATCTGTATGATTACACTGGAATTGATTTCAATGTTAATGTAAGAACTGCTGAAGAAGATGATGATGACGAAAGTTCTTCTAAACTTGATGAAGTGATTAATGGAATAGCAGAAGAACTTAAGAATATGATGGAAATCGGGACTACTTATATATCTGACAAGTCGGATTTATCTACAAGGCTTGAAGATATGAAGGATTCTGATGATGACAGCGAGATATCTGTTGCGAAGAGTCTTGCTGAAAGATATTCTGATATGCTTGATGATGAGGCTGACTGGGTTGAATTATACAGTAAGTCGTTAACAGAGTCACATGTAAGGGTTATTGGAATTATTGATATTGAGTTTAAGGTTGAATTCGTTGTTTCTGCTAATGTTAATATATCAATGGGTATGACTTACTGGTATAAGAATGCCAAGAGATATGTTTACAGCATTATGGTATTTGACAGAAAGGTTACAAGTGATTCCATTGATTTAAGCGAAGAACAGTATGAGTTCTCGGTATATGCAATAGGAACAATAGGAATACGGGCAGGAATAAGACTGAGTGTGGCTGTAGGTCTTATATCAACAAAACTTGCAAGTGTTGGATTTACAGCAGAGGTTGGTGGATATGCCCAGGTATGGGGATATCTGTACTATCAGTTGAAATATGCAGCTTCGCAGGGCAGAACAGCAAGCTCAATGGGAGCTATATACATGGAAATAGGCATGTATATGGAGGTTAATTTCCTGGCACAGGCACTTTCTGGAACGTTTAGTTATAATCCTACACTTTTTGAGAAGCAATGGCCGTTGTATAGTGTTGGTGTAGTTGAAAATGTGTGCGATTATGCATATGGTCAGGATTCTGTTAAAGATATCAAGATGAAGAGAGATGTTAAGACAGTAAGACTTCCTGATACATATTTTGAAATGCAGTATCTTGATATGAAAGAAGGTCTTGACGATAATAATGAGTATTTTACTAAGGTTTATGATGACAGTGACAGATATTTTTCTATAACAATGACTAATCCGGCGTTCTCATATGATCCTGAAACTAATATAGTTGAGGTTAATCCTGGTAGTGAACCTCAGCAGGATGGTGAGATGATAATAACATGGAAGAGTCAGAAGGGTTCTTTTAATACTAAGCCGATAACAAGAAAGATATCTCTGCACTGGGATAATTTAAGAGATGGATATTATATAGCATTCCAGACTAACGGCGGTTCAGTTGTAGATGCTATAATATCTAAGTACAATAAAGAAATTACAAAGCCTGAAGATCCTGTTAAACAGGGCTATACATTTGCAGGCTGGTATACAGATGAAGCACTTACAAAGAAATATACTATTCCGTCAGTAATGCCTAATGAGGACAGAATTGTATATGCGAAGTGGGAAGCAGCTGATATGACTTATAATGTTGTTGATTATGTGGAAGGAACAGATGGTGTGTATACAGCAGCTTCTTCAAAGCAGGAGACAGCTAAGACTGATACAGAGATATCACCAAAGCCTGACATAAGAAACGGATTTATGACCCCGGCAGCTTTATCACAGAGAGTAAGTGCTGATGGAAGCACAACAATTAATTATTATTATGCAAGAAATAAATATAATATTAAGTTTGTTTCAGAAGGCAGTGTTGTTTCAGAAGGAAGATACACATATGGAACTCTTATGCCGACACCGGTTGCATATAGGGCAGGATATGTATTTGAAGGCTGGGAACCAGCTGTCACACAGACAGTTCCTGCAAATGATACAACTTATACAGCGGTATGGAAAGAAGCAGATGACGTTGTATACACAACAAAATATTATCTTGAAAATGAATCAGGAGAATATGAACTTGATAAGACCAGAATTAATAAAGGAACAACAGGACAGAATGTAACTGCAGATAAGGAACAGTATGACAACAGGCTTTATCATCTTACAGATGATCTGCCATCTGGTACTGTTGCGGCAGATGGAAGTCTTATATTCCGGGTGCATTATGATAGAAATACATACAGCATATCATTTAATTCTATGGGAGGAACTGTAAGTACTGAAAAGAAAACAGCCAGATGGGGAAGCAATGTTATTGCACCGGTTCCTGTAAGAGCAGGATATGCATTTGCAGGCTGGTATGTTGACAGAGCGTGTACAGAAGCATTTGACGGTACAATGCCGGCATATGATATTACTTTATATGCAAAGTGGGATGCAGATAAGGTTAATTATACTGTTGAACATCTTGTTGAAAAGCTTGATGGTTCATATGAATTGTATGACAGACAGGCATTTACATCTGATACTGACAGCCAGGTAACGCCAGAAGTTAAGCATATGGAAGGATTCAGTTCACCAGAGACAGAAACTGCCATTGTAAAAGGAGATGGTTCGACTGTTATAAGATATTTCTACAAGAGAAATGTACACAGATTTGTTCTCAAGCTGAATAATGGACAGCAGGATGTTGAATACGATTATAAATATGGCACTAAGATTAATATTATTAATCCGGAAAGAACTGGTTATACATTTACAGGATGGAATGAAGATGTTGCAGGTACAATGCCAGACAGAGATGTCACTTATACTGCAAGCTGGAAGATAAACCAGTACACAATCAGTTTTAATACAGATGGTGGTAGTGAAATTGCTTCTATAACACAGAATTATAATACTGAGGTTAGTTTTAATGAGATTCCGGTAAAGAAGGGATATACATTCACAGGCTGGGATAAAGCTGTTCCAGATGTAATGCCTGCTGGCAATATTGTTGTAACAGCACAGTGGAAGAAAGATGTATATACTATAAGTTATAATCTTGATGGAGGAAAGGCTGACAATCCTGAAACATATGAGGTTGATACTAGCGTTATAACTCTTAAGAGACCACAGCGTACAGGTTATACATTTATAGGCTGGAGCGGAGCTGGTATAGATGGAACGGCTATGGATCCAGTAATTACAACAGGTTCTACAGGTAACAGAAGTTACACAGCAAACTGGAAGGAAAACAGTTATGTTATCCGGTTTATTCCATATGGTGATGGAACAACTGGTTCTATGCAGGATATGCAGCTTATGTATACAGATAAAGCAGCATTAAGTGCTAATCAGTTTAGGAGAACAGGTTATACATTTGCAGGATGGACAAAAAAGGCAGGAGCAGACAAGTTATATGATGATAATGAAATTATCAGTGGACTTGGAACAGCAGATAATGAAATAATTACCTTGTATCCAGCTTGGACTGCTAATGAGTATACAGTACATTTTGATACAAAGGATGGAGATGCAATAAACGACCTTGTATTTACATATGACAAGAAATACGAACTTCCAAAGACTTCAAGATATGGATATACATTCCTTGGTTGGTGTGTAGAAGATGGCGGCACGGTTACATATAAACCGGGAGCTTCTGCTGATAATCTTGCGGGTGAAGGAACGGTTACATTATATGCAAGCTGGAGTCTTAATAAGACATTTACTTACAGCCACCCATATTCATATCGTGTAACTGATGATTCAAAGGAAGAACCAGTCAAGCTGCATTTCTTCATAGATGGAGCATCAGGAACTTCAACAAGTGGTTATACAAGAACTAATTCCATCTATATGGAAGGTATATCTCTGAATGAGATAAAGAAGCATTGCAATACGATGACTGTAACAATCAGTTATTATATTAAAATGGTAGATGACGGATATGCAGAGGTAGACACTACATATAGAAAAGATTCTAACAAGTCATGGAATGGATGGCATGGAGAGAAGCTTGATCTTAAGAAGAAAAATAAACAGACGATCACGCACACATACAGCATAGGATGCAAAGATATAGATGCTATATGCTACAGATTTGATGCAAGTGGTTCATTTTCTGATAAATATGATTTGAGCAATATTAAGGTCAGTGTAAGGTTTGATTAATTAGTAATTCGTACAGACTGGTTTTATGACCAGTCTGTACGGAATGTCAGGAGGGATTGGAATGAAGATTTCAAAAAACAAAATTATGATAATAGCAATAATAGTACTGTGCGTAGCAGTTGCTGTTCTGGCTGCAGTGCTTGTTATCAGAAAAGATAAGAATAAAGATAATGATGATAAATTTACACCAACGATTGATTCTGATTCTGGTGAAATTGGTACAGGAAGTAATTACAGTGGCGGACAGCAGGGAATAAGGATACCAGGATATCCATCTATAACTGTAGATGCAGGAAAAGATAATGTTACAATGAATCTGTTTAACCCTGAAGGAAATCCATGCTACTTTACATTTGAAATTGTTTTATCTGATACGGGCGAGACTATATACAAGTCAGATATGGTTGAACCTGGAAAAGCTATAACTAATGTAAAACTGCAGCATCCGCTTGCAGCAGGAGAACATAATGCTGTTATTAAGATTAGCACAGCATCGCTTACAGATGGAAAGACAATGAATGGTGCTAATGTTGAGACAGTTTTAGTTGCAAAATAAATAAACAGTCATTAATGGATGAAAGAATGGAGGCTATTATGAGGAAATTGACAGCTATGGCATTGAGTATGATGTTTATATTGGGAAGTGTTATTCCTGTAGGAGCTGAAGAGACACAGATAAGACAGACAAAAATATCTGTATCAATTGATCCGGTCTATACAGTGACTATTCCGGCAAATACAACAATTGAAAGAGGAGAACAGTCTGTTAAGCTTGGAAGTGTTTCTCTTGATAATGCAAGATTAGAGCCAGACAAGACTGTAAATGTATCTGTAAGTGCAAGTGGAAAACTTAAGAACAGTAAAAATGAGAGTAAAACAATTGCGTATAAGATTATGGATGGTAACAAAGAATTCAGTATAGCTACATATGCAGAGAGTGGAAACAGTACAAATCTGACACTTTCAATAGATAAGTCTGAATGGGATAAAGCATATGCGGGTTCATATTCAGATACACTTGTGTTTACAATCTCTTACAGATAGTGAAGCGGAAGATTTATATATTATTAAATGAAAAAGAGTTGTCCGGTTTCCCAGGCAACTCTTTATTTGGTCTGAATCCAAATATGAATTAAATTAATTATCTCTGAACTCTTGCGCCAGCACCACCAACGATACCTTCAACTTCCTTAAGAGAAGCCATTGTTGTATCACCAGGAGTTGTCATAGCTAATGCACCGTGAGCTGCACCGTAGTTAACAGCCTTCTCAGCATCTTCAAATGTCATAAGACCATATACAAGACCTGAAGCGAATGAATCTCCGCCACCAACTCTATCCATGATCTCAAGTCCATCATACTGAGCAGCCTTGTAGATTTCTCCATCAGCCCAGCAGATTGCTGACCAGTCATTAACTGTAGCTGTCTTAACCTGACGAAGTGTTGTAGCAACAGCCTTGAAGTTAGGGTATGTAGCAGCAGCTTCGTTGATCATCTTCTTATAACCATCAAGGTTAAGAGTCTTAAGGTTCTCATCGTTACCTTCGATTTCGAAACCAAGGCATGCTGTGAAGTCTTCTTCGTTACCAATCATAACGTCAACATACTTAGCAACTTCCTTATTAACTTCCTGAGCCTTAGCTAAACCGCCGATAGCTTCCCACATAGATGGTCTGTAGTTAAGATCGTAAGATACAATTGTACCGTACTTCTTAGCTGCCTTACAAGCTGCAATAACAGTCTCGCAAGCCTGCTCAGAAAGAGCAGCGTAGATACCGCCTGTATGTAACCAACGAACACCTAAACCACCATCGCTCTTGTTCTTGAAGATGTAATCAAAATCGAAATCTTCTGGAGTAGCCTGAGAAATAGCTGTGTTAGCTCTATCAGAGCAACCCTTAGCACCACGGATACCAAATCCTCTTTCTGTGAAGTTGAGACCGTTTCTGCAAAGACGTCCGATACCATCTGTCTTCTTCCAGCAGATAAGTGATGTATCAACGCCACCCTGCTCGATGAAGTCCTTCATAAGAAGACCTACTTCGTTATCAGCAAATGATGTGATAACAGCAGTTCTCATACCGAAGCACTTGTGAAGACCACGGATAACGTTATATTCTCCGCCACCTTCCCATGCTCTAAAGCTTCTTGCTGTACG
>OGQT01001782.1_pt1 | contig 16384 bp, 9 predicted proteins | sample 1553261 | NCBI WGS metagenome assembly OGQT01 (sample SAMEA2579992, study PRJEB22360) | human gut metagenome | biome: human gut; feature: human-associated habitat; material: faeces | place: Denmark | collected 2008/2010
CTGGAGCAGTTGCCGCCGGCACTGCAGCTATTAATGCCGGGAAGTCGTTTGAAGCTGGAATGAGTGAGGTAAAAGCGATTTCTGGGGCTTCGGCAAGAGAATTTGAGGCTTTGACAGATAAAGCCAAGGAAATGGGAGCCACAACAAAGTTCTCAGCTACACAGGCATCCGAAGGACTTAAATATATGGCTATGGCTGGCTGGAATTCACAGCAGATGATTGATGGTCTTCCTGGTGTCATGAACTTGGCAGCGGCTTCTGGTGAAGACCTTGGAACGGTTTCTGATATTGTGACAGATGCCCTCACAGCTATGGGATTAAAGGCAAGTGATAGTGCTCACTTTGCGGATGTATTAGCAACAGCAGCAAGCAGCTCTAACACAAATGTGGCAATGATGGGTGAAACATTTAAATATGCGGCACCTGTTGCCGGAGCATTAGGTTATAACATAGAAGATTTAGCACAGGCTATTGGTTTGATGGGAAATGCCGGAATTAAATCTTCTCAGGCTGGTACATCCTTAAGAAGTATTCTTACACGTTTGGCAAAACCACCAAAAGATTGCGCGAACGCAATGGAAGACTATGGAATTTCTATTAAAAATTCCGATGGTTCTATGAAATCACTCATGGAGGTAATGGAAAACATGAGGGATTCATTGCAGGGGCTTCCAAAGGACGAGCAGTCAGCAGCAGCGGCAGCACTTGGCGGCCAGGAAGCAATGTCTGGATTGCTTGCAATCATAAATGCAAGCGAGTCAGATTTTGATAATTTATCAAAAGCGATTGATAATGCATCTGGAGCGGCACAGGATCAGGCCGATATTATGAATGATAACCTACAGGGGGCATTATATGAATTAGGCTCTGCTGCAGAGTCGGCAGGAATCGAATTGTATGATAATATCAAGAATCCTGCTAAGAAAGCTGTTAGAGCTGCCGCGACAGAGATTAGGAGTTTATCGACCACGATAAAAGACAACGGCATTGAAGCGATTATCCCGGAAGAAACGATTACGACAGTGAAAAATCTGGGCAATACTGCAAAATCAATTGGTGCAACTGGATTAAGAGCATTAGGCGGGGGAGCAAAGCTCATCAGCGAAAATATGCAGGTTGCTCTGCCTCTTGCTACAAGTTTTCTTGTCGTAATGAAAGGCTATACCGTTGTGAAGACGATTGCAACAGCATTTACAGAAACGCAGGCAGCAATGACTGGTGCAAGTGCGGTTATGACAGGGCTTGGAACAGTGGTAAGGCTGTTTACCGGAGAAGCTATGGCAGCTACTACAGCGACAGGACTTTTAAGTGCTGGGGTCGCTACGTTAGGTGGTCCAATTGGAGTTGCTATTTTGGCCTGTGGAGCCTTGACTGCTGGTGTTGCGGCATACACATTAACGCAGAAAGATGGCTCCTATGAGCAGGATAAGTTTTCGAAAAAAATAGAAGCAGTCGCCAAAGAGCAAAGAGAATATAGCAAACAGATAAAGCAGAGCCAGAGAGAAAGACTGGATTCTATCAATGGAACTCAAACAGAAGCAGAGAAGGCTGATGTACTTTACAATAAACTGGAGTCTTTAATTTCGGTTGAGAAGAAATCTGCCGGACAGAAGAAGCAGATAAAGAGTATTGTGGAACAGCTTAACAGCATCTTACCAGACCTGAATTTGCAATACGATGAGCAGAAAGATAAATTGAATCAATCTACTTCTGCAATTAAAAAGAATATTCAAGCCTTAAAAGAGCAGGCGATGGCAAAGGCTTATGGTTCTCAGATGGACAGTGTCGCAGAGGACATTGTTAAAACACAGTCTAAGATTGAGAAAGCTCAGAAGCAGATGCAGAAAGCGAAAGAAGAGTATGAGAAAGCACAGGCTGAAAAAAGGAAAGCAGATAAAGCATATGAACAAAATCCGGATTATGGCAAGAATCTAAAGAGTAGAAATGAAGCAAGGCAAAAGGAAAAAGATTTAGAAAAAGCTTATAATGATTCGGCAAAAGCAGTTAAAAATTATGAAAAGAATTTATCAAGTTTGCAGGATGAGATGGAAAATTACTCCCAGATGCAGATTAAAGAGGGCAACTATGCAGATTTTCTTTCTAATTTAGACAAACTTGCGAAAGATGCCGGAATAAAAGCAAAGAAAATTCCAGAGACAGTATTAGAAAACATTAAAGCCGGAAATTATAAAGCTCCAACTACGGGGGAAGGCTTAAAAAGGCTTATTAATCTTGACGGATTGATTCAACAGGCACAGGAAGCCGGAGTGGAAATTCCTCAGTATTTATTGCAGGGTATTTCAGATGGCTCGATAAACTTCCAATCAGCGATTAATCAGATGAACACGCTTCTGGATTTTAGCAGTGCAGCAGAAAAAGCTGGCATTTCTGGAAAAGAAATTCCGGAAGAACTAGCTCAAAGTATCATGCAAGGCAAAATCAGTGTTGATGAGGCAATAAATCAACTGCTTAGCGGTTCTGGTGTAGCATCGACAACACAGGCAGAGACACTGACAAAAGAAAAAGCGACTAAGATTAAGAAGAATGTTGAAGATATTGGAAACGGCAAGATTAAAGGGATAAATACCTCAGCTTATACTTCATCGCTTAATACAGCGAGTCAGAAAGCAAAAAGTACCAAAAAAGAGATTGAGAAAAATAGCAAGTTAAAAGCAACCAATAATAGTGCTGCAGCAAAAAGTACTTATAAATCTGTTACAGACGAAGGTAAGAAGGCAGTAAGCACTGTAAAGAAGACAGGAAAAGAGATTGGAAAAGGCGGAGCAACCAGTGTGGCTTCTACAACTTCGCAGTGGAAATCTGCTGGTAGTAAAAATGCTAAGTCATATATTTCTGGCGTAGCATCCCAAAAAGGAGCGGCTCAAAAAGCAGGAAAAACGCTATCTACTTCTGCAAAGACAGGTGCAAGTTCCGGAAAAGCCGGATTTGTGTCGGCCGGAAGAAACATGGCCGCAGGCATCGCATCCGGTATTCATTCAGGGACTCCATTTGTAACGGCAGCGGCCAGAAGCGCAGTAAGAGCAGCGGTAAAGGCGGCACAAAAGGCAGGAGAAATTAAATCACCATCCAGGGTGATGAAAAATGAGGTCGGCAAATACTTACCCCTCGGCATGGCAGCAGGTATTAAGGATAATACCGATTCTGTAGTTAATGCATCAAGAGCAATGTGTGCCTCAGCTCTAACAGCTTCTGCAGATGAACTTGATATTCATTCTCCTTCTCGGAAGTTCAAAAACATTATCGGAAAGAATATCCCGAAAGGCATTGCAAAAGGTGTAAGAGAATCTAAAAGCGAGCTTGTCGGAGAAATGGAAAGTGTTGTGAACGAAGCACTTAGTGCGGCACAAAATGCTTCTAAAAGCGGAAAATATTCTGAAATAGGAAGCAATCTGTTGTCTGGATTATCTACATCGCTGAGTACATCAAAGTCTCGTTCTTCTGAAACAATACAGGAAATTATTGATCAACAGCAAGAAAGTCTATCTAATGCCAATCAGAAGAAAGAAGAGGCGCTTCAAAATAAAATTGATAAGCTAGGAAGCAAAAAGGCAAACAAGAAGAGAAAAGCTGCATTAAAGAAAAGGCTCAAGCAGATGAAAGCTGCAGATAAGAAACAGGAGTCACAGCTTAAAACGGCTGGAGAAAAGGCGGCAGCGGCTTATAATGATGCCTTCGAGAAAGAATCTACCCGTATTACCAAGATTGCAGAAAAGAGTATACAGGAACTTTCTGAGACATATCAGACTAAATACAATGATATCAAAAGCAAAATGGACACTCTCACGGAAAAACAGCAGTCTTGGGGAAATGTCTATGACTTGAAACAAAATATTGCGGACATCAAACGGTATCAGACAAATCTGAAAGCCCTTGAGAACAAAATACCACAGTCTATGATGGATAAAATCTTAGGAATGAACGTGGATGAAGCGACAGCTTACATGGATTGGTTTAGAGGAATGACATCAGCGGAGCAGAAAGCGTACTTAAATGATTGGAATGCAATCTATTCCTCTTCAAAAACTTTTTCAAACAACTTCTTTGCTGATGATTTTGCTAAGATTCAAAAAGAATACGAGACAAAGTTAAAAAAAGCAACGCAGGATTTGCAAAAAGAGATGAACCAGATTGGAACAAATATTGCGAAAGGACTTACTGCAGGAATGGATAGTGAGTCAAGAAATCTCTCTAAAGCAATGAAGAAAATCTGTGCAAACCTTGTAAAGACTGCAAAAAAACAGCTGAAAATAAAATCTCCATCAAGGGTATTTAAGCGGATTGGTGTTTATAACATACAAGGAGCCGAAAAGGGACATGAAGCAGAAGCTCCGCGACTTTACCGTCAGGTTGAAAATGTATCAGAGACCCTTGCAGAGCGTTTTGCAAAGGCAAACTTAAAAGTATCTCTTCCAGATATTGCAGACCGAACACAGGCTGCATTATCGAGACAGGTATCAAAAGTATCTGCAAGTATTCAGCCGCAGCTTACAGCGGCACTGGCAGGAGATGCAGGTCAGACAATTTACAATGGACCAGAAAAGATTGAGCTTGTGACTAATCTTGATGGACGGGAGATAGCGAGAACTTCGGTGCCTTATATTGATGCGTACTTAGGAAATATGGCGGCCAGAAAAGCAAGAGGGGGCGTTTAAAATGTACAGAGGAAGCTTAGGTGTGCAGATTGGAAACAAACATACCCTTAAGGACTGGGGACTTGGTTGGACAAAAATTACTCTTGGTTTTCCAGAGGCAAAAACGTATGAGCAGGATATTCCGGGAATGGACGGGGTGTTAGATTTTACGGAATCTCTTACTGGAGGGGATGTGAAATACAAAATCAGAACCCTTACTCTTGAATTTGAAACCCCTGAACAGGACTATTACGATTGGGGTATTAGAATTTCAGAGATAGCAAATTACTTGGCCGGAAGAAAATATAAGATAATCCTGGATAATGACCCGGATTTTTATTATATTGGAAGGTTAAATGTTGAAGTCGAAAAATTAGACAGGGTAGAAGGAACTCTTATTCTGTCTGGAAGTGTTGCCCCATATAAATATGAAAAGTTTTCTAGTCTTGAAAACTGGGAGTGGGATACTTTTAATTTTAGAACAGGAATCATCCGAAATTATAAAGATATTGCCGTAGATGGTACATACAAACTTGTTATACCTGGCAGGAGAAAAAGAATCGTGCCAGTAATCTCCTGTGATGCAGCTATACAGGTATCTTACGAAGGAGTAACTTATGATCTTTCACCTGGCAAAAATAAAGTTTTTGGTATCTGTATCAAAGAAGGAAAGAATATCCTTACTTTTTCCGGAATGGCAACCATTTCGGTTGATTATAGAGGGGGGCTACTGTAATGTATCGTATTTATTGTGATGATAAAACATTGCATGATGTGAGAGATGAAGAATATCAACTTATAGCTCCAAAAATTTCATTAGAACTTAATAAGACAGGAAGTTTTGAGTTTGGAATGCTTCCATCTCATCCTCATGCAAACGATATAAAGAAATTAAAATCTCGATTAAAAGTATATGACGTTGACGTATCAAATAGTGGGGAGGCTTCAAGATTGCTATATTGTGGCCGTTCCATTACTGATCAGCGAGACTTTGAATATACTGGTCAGATTACATGTGAAGGTGAGTTATCTTATTTGCTCGACACGATTCAGCGGCCGCATACTTACGGAAGTCAGTCAGGAGAAATCCATAAAGCGGATACTAATATTGTAATTTTTAAACGATTAATAGAAGAACATAATTCTCAGGTAGAAAAAGAAAAGCAGTTTGAAATAGGAATTGTTGATATTGATTCAGTAGAAATCAAAACTTTGGCGACAAACTATGAAACTACTTGGGATTTTATTAATACGAATTTTCTTGAAAAATACGAAGGTTATCTTAGGGTGCGCTATGAAAATAATGTTCGTTACCTTGACTATGTGAAGCAATACGGAAAAGTTAGTACGCAGGTAATCCGATTCGGAGAAAACCTTCTTGATTTTCAGAAGTATGTAAAAGCAGAAGACATTAAAACGGCAATTATTCCAATTGGAGCAAACAATGTAACTATAAAGACGGCAAGCGGGCACGATGGAAAGGATTATGTTTTTAACCAGGAGGCGGTAAATCTTTACGGTTGGATATATAGTAAGGTAGATTTTTCAGATATTACCGACCCGAATACCCTTTTAGAAAAAGCACAGGAATATCTTAAAAAGAGTATCAATCTTGCGATAACTATCGAGCTGACGGCGGTAGATTTGCATATGGTAGATGTTGATATTGATTCTATTGGGCTGGGAGATTTCATTCCTTGCGTATCGCAGTATCATGGATTACTTAGTACACTTGGTGATGTATCAACTTATTATCTTGTTAGTAAATACGAGATAGATCTTGAAAATCCGGCAAATACGAAAATCACATTAGGTAAAACTTTATCAGTGTTATCAGAAAAGATGGCTTCCAATGCAAACCTTAAAAGTGACATTCGGACAGTCGCAAGCAGCATGGAGGGGATTAAAGGAACCTCAAAGGAAGCCTATGACAAATCGGTGGAGGCAATGAAGGTAGCACAGGGAATTACCTTTGACACAATCTATCCCATCGGCAGCATCTATATGAGCATAAACAACACGAATCCGGAAAAACTTTTCGGAGGCACATGGGCAGCCTGGGGAACTGGCCGAGTACCTGTGGGAGTAGATACATCTGACAGTGACTTTTCAACTGTAGAGAAAACCGGCGGAGAAAAAACACATAAATTATCAACAGACGAATTAGCGTCACACAAACATTCTACAACAGTTAAAGTTACAGAAAAATCACTTATAGGTACAGTGCATAATTTTGCTGGACAGGGAGCAGATTGGGGTCCAGGAAACACGGTAACGGGCATATGTAGCGCATCAGGTGACGATAGTGCTTTTTATCCGAGTGGTACAAGTAAAACAACAAAATACAAAGACGGATTTAAAATTGATGCAACGCATAGCCATGTGGCAAGTGCAACGATGGAGAATGCAGGAGGCGGTAATGCACACAACAATATACAGCCGTACATTACTTGTTATATGTGGAAACGTATAGAGTAGAAAGGAGAAAAGATGGGACTTATAAATGAGTATCTGAAAAAGATAAAAGAAGCCGTTTACGGAGAAGAAGTAAGAGATAGTATTCATGATGCGATAGAACAGTGCTACAAAGATGCAATCGGACACCCGGAAAGCGTAGCGGCAACAGTGGGAGAAATAAATAAAATATCATCTAATCTCGATGGAGAAATAGCTGATCGTAAATCAGATGTAGATACAGAGCGTAAAAGAATTGATAACTTGGTTAAAGTTAAGCCAGATAATTTTGTAGAATATACAGCAGATAATTTTTTAATGTCATGTAAAAGTGATGCACGGGCATCTACTGCAGAGACAGCTTTAAATGTTTTTAAAAACATTAGTTCTAAATCTGAAAATTTAGGAAATTTCATAACAATTTCCAGTGATTCAAAGATTCAGATTAAAAAAAGTGGGTTGTATTCATTTGATTGTAAAGTTCAAGTTACCGGTGTAAATGCGTCCACGGGTAGACAATATGCAAGGTTAAAAATTAATGATGTACAAAAAAACGAATACATGATTAGTTTAGTAGGAGAGACTGACGAAGAATTTGCAAATTTTATTGTTAGCTTAAATGAGGGTGATACGATTTCTTTCACTGGAGAATCCGATTTTAATGATACGTGGATAACACTTTATACAACTATACACATATTAGATTATGACGGAAAAGTAAAAGTTCCAGATTATACAAACGAATTAGTGGATGTGAGAGTCGGTGTAGATGGCACAACGTATGACACTGCGGGAGCGGCAGTAAGGGGACAGATAAAAGGATTGACCGACATAATAGATTTGACTTTTACATTAAGCTCTTCAGTTTTAAAGAGCACTACTTTTAGCGTGAAGACCTCAAGAAAGTTAGCAATTATTATTCCGGAAGGGATGATAGTCTATTATTATTATAGACCCGGAACCGCAGTAGCATATAAATATTCAGAAGGAAAAATACAACGGTTTAATCTTGATGTGGGTGAACAACAACATTTTGAAATAAAGGGAGACTCTAAAGTTATCACTAGCAAAACATATTTAGAACTAATGTTAATCCCAAGAATTTTATAGAAGGGGGGATGAAAATGCAGTCGGTATTACACTTTGTTGTAAATAATCAGATTATTACCAGGACAGATACTTTCGTACCCGTCCGTAACAGTAGAAATTATCTATATGCAGAATTCGAATTTAAAACAGAAGACTGGGCGGGTGTAAGCAAAATCGCATTGTTTCATAATGAAGGCAATGAGCAAATTTCAATTTTGCTCGGAGAGACGAATACATGCTTGATTCCTGCCGAGGTGCTTACGAGCACATCCTTTACCGTGTCAGTTGTTGCGAGCGATATGATAACTGCAAACGCAGTAACAATTAAATTGTACGAGTCAGGATACCGGCAGGGGGACATCCCGGAACCGCCTCCTTCATTGTATGAACAGATTATGAATTATTTTGATGAGACTAAAGCAACTACAACCGGAGCGGCGAAAGAGGCGGAGTCCTGGGCACATGGCCATACAGATTATCCGGAACGGAAGAAAGATAATGCTGCATACTATGCATCAGAAGCAAAAAACGCAGCAGAAGGCATAGATGGACGAGTCGAGGAAGGAAAGAGGGACATTGATAAATATGTTAAGGAGAAAGAAGCTTCCTTAAAAGGCGAGACAGGCAATGTTTATTTTGCAGCGTTTAATGTTACTAAAAAAGGCCGACTGATAATGTATTCTGATCCGAGTGTAGATAAGATTCGTTTTGATCGCGAGCGCAGCCGATTGAAATATAAATTAGCATTGTAATTTAGAAGGGAGAGATACGATGCCAAGTACAGAAAATAACTACGTCGCAACGGATTTGGGCAATATCGCGCTAAACCCTTGTGGGGAATATAGCAAATCAACCTTATATGAGTATCTCGACATGGTGAGCTACCAGGGAGGTTCATATTTCTGTAAGGTAGATTTTCCGCAGAAAATATCCGGAATTGCGCCAGAACCGGGCAAAAACACAGAAATGTGGCAGATGCTAACCCTACCGGGACAGTTAACCCCGGAAGCGGTTGCGATGCATGACGATGTAGTTAATAAGGCGAAGCAAGTAGAAACGAGCCGGGCGGCGGTAGAATTGTCACAGACAGAAGTTGAAGCCGTACAGGCAGATGTGAGCCAGATGCGGCAGGATACGCAGGAAGCATCCGAGGAGGCTATTGCAAGTCGGGACAGTGCGGCAGGGTATGCACAGTCAGCAGAGACATCAAGGACAGCAGCAAAAGAGTCGGAAGATAACATCAATGCCCAGATAACCGGATTTGACACACACGTTGCAGAGAAAACCTCTGCGACAGAGTCGACAGTTGAAGAAGCGAGAAAAAAAGCTATTGATGCAATTACGACACAGCAGGATGTGTCTACGAAAGCGGTTACGGATGAGGGAACAACACAGACAAAAATGGTCGGAGGTGCAGGCAATACAGCAGTTAGTGCTGTAGCAAAACAACAGGCAGCATCCGTACAGGCGGTAGAAAACGCTGGGACAGCACAGGTAACAGCAATTGAGAGTGCTGGTGATGAACAGATAACGGAAGTTAATAAAGCCGGCACTGTGCAAGTGGAAAATGTTGAAGAGGCAGCAAAACAGCAGAATGCGAATATTACTGAAGCAGCAGCGCAGGAATTGATTAAGTTGCAGGAAGTCGCAAAACAGTTTGCTGAGGACCACGAGCAAATTGAAACTAATAAAGAAGATATATCCAACAAAATTACAAAGTTCTATGCATCAAATCAAGGAGAAGTTCATATTGCTGATTCCGATAATGGAAAGATTCAAGATATGATGCTATATGGCAAGTCAAGCCAATTTACAACTACTGGTAAGAATCTTGCAAATGGTCAAAATATAAACTGTTTTATTAACTCTGTCGCAGACACATGTGGAATTTCTAGTAATGACAATGGAATGGTTATTGATGCGAGTAAATTGACAAACGTAAGTATCAGCACAAGAAGTATTCAAGATAGATACCGCTTTGCTTGTGCCAATACTGTTCCGACAAGGGGAAACCCGATTACTTGTTATAATGGGACAAGCAAAGATGGAACAAAAGATTCATATACAATGGACACAACAGGCTACAATTATTTATTTATAAATGCAACAAAACTCGAAGATATTCAAGTAGAAAAAGGCTCAGAATCCACTTCTTATGAACCTTACACTGGCGGTATCCCGTCTCCATCACCGGATTATCCGCAGGAGATAAAAAGCGTGGTGAATCCGACTGTGAAGGTTTGTGGGAAGAATTTGTTGCAACCAAATATAAAGTTTAAAGACAGAGTAAAAATAAATATTAAAAAAGGTACAAGACTAACATTGATTTGCAAAAATGGTGTGGTTTCTCAAGGTGGAAACTTAAGGTTTGGAACAGCGGATGGTGGTGTGGAGTGGTTTGGCTTTAATGCAGGTGCAGTAAAACAACAAACTGTATTGCAAAACAATGTTGTTTCGTTTGAGTATTTGCTTCACTATGAACCATCTGAAAGCTATGCTCTGTATATTGGTGATGAAAACACATATGAACCATATAAAGAGCAATCCGTCCAGCTCCCATATACTCTTAATGCAATCCCTGTTTCAAGTGGTGGTAACGTCACAATCAACGGACAGCAGTATGTTGCAGATTATGTGGATGTGGAGCGTGGAAAGATTGCAAAGATGGTTGATTCTTCTAAGTTAGATAATGCACAATCTATTGTAAACAAAACCGAATGGTTATTAGCAGAACCACAAGAAATTGACTTAACGCAGGAAGAAGTACAGACACTTAAAGCACTTGCAACATATTATCCGACTACAAACATCAGCGTCACTTCAGAACAGTTGGATGGATATACAGTATTTAATTACCCGATTAGCATGGCTAATGGATGGAATTATGTAAAACAGTTTAGAAGACTTCCGGATGGCAGTTTGAAAATAGTTTCTAATGAATAAGCTATTGACAGCTAAAACGAAATAGCATATAATAGCAACATAAGAAATGTACGGAGAGAAAACAGATTGGACTGAGGAGAAAATAGGAGGGGTAGCTGAATGAAAGTTTTTACAAATAAGAAAAAGATGAGAGGGTATCGGGAATTCCTCTATATTCTGCCTTTCATTATTCTGGTTGCGATATTTGCTTATTATCCACTGTATGGATGGGCATACGCGTTTTTTGATTACAAACCGCCAAAAGCACTTAGCATGGATGACTTTGTAGGATTGAAGTGGTTCCGGTATCTGGTAGACAATCCGGTGAGGATTAAGCAGACGCTGATGGTTTTGAGAAACACCTTTGCAATGAGTGGATTGACCATTTTATTTTCCTGGCTGCCGATGATTTTTGCCGTATTTCTGAATGAGATTAAGTGTATGCCATTCCGGAAATTTGTCCAGACCGTGACGACACTTCCAAACTTCATCAGCTGGGTACTGGTATTTTCTATCTGCTACTGTATGTTCAACAGTACAGGTATGGCAAACAGCTTACTGATACAGATGGGAGTACTTGAAAAACCGATCGCTTTCTTGCAGTCTTCCAATCATATATGGCTGAAAATGTGGCTGTGGAGTACCTGGAAGAGCCTTGGATGGTCAGCAATCATGTATATCGCAGCAATCTCAGGGATTGATGCAGAATTATATGAGGCAGCAAAAGTGGACGGGGCAACAAGAATGCAACTGATCTGGAATATTACGATTCCGAGCTTACTGCCAACATACTTTGTATTATTAATGCTTAATATCGCAAATTTCCTTTCCAATGGAATGGAACAGTACTATGTATTCCAGAATGCATTTAATATGGATACTATCCAGGTACTTGATCTGTATGTATACAATCTGGCAATGGGAAGTGGAAGTTATTCTGTATCTACTGCACTCAGTATGCTTAAGAGTCTGATCAGCGTCATTTTGTTATGTGGTGCCAATACGCTATCTAAAGTACTGCGTGGTGATGGATTTATTTAAATGGAAGTGAGGATATGAACATGAAACAGAATGGAAAAATAAAAGAAAATGCCGGTCCGGTTGATAAACTGATCAGCGTGATTACTTATATTGTGTTTGCATTGTTTTCCCTGATCTGTATTTATCCATTTTACTATATTTTTATCAATACGATCAGTGCTAACGATCTGAGTGAAAAAGGAAAGATTATCTTCTGGCCGCAGCAGATCCATTTCAGAAATTATCTGGATGCAACCAAGATTCCGGGACTGCTGCAGGCAGCACAGATTTCCATTGCAAGAACGCTGATCGGAACGGCATGTACGGTATTGTTAGCCGGCTTCCTCGGTTATATGTTCACAAGAGAAACCATGTGGAAACGGAAACTCTGGTACCGGTTCGTAGTATTGACTATGTATTTTAATGCAGGAATTATTCCATGGTATATTACAATGAATAATCTGCATCTGACGAATAATTTCCTCGGATATATTTTGCCGACGCTGGTATCGCCTTTTTATATTATTCTGACGAAGACTTATGTGGAATCAATTCCGAGGGAGCTGCAGGATGCAGCAGAAGTAGACGGAGCAGGAACATTGAAGGTGTTCTTCTCAATTATTCTTCCGATTATTAAACCGATTCTTGCAACGGTTGCAATTTTTGCGGCAGTAGGACAGTGGAATTCTTTCCAGGATACGCTGCTTCTTGTAACAGACACAAAGTTATATACGTTACAGTTTATTCTGTACCAGTATATTAACCAGGCAAGCTCACTTGCAACGATTGTTTCTTCCGGAACCTCCAGTGAAGCAATCCAGCAGATGCTTGCAACGACGCAGACGGCTACTTCCATCCGTATGACAGTAACTATTCTGGTCGTAACACCAATTCTATTAGTATACCCATTCTTCCAGCGCTTCTTTGTAAAAGGAATTATGATCGGCGCAGTGAAGGGTTGAGAAAAAATTCATAAACTTCAACACACAATAGGGGGCTATTGTAGAAAAACAAAAGGAGGATATGTATTATGAAATGGAGAAGGACAATTAGTTTAGGCCTGGCAGCAGCCATGACAGCAAGTACAGTTCTTGCAGGCTGTGGAGGAGATTCCGGAGCAAATGGAAATGCTTCATCAGGGGACAACAAGAACCAGACAGCTGCAACAGAAGAGGGAGGCTCACAGGCATCAGGGGATGTGACAACCATCGAAGTCTATGATGTTGCGGCAAACTATCAGGGCATGCAGGCAGGCTGGTTTGGCGACCTTGTGAAAGAGAAGTTCGGTCTGGAACTGAATATCTTTGCACCGAATACATCCGGTGATGCGGCAGCACTTTATCAGACGCGATGCAGCTCCGGAAAGCTGGGTGATATCATTCTTCTGGACAATGCAGATTATCTGGACTGCGTAGAAGCAGGACTTGTTATGGATATTACGGATGATATCTGGAATTATCCAAACTTAGCAGAGTATAAGACACAGATTGAGGCGTTCAATGCGCAGGTTGGAGATGGAAGTAAGATTTGGGGAATCCCTACCGAGATGACGAATACTTCACCAGAGACATATTCACAGTCGACTCCGTTCTCAGCACCATGCCTTCCATGGGACTACTACAAAGAACTTGGATGCCCGGAATTAAAGAACCTGGATGATCTTCTGGATGTTTTAGAGCAGATGCAGAAAGCACATCCGACCAACGATGCTGGTGACAAAGCATATGCGATTTCCCTCTGGAAAGACTGGGATGGATTCGGTATGGAAAATATCTGCCAGACCGCAAAATGGTATGGGCAGGAAGTAAATCAGTCTGTATTAATTGGAAATGACAACAGTATGATGCCATTGATTGATGAGAACGGTGCATATTACAAGATGCTTGAGTTCTTCTTCAAGGCAAATCAGAGAGGGCTGATCGATCCGGATTCCTCTGTTCAGGACTGGACCACAACAGACGAGCAGAAGCTTCGTGCATACAGAAAGTACTTATTATGGTACAACTGGGAAATGAACCTTGCAGGTATCAATCTTTCCGATGAAGACAAAGCAGCAGGAAAAGGATTTGTGAATGTTCCTGTTGAAGACCTTAATATTTATCAGGTAGCAGATTCTTATTATGGCTCAGGCCGCGTATGGGGCATTGGTTCTGGCGTAGACGATGCAACAAAAGAAAAAATTATGCAGTTATTTGACTGGATGGCAAGTCCGGAAGGAATCAGTTACATGTGGGATGGTATTGCTGGTGTCAACTACACCATTGAAGAAGGAACAGGACGCTATGCACAGACAGATGACTCTGTAGCTTATGTAGCAGGTAAGAAGAATCTTCCGGATGAATGGGGCGGCGGTCTCTACAATGATGGAAAATGTCAGTTGAACCAGTACATTGTATCTAACATGGCAGTTAATCCGAATAATAATGAGCCTTACAGCATGAGCTACTGGAGCACTAATCTTGAAAAACCGAAGGACCAGAGATATGTTGACTGGACAGAAAAATATGGCACTGATACACAGACAGAATACTTTGAGGAGAACGGATTATTAAAGACGGTTGCAAATGTAAATGTTGTTCTTGAAAGTGATACAACAGATATTGCGCTGATCAGAAGTCAGTGTGGAAAGGAAATTACAAATGCATCCTGGAAGATGGTCTTTGCAGCAGACCAGGCAGAATTCGATGCATTATGGGAAAACTTAAAAGAGACTCTTACCGGTATCGGATGGGATGATCTTGTGAAATTTGATATGGAAAAATATCAGAAAGTAATCGATGCAAGAAAAGCAGCAAAATAAAAAACAAACAGATAAGCAGTGAATAAGCAATGGCATCCGGTCTTTTCAGAAAGAGAGGACAGCCGGATGCCATTGCTAAAACGAAGGAAAAACAGCCGGTTGTCGGGTTGACAAAAGAATCTTAGATATGGTAGGCTCAGTTATAAGGCAAAAATAGTTCAAAATAGGATGAAAGGCATTGATATGGGTAAAAAACAAGCGTCCAAGATGCAGATTAAGAATATTGCGGATAAACTGGGACTTTCCGTGAGCACAGTGTCTGTTGTGCTGAATGGCAGAGGAGACCAGGTAAGAATATCAAAAGAGACGCAGAAGAAAGTATTAAATGCGGCGAAAGAGATTAATTATCAGCCCAATATTTATGCGAGAAGATTGAGACAGGCAGCTAACGAGGAGGCACCATATGTTTTGGCACTGTTCTGGAGGCGTGACAATCTAAACTCACGTCTCGGGCGTTTCCTGGAAGGCATCTTTCAGACAATTGATTTGAAAGAGCTGAAGATAGAACTGGTTGTCCAGGCATATGAACCAGGGAACTTCATGACATATATGGATATGCTGTCAAGCAACCGCTTCAGTGGAGCCATGATCTGTGGACTTAACGAGGAAGAGCAGAAGGCGCTGGAAGAGAGGGAGATCACGATTCCGATTGTGTTTATCGGACGTGACAGCCAGATCTATCACAGTGTGCTGATGGACAGCTACCGGACAGGTGAAGAATGTGCGGCATGTATGAACCTTTCCGGAGTGAAATCTGCCGCCTTTTTGGGATTTGAGAAAACAGGAAGAGCAGAGAGACTGATGGAGGCAGGTTTCCTGTTTGGGTGCAGGAGTCATGATGTTGTGGCGAAGGAAGAATGGAATCCAAGGATTGAGAAGAGTTCCTATGAGATTGGATATCAGACAGCGAAACAGATGCTTTCAGATATGGAACTTCCGACCGCGTGGCTTGTAGCCGACTGCAGGCTTGCTACAGGGATAATGGCATATTGCAGGGATGTCGGAATCTGTGTCCCGAAAGATCTGAGGATTATATTTTTTGAGAACTCTCCACTACTCCGGTATAATAGACCAGCATTGTCTTCTGTGGATATTCCGTCACAGGAAATGGCAAAGAGTGCATTAGATATTTTAATTCTGGCAGGAGAGAGCCGGATGGATATTCCAATCCGGAGGGAGCTGCTGCCAATTTATCAGATTCGGGAAAGCAGCGGTCTGGAACAGGAAGAAAATTATAAATAACAATACAAAATAACAGCGGCGGTAAAAAATATGGAAATATATTGCCGCTATTATTTTTATAATATGCTAAAACGAAATAGCTAAAGAGAGCAGAAGGAGGAGATGAAAATGAAAAACAATCAGGCACTGACAATGTATCCGCTTTTTTTTGATCCAATTTATAAAAAAGCAGAAATGAAAAAGATAGATGGCACAGATTGTATTT
>OGQT01001796.1_pt1 | contig 16317 bp, 16 predicted proteins | sample 1553261 | NCBI WGS metagenome assembly OGQT01 (sample SAMEA2579992, study PRJEB22360) | human gut metagenome | biome: human gut; feature: human-associated habitat; material: faeces | place: Denmark | collected 2008/2010
AGTGTACTTTAGAAGAACTTGCCGTGTTAGATTTAATAAAAAAGAACCCGTCTGTTAAGCAGGCCGAGCTTGCAGAACAAACAGGAAAGTCCGTCAGAAGTATAAAGCGCATTATAGACTCTCTGAAAGAGAAACAATATATCTGTAGAGTAGACGGCAAACGCTACGGCAAATGGGATGTATTGGTTTGAATCTCAAGAACTTAAATCGTATTATTCAACATATATCTTTTTCTCAAGCCTATGTTTATTAGCATCATCATGCGAAATTTGTAGATATGTGTGTAAAACTAAAACATTGATTCCTGGAGGAACAGTATGTTCTATAAAATGATCGAGAACAAGTGCAAAGAATGGTATAGCTCAGACCAATGCACTGTTCGTAACTTAATTGAATACATAGAGAAAACCGGGCAAATGCGAGATGCTCAGATTGAAGCTATCAAGGTTTATCTGTTCCTCAAAATCGGTTGTGAATGTAAGCCATTGGAATTCCTTTTCAGATACGGTTGCTTTAATTCTATCAATCTGAATGACATAGAACTTTCCACGGCAACTCGTGAATACTTAGAGAAAAACCCTGCTGCAACTGCATTGCTTGAATATTCTCGCCTAACAAACGATAAAGGCGAACAGGTTTCTGAAAAACTCGAAAAGCAAATCAAGAAAGATCCGTCAAGCATTGACTATGACGCTTTCTTCTGTACTGCCTTTTATGGCGTTTCCTATACCGATTATCTGTTTAGCTTGCCAATGGGCGCAGGAAAAACATATTTGATGGCAGCATTTATCTATCTTGATTTATATTTCGCTCTGAACGAGCCTACCAATCCTGCTTTCGCCCACAACTTTATCATTTTTGCACCATCGGGTTTGAAATCCTCTGTTGTGCCGAGCCTTAAGACAATTCAAAACTTTAACCCTGCGTGGATCATTCCCGAACCTGCGGCAACGGATATCAAGCGTATGATTTCCTTTGAGGTGCTTGATCAAGGAAAAACTGCAAATAAATCAAACAAAACCAAGAACCCGAATGTTCAGAAAATTGCTAATCATCAGCCGCTTTCCGAACTTTTCGGATTGGTTGCAGTAACTAACGCCGAAAAGGTAATTCTTGACCGTATCCAAGAGAAGAGCGGACAAATCAATATGTTTGAAGAAAGTGACGATGAAAAAGACAGACAGGCTAACGAGCTCCGCAATCTTATCGGTAAGTTGCCATCGCTCTCTATCTTCATTGATGAAGTACATCACGCCGTGAGCGATGAGATAAAACTGCGTGCCGTTGTAACCAAGTGGGCGCAAAATCATACCGTAAACTCTGTCATCGGTTTTTCCGGCACACCTTATCTTGAAAAAACTGAAAAATTTAAGGTTGTAGACTCTCTTTCTGTGGGGACGGCTGAAATCACGAATATTGTGTATTACTACCCTCTTATTGACGGCGTGGGTAATTTCTTAAAACGTCCTGTTGTTAAGATTGCCGATATTGCAGACAGCAGCATGATTATTGAAAAAGGTGTCCGCGAATTTCTTGATACATACAGGGATACTGTCTATGGGGACGGACTGACCGCTAAACTCGGCATTTACTGCGGTACTATCGAAAAATTAGAGGAAATAGTCTATCCTTTGGTATCCCGTATTGTTGCAGAGTATGGACTCGGCACGGACACAATACTCAAATTCCATAAAGGAAATAAGCAGTATAAAATGCCTGCTGACAGCCAAATGCAGTTTGATATTTTGGACAAGTCTATTTCCAAAATTCGCATTATTCTTCTTGTACAGATCGGTAAAGAAGGCTGGGACTGCCGCAGTCTTACAGGTATCATTCTTTCTCAAGAGGGCGACTGCCCCACAAATATGGTTCTGCAAACCTCCTGCCGTTGCTTGCGTCAGGTGATTAAAGGGAATCCCGAAACTGCTCTTATTTATTTGAATGAGAGTAACGCTGACAAGTTAAATGTACAGCTCGAACAGCAACATCACATCTCGCTCAAGGAGTTTTCGTCTGCTGATAATAGCAAAACACCGTTGAAACGTTATAACCGCACAGCACATTTGAAGCTTCCCAAAGTTGATTTTTATCAGCTTAAAATCAATTATGACACCCTTACTGTCGAAAAGGCTGATCCTGCAAACACGATTGCGGCTTCGGCCGATTCCGCACGCCTTGCAGACAGCATTATCAAAACTACCGATCTTTCAATGGATGAAAGCAAGACCAGTATCACCGTTGACGATACAGAATATGGCACCGAACCTGCCACCTTTAATTCTTGGATATACGGAATTATGAAAGGCGGATTTGGCTCTCCCACAGTTGCAGAGCTGATGAAATATGCAGAACAGTTGAAAACTGTGTATCAAAAAATAACTTTTGAAAAAGACGGTTCTCGTTATTACAGTTCTCACTATAACCGCCAGTTGGTAGAAGCAAATATCCGCAAAGCCTTCTCCGATAGGCTGGATTTTAATACTACCGAAGAGTTGATACCCGAAGAAGCAAATCTTTTGAGCATCGCAAACTTCACTCCCGAAGTGTATACCAACAAGCCCACAGACTATTATCCTACGCAGGGCGTGGTAGAAAACATTATCAAGGATGATAAAGGCAAGCTAAAGCTTGATCCCAAAATGGAAGAAACCATTCGCTTTCTTGAAGAAAACGGAAATGCGGCTATGGCAGCAACACTCCGAGCGCAGAGCAGTTCTCACACAAACAAAGACCGTTCGTTCCATTATCTGCCCTATCGTACCGATAGCGGATTTGAACAGACTTTCTTAAAAGAAGTATTGTCTTTTGATGAGATCGAAAATCTTGGTTTGGAAGTCTATTATAACGGTGATAGAGCTATGACCGAGTTTAAGATTAAGTGCTATAAAAAAACCGGAAACAAATGGAGTTATGTTGGCATTTATACACCCGACTTCCTTATCATAAAACGTAAAGATGGAGTTATCCACAAGGTAATTGTTGTGGAAACCAAGGGACAGATTTATGCCAAAGATCCGGTCTTTAAAGACAAGAAGAACTTTATGGAAACAGAGTTTTCAAAACAGAATAATACTGCATATGGTTATGAACGTTTTGATTACCTGTATTTAGAAGATACGTTGCCAGAGAAAGATAGATTGACACAGACACATCAGAAAATCTGTGAGTTTTTTAAGGAGAAAGAATAATGAGTGACACTAAGAATTCGGTTTTACCTGATATAATTGAACCAATGTCTAATGCAATCCAGCATAATATTCCGGAAACAGCAAGACAAGCAGATGGAGCCTTATCTACTGTTGTTGGTTTTTTTAATAATGTTGTTTTGTATCCTGTGAAAAAAGCAAACTTGACATTTAGATATAAATTGGAAGCATTTGAAGATGATTTGAAAGAGAAAATTAAAAACATTCCTGAAGAAAATCTTCAGGTGCCACCAGTAAAAATAGCAGGCCCTGTTTTAGAAGCTTTAAGATATGCATATGATGAAGCTGAATTAAGAGAAATGTATGAGGAAATGTTGGCAACGGCTATGGATAATCGAAAAGCTCAGCAGGTACATCGCTCTTATGTAGATTCGGTTAAACAAATGGAACCGTTAGATGCACAAGTCCTACGTAGAATTAGCGATTATAATCAGATTGCAACTTCTCATGTGAAGCTATATTTAGCGGAAAGTCAACAGCAATATTATATTAATGCTATGCCTTATCATTATAATGATGCATTGTGTGATCTTGGAGATCCATTTCAAATATCTGCATCAATTAGCAATTTACTTAGATTGGGTTTGTTGATTTCTACGCCTGGATTTTTGAATGAAGGTGTCGCAGAGAAAATTGAAAAAGAACCCTATGTTCAGAAACGTTTTGAACTTTATAGTCGGTTACAGGGTGGAGCAAGAATAAACGTATCTGGTGATTGTGATATCATTTCTATAGATAGTTATGGAAGATACTTTATTGATGTATGTATGCCGAAGAAGGAGATAGAAAATAATGCCGATTAAATATGTACCGTTTATACCGGAGCCGGTGGAAGGACAAGCTGTGCTCGGTAACTTTAACAGAATACTGAAATACAAAGGCGCTGACGATGTTTCAATGACGCTTCAGCGTGGTATGCCCTTGTATGAAATGGAAAAACAGGAAACCGTGGGAGAAAATGCCGACGGCAATATGGTCATTCGTGGCGAATGTGTTTCTGCTTGTGCCTATCTCAAAGAACAAGGCATTCAAGTTGACCTTGTTTATATTGATCCTCCTTTTGCCAGTGGAGCTGATTATGCTAAGAAAGTATATATCCGCCGTAATCCCAAGGTGGCAGAAGCTATCGCCCAAGCTGAACAGGAGCTTGATATTGACGAACTGAAAGCTTTCGAAGAAAAGATGTACGGTGATGTTTGGGATAAAGAAAAGTATCTCAACTGGATGTACGAAAACCTTATGGCAATTAAATCCGTAATGAGCGAAACGGCGTCTATCTATGTTCATTTGGACTGGCATATGGTTCATTATGTTAAAATTCTTATGGATGAAATCTTTGGTGAGGATAACTTTATAAATGAGTTGATTTGGAGAAGAAAGCAGTCTGTTTCTTGGGCAAGTAAACAATTTGGTATAACAAACGATACGATATTGTGGTATGGATATAACGCGGATGAATATATTTTCAATCCAGAATATTCCATAGATGATGAAAACACAAAGAACTATTTAGAAAAGAGATTTGTTTATGATGATAATGATGGTAGAGGAAAGTATATGAAATCTCCTCTTGTAAATTCATTATATCGACCTAATTTAAAATATGAATTTCATGGTGTTAATCCGCCAGAAAATGGGTGGTTATATAAAAAAGAGAAACTTGAAGAATGGTATCAAAATAATGAATTAGTAATGCCATCTAATCCAAATATGAGGATTTATAGAAAAATATACGCTTCAGAATATCAAGGACAACCAATTCAGAATATCTGGTTAGATATACCGATAGTTAATCCTATGGCAAAGGAACGTGCAGATGTTGACTATGCTACTCAAAAGCCTGAAGCCCTTCTTGAACGTATTGTTAAAGCATCTTCAAATGAAAACATGGTCGTTGCCGACTTTTTCGGTGGTAGTGGTGTTACTGCTGCTGTAGCTAATAAACTTAATCGTAAGTTTATTCATTGCGACATCGGCGTAAACTCTATCCAGACAGCCCGTGATCGACTGAAAGCGGACGGAGCGGAATTTGATGTGCTGGAAATCAAAGATGGCGTACAACTCTACCGCAATCCCGTTCAGACAATGGATAAAATCCAGTCGCTTGATACCGGGACTTAAAAACGAGGATTCTCTTGACTCCTTCTGGGAAGGTGCAATTTCCGATAGCAAGCTCGGTACAGTTCCCGTCTATGTTCCTAACCTTATGGATAGCGCATCGAAACTGCTTGATAAGGTTACGATGAACCGTATTATTCATCAGGCTATACCAGATTTGGATAGCAACATCAAAAAAGTAATCGTCTATTATATAGATATTACCGACGAAGCCGAGATTCAAAAGTTTATAAAAGATGATGACAGCACAAATATTGAAATTGAGCTGAGAGATCTAAAAACAATTCTTGATGATGTCATAATCAGAGATTATGCGGAATTTCACGCCGAAGAAACCCACGAGGATCTTCTCGGTGGCTATGCTGTAACGATTGACAAATTCATCAGCGACCGAGTTCTTTCTAAAATTGCCGAGTTTAATCAAAAGGCATTTCTCAACTCTTCGGCAAAGAAGCCTTATAAGCCCATCGAAATCAGCGAGGATGGCTTGGAACTTATTGAGTTTCTGAGCATTGATTGCACTGCTGCTGAAGGAGAGTGGCATTCTGATAGCGAAATCAAGATTGACAAAAACGGTTTTGTCGTTGTAAACGGAAATAAAACAAAGGACTTCTGGGACGGAAAAATCCGCTGCGAACAAAAACCGCTTCGCCTCAAAATCCGCAACATCTGCGGCGATGAAACGGTGTGGGAGGTATAAGTAAAATGTATTCACCGTTTTCTGATAGCAAAGGGCGACCATTGACAATTGAAAAAGTTAAATTCAGTCATCTGTCGCAACTTGTAGATTGTGATGAAGGACATCACGTCGAATACAAATTATTGCTTGAAGATGGCGGAAAAGCACAGTTGGCAAAAGAAATCACATCGTTTTCTAACTGTGAAGGCGGTTGGTTAATTGTAGGCATAGATGATAAAACAAAAGAAATCAAGCCGATAGACAAACAGGACTACAGCCAACGCATCGGAAAGATTGCGACACGCATTTCACCTATGCCGGAGTTTAGCACTCGTTTCTTGACAATGCCTGAAAACAAAAAATCCGGTGTATTGCTTGTCTATGTATATGAAGGTCGCAATGCTCCTTATGTTTGCAATGGTAGTATTTATGTACGTAGTGGAAGCAGTAAAGAGCCAATTAAACCCGCAGATAGAGGCAATATTGAATATCTATACGAGCGTTCAAAAGAATACATAAAAGAAATAGAAGATTTCTGTCAAAGAGACTATTTCTATTCGTATAACAATCTGCTTCAACGAAAGGTAACATACCCCATAGCTAATATATATCTTAAAAATATCAGTTCTAAGCGGGATGGTTTCTTTAATGTATATGCCAATAGAGATAAAGTTATCGACTTTGTAAAATCCAAATACAAAGTTTTTGAACATATTAGTTATTCAATGCGATCGATAATCTTTATGCAGAAATTTGTTTTACCTGGTTCTAATTCAGGAACTTTTATATTTGAGTTGTTTTATGATTGGTCCTGCAAAATCACTGTGCCGATAGGACTTTCAAACGGAAGCAGAAAAGATGACTATTTAAATATTTATACAGAACTCGGTTATGACAAAGAAAGCGTTGAGAATTTTCAATTAGCAAGCGGTTCAGATATATTTAATGCACTGTTCTTTGGAATGTTCCTTTTTGAGAATATTGCAAATCAATATAAACTAAAAGAAAAAGATTATGCTTTTTGTCTTGAAATTGAAAATGCAGGAGATACTGTTGTTGCTTTTGACGGAGATAAATACAAAGAATATATTGAAAAATATGGGATCCCTTATGCACACAAGGAAATAAATAAAGGCAAAATTTCTTTCTTGCGAGATTTCCCTAAAGTGAGTTTCAACGATTTGTCATATTCGCTGATTGCTGATGACTTGGGTGCTGCTTTCGGTTTTAGAAGTGATTCTGTTTTTGAAATCCTGCAAGACTCCAACAAAAAATACACGTAGAGACTTTGTTCGCAAAGGTAAGGTTTTGCAGATGACGAAATGTCCAGACAGATTGGGAATGGAGGTGATTATGTGACCCATATAGATAGTTATTTAAGTCGAGTTCTTTCGGAAAACGGACTGAGCTTTCTGGATGATCTATACGAATTATATGATTTTGTGCCAAATGAAACATTACGTCAACTTCTTGCTGCATTTCATACTGGCTTAAACAAATGGTTTACGGTTATCAATAGTGACCTGAGATACCAACATGACGAAGAAGGAAATATAAAATATACAGGCGGATATTTTCACGCCCAAGACAGTAGAGATTACTTGGCTTTGATAGATGTGATAGATACACTTAAAAGTAAATTAAAATCTACAGAATATTCTTTTAGGCTATGTAGCGAACATTATGATGATATAATACGACGTTGCCGTAGATTCGTTGTTAAGAGTGGCGGTAGTACGATTCCAGAAGATTTTACGCCTATTGTAATTGAAGACTTAAATCCTATATTTCAAATGGAGAAAACAGTTGCAGTAAAGTCTGAGCAGAGAACGATATATGCCAATATGAAACCAATAGGCGGAGGATCTTATGCTGATGTATTTTCATATCAAGATCCAAATTACGATATGAAAATTGCATTAAAGCGAGCTAAGGCTGATTTAGATCTTAAAGAACTTCGTAGATTTAAACAAGAATTTGAAGTGTTAAAATCACTAAAATCTCCTTATGTCGTCGAAGTATATTCTTATGATGATGCAAATAACCAATATACGATGGAGTGTATGGATGAAAGCATATATAAGTATATTAACCGAGAGAATGCAAAGCTCACCCTATCGGATCGAAAAAGGATAATAGCACAAATAGGTAAAGGATTATCGTATATACATAGTAAGGGACTTCTTCATCGAGATATTAGCTTAACCAATGTATTTATTAAGCACTATGATGATGTTGATGTCGTTAAAATCGGTGATTTCGGGTTGGTTAAGGTGCCTGATAGTACACTAACCAGTCTGCAATCGGAATTAAAAGGTTCTCTAAACGATCCAGATCTCATTAACGTCGGATTTGCAAACTACGATATGTGTCATGAGACTTTTGCACTCACCCGATTGTGCTTTTTTATTCTGACAGGAAAAACAAATGTTGAACGCCAAAAAGATAGCGACATCAAAGAGTTTTGGAATCGAGGAACAAATACAGATCGAAATAAAAGATATCAATCTGTGGATGATCTTATATCGACTGTAATGCGTCTAAAAGAAAACTCATAGTTCTATAGCGGTTTTAGGTGCAATCTTAACAGGTTTTACTGTTTTGGGCAAATTCGTCCATAAACAGTCTACTCGCTAAGGTGCTAAGATGATACAGAACAAAATGTCACCGCAAAAAAGGCACAACCAACGGATTTTTGCGATCCAAAAGGTTGTACCTTCTCATCATCTTATGTATAAATCAACTCCCGATTGATGATTTCGGTGGCGGCGTTGCGGATAGCGCTCATTTTGCCAACCCACTTCATTTGGTCTGTTGATTTGAGTTGTTCGGTGATGCCTTCTTTTTCGGCGTATTCTTTTACAAACCGATAAAAGAGATCCTGTGCTTGTTCCTCGACATCTGCGAGGTGGGAATGGAGTTTACCGGAAGTGAGCAGATTGTAGTAAATCGCTTTATGGTACTGCTTTAAGTGTCGCAATCTACGCTGTCCCCATATACCAATGGGACGGTTATCTTTTTCCGCCGGTAATGACAAGTCCGGCAATAGGTAGTCGCCGGTCTGTGTATAAGTACCGCCGAGTTGTTCAAATAATGTGTCAGTCATAGTAAAAACCTCCTTTGCACCTATATTGTACAAAGGAGGCGAATAAAAGTCGAATGTGCGATTTATGAATTTGCATATATCGCCAGTGCCAAAAAATACAGCGAATATTTCCAAACTTGTGCCACTTTTTACAGCGAATATTCACTCTTATGTTTTTAATCCTCGTATCACTTGCCAACGGGGGAATTCTTGAAGCACCCGGATATGCCAATAGGATTTGCGGGTGATAGTGCGAAAGTATTTCGAGCAGCAAAATTCGATTAAATAGACTTTCGGAATATGATTCATATTGTTTCTTTTGAACGCTTTAAGATGTCCTTTCTTGCACCAATTATTGATTGACGTTGTGCCGTAGCCGATTACTTTTGAAATTTCGCTTGTGGTCATCACATCGGGATATTGCGAAAAAAGTTCTGTGTAATACAGTTTCATATCTTCAAGAACCTGTTCGGGTACTTCGGCGCTCATTTTGACGGTATAGTTCCCCTTGTACCAACCTGCCGGTGCGGAATAGGATTCGGGAAATACTTTTCTCTTTTCAAGATATGTAATAACGTCAGCCTTTTTGATTTTGTAACAGCGAGTTTTCTTGCCCGTATACTCGCACGGTATCTTTCCGCTGCGAAGCAGATACAATGCCGTTGATTTGCTGATGTGGCAGATTTGATAGAGTTGGTCTTTGGTAATAACATCAGGGATTGAATCCCAGTTGATTGCGGTTTCATCCATAACAATACACCTCGTAAATATTTTTATCGGTGTAGGTTTTCCTGTGTATTGCCATTGTTGATGTGTTTATTCTGTTCTTTCCGCAGTTCTTTCCAAAATAGTGCCTGTTCTTTCCGAAAACAGCGAAAATGCCGTTATTCGAACTTTCCTTTACTTATCGGGATTTCAGCGGCACAACCGTCAAAAAGCCTTTAATATCAAGCTTTTCGGCGAATACAAAGTCGCCCAAAACTACCTTCAAAAATCGCTAAACAGCCATTAACCCATAAAACTCGAAATGCTGTAGACCGAAAGGTCTCTAGGGTTCGAATCCCTAACTCTCCGCCAAAAACCCAGTCATATCAAGGCTTTTGCCCATATGACTGGGCTTTTCTTTTCTCTCAAGGTCACATCGGCGTACATGATTTTCGGCAAGAACTCAGGTGTGCCAGCCGGTCTGCCTTGTGTCCGGCAGAGTCAGGATATTGTCCATTACATTTGCCGAGGTGATCTTGGACTTGTAATCCAAATAAAGTCCACCACCCAAAACAGAAATTTCGGCAGCTCTGCCTTGTGAATATCCTCGCTGTTCTTGCGCTCCACCAGTTCCCAGACAAGGTCGTTAAACTGCAAGGTCAGTTCCTGATATTCCACATCCCGCCCGCTGACCAGCAGCGTAGCGGCGTTTCCGCTGCGCTTACGGCGCAGGATGAAGTTGGTGTCCGCAGCGCCGATGATACCGGTGGAGCCGCTGACATCGTTAAAGGGATCGTCGCTGTCTTGCAGCTTTCGCAGGTGATGCACCAGCAAAATGGCGATGTTGAAACTGTCGGCAATGCGCTTGATGGAGGAAATGTCGTCGTAGTCGTTGCCGTACATTCCCGCTTTTCCAGCGCTGCCTTTGGAGTCCCGCACCTTTTGCAGCGTGTCGATGATGACCAGCTTGGTAGCGGAATGCTCGGTCAGAAAGTCCGTGATCTGCTCCTCCAGCCCGCCGCCGATCAGCCCGGAGGTCACGGCAAAATACAGGTTGTCCGGGGCGCTGTCGGTGAGGTTGTAGAGCCGGTCTTTGATGCGGCGCTGGGTGTCCTCAAGGCTCAGATAGAGCACATCGCATTGCAGTGTAGGCAGCCCCCAAATAGAGTTCCCCTGCGCCTCGTCGTCACAAGCTCCGTATCCTTCGTTTCGCCGCAGGCGGCAAAACTCACTCGCTCCGCTGTTCCTCCTCTCCCCAGCCACAGCATCAGCCAGCTTTTGCCGATCTTCACGGCGTGGATGTACCCATAGTCGATCAGCTTGTAGGCCAGCTTGCGGCTGATGCCCAGCATCTCCCGAAGCTCTTTAACGGTCACAATGTCCGGGTATTCCGGAAACATCATCTGATAAAGCTCTCTGAGCTCTCCTTTCTTCATAGGTTTGAACCTCCTTTGTCTGTTCTGAAGCCGCATTTCTGCGGCGGTTTTTGTTTGCTGCCGCTCATCCGCATCGTTCCTGCCCCGGAGTCTCACCACGGCGTATCGCTTCTTTGGTGCGCTCTCGTCGCAGCAAGTTCCATATCATTCGCTTCCGCACTCGTGCGAAAGCTCATTCGTTTCACTGCTGCTCCTCTTCCCACAAAATCTTTGATTTTGCGGGAGCCCTGAATTATCGGGAAGTCGTGGCGACACTTGCCGGAAGCATATCCTTTGGAGGCGGCGATTCAATTTTCAAGGTGCACAGGGAGACAGTCCCCTCAATAGGTAGGCAGCGAGAAGGGCCGTTTTTTACCCCCCTCACTAATCAACTGGGAAATTTTTTTCGATTTGTACGAAGGAACTTTGAAAAAATTCTTTGAAATCCTCTCTACTAACCAACTGGGAAATTTTTTCGGATTTGAACGAAAGAACTTTTGAGAATTTTTCTGCGAACCCCTCTACTACTTAATTGGGAATTTTTCAGGCAAAAATAAAAAGAATTTTGAAGAAAATTTTTAAGCGCCCCTCCCACTAATCAACTGGGAACTTTTCTGGCAAATAACAAATAGGATTTTGAAGGAAATTTTTCAGGGCCTTCCTACTAACCAATTGGGAACTTTTTCGAGATTTTGCAAAGTAATTTGAAAAATCCCCTCAATTTTTCAAAAGGACCCTTCTACTTACTCTGAATAAGGGGTGCCGTTTGGCAGGGTGTTTCGAGAAATTTCTCAATTTTTCTATCAAGACACAAAAAGCCGCCCTCCCGATGATGGGAGGACGGCTGGTAATCACTATTGACTTATAGATGGCTCCTATAGGAATAGGGCACCGGCCAAGCGGTCGGTGCTCTATTTCTACATACATTACTGAACAATTGGTCCTATGTCAAGATTTAGTACAAGTTAAAATGAGAAATTTCTCCCAAATTCAACCTGCCAGCAGCTCCGCCTTAGTGTGTGCTCTTTTATATACTCGCTCGAATTCATCTGGTGACATAAAGTCGCAATGACTGTGAATCCGATGCCAAGATTTTCTGCATATCCACGTACTCCGAGATCTTTGTGATCCCGATAGTACTGGACCGCATCAAGTTTAAATTGTTTGTCGTGTTGCTTTGCCATATGAGATCCTCCTTCAGCTTGTCTCTATTGTACCATGCTTATGTGTATTTGGAATTTCTCATTTTGGCTTGTACTATTTATATTCTAGCACTAGAGGGGAATAAGGAGCCATTTGAATGGCTGGGCTAAATAAAAATGATATTGAACAAATCTCACTGTTGCAGAATGTTATCCCTCCGACATTATACACCACACACTACACCTTTACCGCGGCGACCGGCAGAGCGGAAAATGGTATAGAAATTGTCTGCAAATGGCGTTTTTTGAGCATCTATCAAATGGAACCGGTCATCCGCTAACCGAATCATGGTTCGGCAGCGGTGCATCAAGGTCGGGCGCATCTCCAAAATAGTAGAAAAAGTAACGCATCTCCTGTTCCGCCATGCGGCCGGCTTTCAGTTGGCGGAAAGTCTCTTTCAGCAGCGGCTCCCTCGGGTAGGGCAGGGAGCGCATCTTGATGCTGCCGTCGGTAATGACCATATAGCAGGCGTCTTTGTCCGGATCATCCAGGCGATGGTATGAAACACTGCCGGGGTTGAGCCACTCCATCCCGTCACCAAGGATATGGACGCACTGGCGGTGGGTGTGGCCGAAAACCATGCGCCGTCGGGGAGCGGCCCAATATTCTTTTGGAGTATGCCGTCTCCAATGCTCCTCAAATGCATGGCGGCATTCGATCACCTCATAGCTTCCCGGCCGGTACTGGTGCTGCACCAGATAGACCCACCCGTCCGCCTGAAACACGGCGCTTTCAGGGAGAGAATCTATATAGGCTACCTGTTCGCCGGTCATCCGCTCCAGATTATGGTGGACCCATTTGTACTGCCCCGCGGGCGCATGACGGAAGTCCTCCGTATGAAAAACCCGGACCGCATTGTCATCGTGATTCCCCTTTACCAAAACAGCTCTGGAACAACTTTGGAACCGCTCGATCACTTCGGCGGGGGCGGTGCCATAGTCTATCATATCCCCCGCGAAGCAGAGAAGATCATATTCCCTCTCCTGCTTCAAAACCGCGTCCAGCGCCCAGATATTGGCGTGGACATCTGACAGTACTATAACTTTCATAGGCACATCTCCAGAATTTTCCGTACATCCTCCGGCGTCAGCGCTTTGTACCCCTTTAGCACTTCCCCATGGCAGGATTTGCCTGCCATTATATCAAAATTTCTGCTGTCAATCCCAATCTCCGTCAAGGTGGACTGCAATCCCAGCTTATTAAAGAGGAAGTCCTCAGTCAGCTCTATGCTCCTTCGGGCAATATCCATAGTCGGCAGAGACGGGTCGATGCCAAACACGTTCACTCCATACTCCCGGAAGCGGCCCACCGTAGTATCGTCCAGCACATATTTCATCCAGCGGGGAGTGAGGATAGCAAGGCCCAGGCCGTGGGTGATGTCGTAAATGGCTGAGAGCTCATGCTCGATGGGATGACAGGTCCAGTCACAGTTCTGCAGCGCTCCGGCCATCCCGTTTATTGCCCAGGAGCTGGTCCACATGAGATTGGCCCTGGCCTCATAGCTGTCGGGCTGCTCAAGGGCAACAGGGGCATACTTTATCACCGTCTTTATCATGCCCTCCATAAATCGGTCCAGCATATACATACTGCCGCCCTCCGGCACAAAGTATATCTCCAACAGGTGGGACAGGATATCCGCACAGCCACAGGCTGTCTGGTATCTGCCCACAGAATAGGTCTCCGTGGGGTCTAGGAAGGACACCTTGGGCTGCATACAGGGATAACCCCTGCCTATCTTATCTTTGGTCTCAATGTTTGTGATAACGACGCCGTTGTCCATCTCGGAGCCGGTGGCCGCCAGGGTCAGCACCGTTATAAGGGGCAGGGCCCTTTCGGGAGCGGCGGCGCCCGATGAAAAGTCCCAGGGGTCCCCGTCATAGCAGGCCCCGGCGGCAATATACTTGCTGCAGTCCAGCACCGAGCCGCCGCCAACGGCTAAAACCACATCCACCCCCTCCCTCTTGCAGATATCGGCCCCCGCCCGGACAGATGTGACCCGGGGATTGGGGTCTATCCCGGAAAGCTCGAACAGTTCCAGCCCGGCCTCCTTCACCTGGGCCGCCACCCGGGCATACAGGCCGCTCTTTTTTATAGAACCCCCGCCATAGCAGAGCAGGACCTTTTTCCCATAGGCCGCAAGCTCTTTCCCCAGATTACCCAGCTGGTTGGGGCCGAAATAAACTTTGGTGGGTATGTCATAAATAAATGAGTTCATAATTTGTATTCCTTTTGTGATTTATATTGTAGTTCTTATTTGCATAAATTATGCTCAAAATCATACCAGCGGGCGAAGTGCGGCGTACAGCTGCCGGTAGCGCTCATAAATTTCCATGTACCGCTCGTGCTGCCGCGGGTCCGGGTAGTAGGTCTCTTTTTCTCTCACCATTTGCGCAGCGGCCTCCTGCAGGCTCCCGAAGCAGCCGATAGCCGCCCCGGTTATCATGGCGCTGCCCACCGTACCGGAGTCCGCCGTGTGGAGCGCGGTCATCGGTATATTCAGCACGTCCGCCTTCATCTGCATCCACAGGCTGGACGCCGCCCCGTTCTGCGTAATTGCTTTCGCTATCCTCTCCCAACGGATACATAGGTTGGTCAATGGGCGGCAAATCCGCCTCTCCATCCTCCGCAAAGAGATAAACATAGGCATTTTTGCCGTCCCAGACCACCTTTTTGACGATGGTGCGCAGCAGGCGGCGTTTTTCCTCCAGCGTGGCAGAATCCACTGCGCTGGCGAAGGATTCGATCATTTCCTGATGGAAGGCGAACTCCTGATGGAGCATCCGGCTCTGCTCGGTGAGGGCTTCCAGTTCGGCAAGGCGCATCTGCTGGGTCTCGCTCTCCTGATGGAGCGCGTCGATTTGCTCCATGACGTACTTCGCAGAGGTGTCGCTGGCAACGGACAGGGATTCCACCAGCCGCTTGATACGATCTTCCGTTTCGGTATGCTTTTCCCGGAGCAGCGCAAGCTCTGCGTCGTAGCCGTCCTTGCTGCCGCTGATGACCTTCTTGGTCTGCGCCAGCAACTTGGCAAGAGTTTCTTTATCGGCGGACAGCTTACGGATCTCCTCGATGATCTTGGCAAAGTCACCGATGTTGCGGCTGATACGGTCGAGGCGGTAGACCACGATGGCGGCAAAGGCGATCTTCTGCGAGTCCTTCATCATTTTCTTGAACTACGGGCGCTCCAGATTGCCGCCGGAAAAGCCCTCGTCCTCGTAGACCAGCACGTTTTCCGCCGCATCCTCACCAAAGTGCATGGCGATGTACTGACGGCACAGCTCGATCTGGTTCTCGATACTTTCGCCCTTGCCGGTGAATTTGGACTTGCGGGAGTAGATAACATATTGCTTCGCCTGCGGCTTGTCTTTCGTTTTCATGGCGGCACCTCGCGCTATTCGTTAGGTTGATAAATATATTATATCGGATTGGAATCCATTTGAAAAGGCACCCAAGGGAAGAATCTGAAAATTTCTGTGGGAGGCAGAGGTTTTCGCGCGCTGACCGTGCCAGTTCGGAGCGCATCACTCATGTGCGTTGAGAAAATGATTGATGGAATGAGCGATGCATGCTATTTAGAACATTATTGTTTTCGTCATCGACTGCATTCTTGCAGTCTCGCCGCACGATTTTTGCGCTTCACTACTTGTCATACGTCAAGTTCATTTTGCGTCACAGCTTGTCATATGACAAGCTGCATCATAAAAACCGCCGCCCCGAACGAAAAATTGGGGCGGCGGTTTTATCATGCAAGACTTCTCAGATATTCTTCCACGTTTTGATACGAAATACCGTCTATCACTTGGCTTTCCCCGCGATAGAGGACGAACTTTCCGGTGATCGGGCCGTAGCGATGCTCGGTCTGGGCGCATTTTTGCTCGTCGATCAGATGGCGGTACTGCTGCGGGA
>OGQT01001820.1_pt1 | contig 16175 bp, 7 predicted proteins | sample 1553261 | NCBI WGS metagenome assembly OGQT01 (sample SAMEA2579992, study PRJEB22360) | human gut metagenome | biome: human gut; feature: human-associated habitat; material: faeces | place: Denmark | collected 2008/2010
AATGCTGTCTCCTTGCCGCGCTGGGATAGCGGCGCAGCTCAAAATGTCATTGATTAGCTTCTTGTAGTGATGAAAAAGGAACAGCTCAGCTTCCGGGCAATACCGGAAGCTGAGCTGTTTGTTGGCCTTAAAGGTGTGATAAAACGATTACCGTGCACGTTTTCTCTTAAGGTGGACGGCGCCGGCCAGAGCAAGGGTACTTGCCAGCAGGAGGGCGCTCCACAGCGGAAGATTGCTGCTGTCTCCGGTGCTGGCGCTGGCAGTGCCCTTGACGAAGATGGCCTCGATGGTATGGGGGCTGCTGACATTCTCAAAGGTGTAGGACTTCACCGCGCCAATGCTCTTGCCGTCAATCTTGACATTGGCAACAGCATAGCCCTTATCCGGGGTGATGGTGAAGGTCTGATCACCACCCTCACGAACGCTGACATTGCCGGAGGGAGAAATGGAGCCGCCAGCCCCGGCAGTTGCCTTGATGGTGTAGTAGCTGTCGTACCAACCGCCGCCACTGCTGGACTTGTGATACAGCTCAACCTCGCCGGTCAGGGTCGTGTAGTTGTCATCATCAGGCGTGAAGCGCCATTTGTAGGTCGTGTTGGCCTTGACCGTGGTATCGTCGGGCAGGGGCTCGCCCTTGTCATCCACCCATTCCAGCTTGCCGTCACTGGGATTCAGAGTGCTTCCCTCGATGGTCAGCGTCACGTCCTTCAATGTTTTGCCACTGGTTGTGATCTTGGTGTACTTGGGCTCACCGGTGGGAGTGGCCGGTTTGATCATGAGCACGAAGGGGGCGCTGGTGACGTCGTTATAGTTGTTGTCGCCTGCCTTGGTCGCGATGACACTCACAGAGCCGACCTTGACCGGAGTCAGAACGCCGGTGTTGGGATCGATGGTCGCCTCGCCGGTGCTGATAGCATTGTCGATGCGGTAGGTTACAGCACCCATGCCGGAGCCGCCGGTAGTGGTCAGCGTCAGCTTTTCACCATAGATTACGGAAGTGTTGCCGGTGATGGTCAACGGCTTCTGATCGTCCTTTTCTGTCAGAGTGACGTTCAGCGTGATGGTGAAATTCTCGTAATTGTCACAGGACGCCTTGAGGATGAGGGTGATCTTGTCACCCGCCTTGCCGCCGGAGATGGCATAGGTCAGCAAGTTGCCGTCCGCTGCGAAGTCCTGCTTGGGCAGGACGATGCTCGCCTCGCTGCTGAACGTCCAGTCCTGCCCGGCGGGCAGTCCGGCCCAGTCCGGCGTGTAGGTGTGATCCGAGGCGTCCGTGTACTTCTGCTCCAGCTCGACCGTTTTGAGGTTGCCGCCATCTGCCTTGTTCACCGTGACTTCAAGTTCAATGTTCTCCACTGTGTTGTAGTTTTCGGTGTCCTTCGGAGTGAACTTTGCCTGGAAGGTCTTGGCGGCAGTCGAAGCGCCGCCCACAGATTCGCTGCTATCCATCCAACTCCAGCCGTCCGGCAGCGTCACATCCGCCAGCGTCTGACCGTATTTTGCCGTCAGCCCGGTGGGAACGGTGTAGGTCGGCGTTGCCTTTGCTACCACAAATTCGCAATACACAGCTTCAAATCCGTAGTAGTTATCCGTATCACCAATGCTGGCGTACATACGGTAGGTACCGGCGTTCAGCGCGGGCGGATTGCTGATATCCCACGTCTGAACAGAGCCGCTGTCCGCAGCGGCATAACTGTAGGTCACTTGAGCATTCAAATCGCCCGTCTGGTCTGTCAAGGTCGGTGTGCTGGGCGTTTTACCGTAAGTATAGCCCGCCATGCTGAGCTTGCCGTACTGCCGAGCCTTTTCGACAGTGATATTCGATCTTCCCGAAACCGTTAAATACTTCTCGGTGTCAGTCGGTTCGAAAATCCACTCGGCTGCATAGGTACCGTTCCCAACCACGGGTATATGCGTGCCGTCCACCCATTCAAAGGTTCCATCGACATCCACGTTGTTGGCATTATCATGGAGCTTGCCGGAGAGAGCGATGGTATTCAGGGCGTCGCCGTAGATGATGGCGTTCTTGCTCAGCGTCGGTGTGCCGGTGGGAGTGATCCTGTTCTTCGCGCTGACGTTGACGGTCAGCGTGATGTCCTCATAGTTTGCGCTCTTGATCACTACGGTCACTGTGCCCACAGAGCCGGTGGTTTCCACATCATTTTTCTGAATGGGCAGGGTCAGCTCGCCGTTTTCCACCTTCGCGCCGCTGGTGTAGTAGCCGTCATTTAGTTTGATTTCGCCGATCTCATAGGTGGGTGCACCGTACTCTTTGGGCGTTTCCAGCGTGGGCAGGGCGGGGAGCGTCACAGTGTAGGTCTTTTCGTGGCCGTTTACAATGGTCAGCGCGGTTTCCTTGGTGAAGTCAGGCGCAGCGGCCTTGATGATGCTGCCAGTCGTAGGGAAGCTGCTCTGCTCCAGGGCGTAATTCTTCGCGGCCTGCTCCATCAAGGTCACTGTGGCAGTGATGTTCTTGCCGCTGTCCACACTGGCATCGTCAAAGTTGGCGGTCACGGTGTAGTCTGTGCCTCGGTTCAAGGTCACATTGTCGAAGGTCACGCTGGAGATGTCCGCGTTTGTCGTGCCATCATAAGGCTTGGACGCAGCCGTTACCCCGGTGATCGTCAGCGGCTTCTTCCCAATGCGGACCGCCACGCTGGCGGGTGCGGTATCGTTGTGGTTTGCATCGCCAATCACCCGATACCACACGGTATATGCTCCGGCATCGGTGCCGGTAGGGGTGTCCTGGCTGTATGTGCCGTTCTCGGTCAGGCTGTACCGCATGGTGCCATGGTCCGTCATGCCCGCAGTAATCAGCTCCTGCTCCTGTCCGGTATAGGTCAGATTTTCCTGCGCCGTGGGAGCGGTGAAGGTGGGGGTAGCCTTGTTCACCTTGATGGTCACAGTTCCAGTCGCAGTCGCGTATTCCTCATAGCCCTCCGCCGGGGTGAATGTCCATTCGGCATCATAGCTGCCTGCATCGGGCTTGATTGTGCCGTCTGTCCATGTAAATGTGCCTTTGGCTTCTGCACCGGTGGCGGAGTCTTGCATCGTGCCGTTGACCGTGAGTTTACTGTCAGCCAGCGTCTGACCATAGATGATGTCTGTTGCGCTGACAGAATTGCCCTCAGCCGGAACGGGAACGAGTTTGTCCTGCACACTGACATGGATGGTCAGCGTGAACGGCTGATAGTTCGTGGTTTCGACCTGGACGGTTACCGTGCCAATTTCTTTACCTTGCTTGAAGCTTGCGGCCTTGTTGATGGACAGGCGCAGCTTGCCGTTTTCGATGTTTGCACCGCCGGCGGGATAGTAATCGGCGTACATGCTGACGCCCGGCCGACCATATTTGATATCGCCGTATGTGCCGCCCTCAGGAAGGATCTTATCCAGAACTTGATTCAAATCGATCTCGTAGGTCTTTTTCAGATCGTTGAAAACGGTCTGATGAAGCTGGGTGTCACTCGCGATGGTGGCCTTATTGATCTGGAAGGTCTTATCATCAAAATCCGCGCCGTTCAGCGTAAAGTCCTTTTGGGTCGTGCCGTCTTCAAAGACATAGCCCGCATTCTTTAACTTGATGGTGAAGGAGATGGTCTTTTCCTCTGTGCTGGCATCGGCGGAATCATAGCGGGCGTTGAGCACCTCATAATCTGTACCCTTAGCCAGCCGAAGCGTAGTACCAGTATAATAGCTGTCCGCGCTCTTAAATGTGATTTTCGCATTTGCAGGCAGGTCTGTCGTTCCGTCGTATGTCTTAATGATGTCGCCGACCGAAGCCGCTACTTTGAGCGGTCGAACCGTCCATTCGGCAGACTTGCTTCCGGTATAATCGCCGTTGTCTGTTGCCTTGATGGTCAGCGTACAGGGGCCTACATCGTAGGTGCTAGCGCCGCGGGTGATGACGAAATCCACATTTTCTTCCAGCTTTGTGCCGTTGTATGTCACGACAAACATCGGCACACCGGTCGCGGTCCAATAATTGAATGCCGCTTCATTGCCATCGGGGAATGTGATCTCGGCATTGCTGAGATTCGGCTTGGTGACGGTCAGCTTTTTGTGGTTGCTCGTCACCGTATAGCCGTCCTTGGTGGCGGTGAAAGAAATCGTGTAGCTGCCGACATCGTTGAAAGCATACTCCGCAACGTAGAATTTGGTGGTGCCGGTGCCGACTGTCGTATATTGCACATCGTTGCCCGACAGCGTGATGGGCGTTGTTTCGCCCGTCTTCAGGATGGAGAACGTCACCGTCACATCCTTCGCATTGCAGCTGGCGCAGAGCTGGACAGTCGTGCCGCGCTCCACCTTGTTGCCTTTCACGTTCGTCCCATCGACCTTAAACGACAAGTCCTTGCGCGTGATGGGCAGGCTATTGATGATAACGTTGTTCAACTGCGAGCCTTTGACATCATTCGGGGCGTACCACTTGTAAGTGCCGTCTCCGTTGAGCATCTTGTATCCAAGTGCTGTGTCATTCAGAATCGTTTTCCACGTCGCGCCCTCTGCCAACGTCAATGTGCCGATCACGGCAGGTTTACCCGACCCGGCGAGTTTTGCACCCTTGTAGGCAACGACATTATCAATGCTGACCGTGGTCGTGTTTTTCGTGTTGCTCAAGGTGGTGGTGTTGCTGCCTGCAGCCGTCTTGACCGTCACTGTGCCCTTGATGGAGTGGCCGTTCAGGTCAAGTCCCGTGTCCTGCGTGCCGTTGATGGTATAATTGCCGGTCACGTCGGCCAGCAGCTTAAGGGTCGCGCCGCCGTCTCTGTCTGCGTCAAGAGCTGTCTGCAAATCAGCAAATCTCCGCTGCAGGCGGTTGCCCTCGCCATTGTTCAAGGCTGTTTCAGCCACCGCGGGCGCGCCGCAGTAGGGGCAGGTAGTGGCGCTTTTGTCAAAGCCGTTCTTGCCGCCGTGGCTGCACGACTTTACCACCAGGTCGCAGGTCTGGGAAGTGGCTTCCTCCAGCGTGAGCTGCGTGTCGTCACGGTAGTAAGCAAGTCCCGCTTTCTGGGGAAGCAGATCACCCAATGTGATGCCGTTATTCAGCTGCAGACCTTTTCTCGAAATCTTTCCGCCGTACAGCTCGACTGTGCCGCCCCAAACCTCCAGCTGGAGCAAAGTGGTATGGTCATTCTTCGGATCAAATACCAGCGTACCGCCGTCCCGCACGGTCACTCCCACCGCGCCGTTGCCGCCGCTGCTGTCAATGACCGTCAGTTTACCGGTGCGAACCTGACCCGTGGGCGTAAGGCCGCCGACATTCAAGCTGTATCCGCTCAGACTGTGTCCGTTCAGGTCCAGCGTGAGGGTCTTGCTGGCATATATGCCGTCAGGCAGCATCACGTTTGCCAGCAGCTTGACGGTCTGACCGTCAGTTGCCGCATTCAGCGCGGACGGCACATCGGTATAATAGGTTTCACCGATGCCGGCCGCAAACTGTGTCCCGCAGGCCGTGCACTTGCCATCTTTGTCGATGGTGCTCGCGCCCTCGGTGTTCGTGTGGGTGCAGGAAAAGCCGCAGGCGCACTTGTTGTTCACCATGGTATGGGTGTGCTCCTTGACGGTTACGTCTTGCAGAAAATCTCTCCTGCTGCCGTCCTGCACTGTATTGTCCTTGTAGAAGGCATGACCCGGCGCCAGCAGGGATATAGGCGCAATCGGGAAGGGGGAGGTGTTGTCGTAGTTCTTAAGCGTACTAAACGTGCCGCCGCTGATGGCGATGGTTCCGTTGCGCGTGAACTGCACATCACCAAACGTGCCGTCCGTAATGTTCAGCGTAGCGCCGGAAGCGACAACCCATTCACCCGCGTGATTGGAGCCGCCATTGACGGTGACGGAAGCACCCTCCGATACGGTGAGGCCATACACCGTGCCGTTGCTGATGGTCGCAGTGCCGCTGTTCACGTCGCAGACAAGTCCCGCGCCTTCTGAACCGCCGATCTCGCCGCTCCGGATGTCCAGTGCGCCGGCCATGAACATGAGATTTGAAATTCTGCCGTAAGCGCCCTCGCCTGTAACAGTCAGGTTGCCTGTCGCGAGAGTTTCTTTTTTCTGCGTTTCCTCGTTAGTCTCTGAGAATCCAACCTCGAGGTAGTCGACCGTCTTGTGGTTCAGATCGAGCGTCAGGGTTTTGGTGACAACGGGTACGATGGAAGCATACTGTTCGAACGTAAAATCTTCACCGAGCGCATTGAGGGCGTCTGCATCCGTCACATGGTCTGCCAGCAGCTTGACGGTGTCGCCGTCCTGCGCCGCGTCCAGTGCCGCAGGGAGAGTTTTGTATGTACCGCCATCCGTGCCATCGGCTTTTGTCACCGAAGCAGCCTCAACGACAGCCTCGTTGACTGTGAGTTCCGCAGTTGTTGACCGTTCCTCTTCGTAGTTCTTGGTTTCGCCGGTCTTGGCATAGACGTAATATGTGCCGGGCTCGCTGATTGCGGTGTTTTCGTCAATTTTGGGCATGGCTTCGCTGCCCTCTACGTCAGAAGAGCCCGCCCAGCTTTTAAACGCGGAAGCCAGATAATAATATGTCACCTCGGCGTCTTCCGGAGCACCCTCGACAGACAGAAGCGGAAGAAGCTTTTCGCCCGCCGTGCAAGCCGTCTTGGAAAGAGTTACGGTCAGATCGGGATAGGCCTTGTCGATGTTGCCGTCGATCGTAAACGTTTCTTCGCCCGCCTTGAGCCTGTACTTTGCCGCCGCATCACCGATCAGCTCGATTTCCACAGTGACGGTATGCCGTCCCGCGTCCGCGGAATCAAACGTCTTCTTGGCGGTAAAGCCCGTTCCTTCTTTGAGTTTGATTTCATTTGTGCCGTCTGTAAATGTCAAGTCGATTGGAATCGTGCCGCCGTCCGTCGTGCCGTCATAGTTGCGCTGAATTAAAGAGGGTTTCATTGTGCACCAAATCTCCGTCCGCGTGTCCTCTCCGGGGATATATGTGCCGCCGCCCCCTTCTGTCGGGCTTCCGGGGGCTACATAGATCCCACCGCCCTCGCCACCGGTCTCACCGCCGCCGATGACACCGCCCGATATGCTCACGTCCTCTCCCTCGGCGAAAGCCGCTGTGGGCAGAAGCGTCAGGCAAAGCACGAGCACCATAAATAAGCTCAATACTCGTTTTTTCATAAGATCCTCCTTTAGAATATACATATAGGGTTTATATCCAGCCCGTTCAAGCACAGGCACAGCTTTTATAGGTCATCCGGAATGAGCCGCAGCTTTTTCGCGGCGGTCTTGGCCTCCGCCCGGCGCTTCACGTTCAGCTTGTCGAGGATGTGGCTGACGTGGGTCTTCACGGTCGGCAGCTTCACATCCATGATCTGCGCGATCTCGGCGTTGGACTTGTCCGCGCAGAGCAGATGCAGAATTTGCAGCTCCGTGGGCGTCAACTCCTCACCGGGGGCAAGGCGGGGTTCGAGGAAATGCGGGTAGAATGCCGCCTGCTTCCGTACCGCCGCCATTATCTGCTTATACCACTTTTTGTCGCCATCCCAGTCCAGTGCCTCCAGCAGCGGCAACACTGCCGTGCCGTATACGCTGACGGTGCGGATGAAGCGGTACTCCGCCGCCGCATCCAGCGCCGCCGTCAATCGCTCGCGCCACCGCTCGTCCTTCTTGCGGTACAGGGCAATGGCAGTCAGGACATTCAAGTGAATGCCGTCGATGATGCGGGCGCAGTTTTGGACATACGGCTCCAGCGGGGCAAGCGTCAGCTGCACCGTGTCCGGCCTGCCGTCCTCCAGCTCCACCATGGCCTGGGTGAGATACTGGTAGCGCCGCATGACGTTCAGGTGCGTCAGCTCCCGCGGGGCTTTTTCCCGATACCACGCGTCCGCCGCGTCAAGGTCGCCGGTGTGCATGTCAATACGGCAGAGCATGGCGTCCATATTGGGCAGAAAGCGTGTCAAACCGCGCTCGGCAAAGTATTCACGGAGCACCTCGATGGTTCGCCGCGCGTCGGCGGGCTGTCCGCTTGCCAGCTGGCTGCGGGCCAGCAGTCCACTGACGGCGAACTCCATGTCCGGCGTGCCGCGGTTGCGGACCTCGTTCAGCTGTGGGAGAAGGGACAGCATCCGACCGGCCACGTCCTCCCCCTTTTCAAACTTGCTCTCGGCGATGGCGCAGTCCGCAAGACCCACGCCGTCCCGCCCCAGCACCGCCTCCACGGGGAGACGGAGGGTTTTGTAGAGCAGGTCGTCCTTTTTGCTCCATGCGGAAAAGTCCTTGCCGCCGTTCATGATGCTGGGCAGCGCGCTTGTGACGGAGAAGGACGGCAGCGTCACTTCCTTGTTCATCAGCAGCCGGAACACAGCGGGAATGGTTTCCGTCAGACCGTTCACACCCCGCTGGGGGAGAGAAATGTCTAGCCATGCAAGGCGGCTGCGGGCCTGCTTTCCGGCGGCGTCCTGCCTGCCGCAGCGCTCGGCAAATGCTTGCAGCTCGCCGTACCAGCGCTCCGAGCCTGCGTAGTCCATCGCCAGCGCGCAGAGCATGCTCATGCCCTGCATCAGCGAGGGAGAGGCGAGAATTTCCGCCTCCGGCAGGCTGCGGTAGTATTTTTCCATCTCGGCATAGTGACCCATGCCGGGGTGGAGTTCTGCATTGCGCACCAGCAGCTCGGAGACCTTGGCATGGTCGCCGCCCCTGGTATAGCAGTCCAGCGCGCTGGAGAAGTCCTCCTTTAACTCATAGTAAAGCCCGCCGCGGCTGAGTAGCGCGCGGCGCTTTTCCTCGGTATACTCCCGTTCCATCTCCCAGAGGAGAAAAGCTCGGAAACCCGACCAGAAGTGGAAGCGCTGGCAGTCGTCGTAGCGCAGCATAGTGGTGTATCGAAGAAGCCAGTCCAGCCGTTCGCCGGCACGGGGATCGCCGCTGACCATCCGCGCCATTTCCAGGTCAAAGCTTTCAAAGGGAGCCAGCTCCAACAGGAAGCGCCGCACCGGCAGGTCAAAGCGCCGGTAGATGGCGGTCTCAAAGTAGAGGAACACCTCGTGGAACACCCGTGCCACCAGCTCCGGTGTCCACGGCTTGCCCGGAGACATACACCGGGCGGTGATGGCTACGCCCAGCGGATAGCCCACGGATTCTTTCAAAATTCCGTCGATCTCGCTATCTGTTACATTTGCTCCCGAAAGCTGAAACAGTCGCCGCACATCGTCCGCGTCAAAAAGCAGGTCGTCGGCCTCCAGCACCGTCATCAGCCCCGTGTACTGAAACGCCGTCAGGCAGCCGGGCGGCACACCGCGCGAGAGCAGCACGAAATGGCGCTCCGGACTTGAGCGAATCAATTCGCAAAGAGCCTGCTGCCCGGCTTCCTCCTGCATGAGCTGAAGATCGTCAATCAGCAGAATGTCCCAATCCTGCGCTGACGGTGGGATCGCGCAGTCTGAGTCTGCCGCGCTTTGCCGCAGCACATTCCGCCCGCGCAGCAGCGAGTCCGCCAGCACGGTCTTTCCAAAGCCGCAGGGCGCGCTGAAAAAAAGGACTCTGCCATGCGCTATGAAGCTGTCAAACCGTTTCTGAACGGAGGACTTTATGATGATATTTTCGGTCATGTCTTCCCTCCCTTTGATACAGTGCGAGATTGTCATAAGCCTTTTGTCACCTATCTCAAATTATATTATACGCGGCTGTTCTGAAATGTAAATCATCCCAAAGGATGAGACGCGCTGCATAGCAAACGGCTGTGCAGGCCAGCATTTCGTGAGGTGAAAAAGAAATCGCACAGCATCAGGCCAAAATGCCTGCGCTGTGCGATTCGGTGTTTACTTATAAAGTCTTGTCACTTCTTACTGTGTCACAGGAGAATCAAAATTAAAGTCGCGGCGCAATGCGGCCTGCCCATGTTCTGTGTGATATTCGTCTTCAACGCGCACAGAGCAATTATTCTGTTTTCAAGGTTCGTGAGGTTTTTGCCCTCACTAACCAACTGGGAACTTTTTTCGGAAATAACAAAGAGAATTTTCAAAAATTTTTTTCAACCACCTTTCAGGGACAAAGAAAGCCCCTATCACATCACGGAGATGTAATAGGGGCAGAAATAGGAAAAACCCGCTGACCGAAATCAGCGGGCTTAAATCATATGAACTTATCGTATGCTATCGGAACTTGTCTGCAATCGCAAAATTCCAAACGCATTTTTGGCGTAAGCTCGGAGTAAATTGGCGTAAGTTGTGGCGTAAGCACCGACAATTTTAGGTCAATCAATAGAGCTTTGCACCTGCCGGAATGCGATTATCTACCATCAAAAGATTAAGTCCTTCACGACCATCTTCTTCGTGTACTGCTGAAATCAGCATACCCTCGGAATCAATTCCCATCATCTTTCTTGGCGGAAGATTTACAATGGCAATACAAGTCTTACCTACAAGCTCTTCCGGCTCATAATACTCGTGAATACCGCTTAAAATCACACGGTCTTTGCGTTCACCGTCGTCTAATGTAAACTTCAGAAGCTTCTTTGACTTCGGTACTGCCTCGCAAGCTAAAATCTTAACTGCTCTGAAATCAGATTTTGCAAATGTATCGAAATCGACCTGTTCTTCAAACAAAGGCTCGATTTTCACCTTTGAGAAATCAATCTTTTCAGGCTCAGCCTTCATTTCTTCGGCAGGCTGATTTTTTACATCATTGCCCTTATTTACATCATTCAAAGGTTTCATTGTCGGGAACAGCAAAACATCGCGGATGGCCGGGGAATCCGTCAGCAGCATCACAAGGCGGTCGATGCCGTAGCCGATGCCGCCCGTCGGGGGCATGCCGTACTCAAGCGCATTCAGGAAATCCTCGTCCGTGTGGTTCGCTTCCTCGTCGCCCGCAGCAAACGCCGCGTCCTGCGCCGCAAAACGCTCTCTCTGGTCGATCGGGTCGTTCAGCTCGGAGTACGCGTTGCACATTTCCCACGTGTTGATGAACAGCTCAAAGCGCTCCACCTTCGTCGGGTCGCTCGGCTTCTTCTTCGTCAGCGGAGAAATCGCCAGCGGGTGGTCCATGATGAACGTCGGCTGAATGAGCTCCTTCTCGCAGTATTCCTCAAAGAACAGGTTGATGATGTCGCCCTTCGTGTGGCGCTCCTCATATTCAATGTGGTGCTCTTTTGCAAGCGCCTTCGCTTCTTCGTCGGTCTTCACTTCGTCAAAGTCGATGCCCGCATACTTCTTGATGGCGTCGTTCATCGTCAAGCGCGCAAACGGCTTCGAGAGGTCGATTTCCACACCGTTATACGTGATGACCGCGCTGCCGCACACCTTCTCGGCAAGGTAACGGAACATGTTCTCCGTCAGCTCCATCATGCCGTAATAATCCGTGTAGGCCTGGTAAAGCTCCATCAGCGTGAACTCCGGGTTGTGGCGCGTATCGACGCCCTCGTTGCGGAACACACGGCCAATCTCGTAAACCTTTTCAAGGCCGCCTACGATGAGGCGCTTCAGGTAAAGCTCCAGGGAAATACGCAGCTTCACATCTTCGTTCAGCGCGTTATAATGCGTCTCAAACGGACGCGCCGCCGCACCGCCGGCATTTGAAACCAGCATCGGGGTCTCCACTTCCATAAATCCTCTGCCGTCGAGGAAATTGCGGATCTCCTTAATGATCTTCGAGCGCTTTACAAACGTGTCCTTCACTTCCGGGTTCACGATGAGATCGACGTATCTCTGGCGGTAGCGCATATCGGTGTTCGTCAGGCCGTGGAACTTCTCCGGCAGCACCTGCAGGCTCTTCGAGAGCAGCGTCACAGCCGAAGCGTGAATGGAAATCTCGCCGGTTTTTGTCTTGAACACCTCGCCGCACACACCAATGATGTCGCCGATGTCAAATTTCTTAAAATCCTTATAGCTGTCTTCGCCCACGGCGTCACGCGCCACATAGCACTGGATGCCGCCCTTTAAGTCCTGCACATTGCAGAACGATGCCTTGCCCATGACACGCTTGCTCATCATACGGCCGGCCACCACAACTTCTTTGCCCTCAAGCGCGTCAAAATCGTCTTTAATTTCTGCGCTGTGGTGCGTCACATCAAATTTCGTGATCTGGAACGGATCTTTGCCGTCTTCTACAAGCTGAGCGAGCTTCTCTCTGCGCACGCGCAGCACTTCGGTCAGTTCCGCTTCCGTTTCCGGGGTCTTCTTTTCTGCCATTTTCTGCCTTCCTTTCCCCGCCGCACGGCGGTCACAAAAAAAGCGGGCGGATTTTCTATCCGCACCGCCTGATTCTCAATTAAGATACGGAGATGATCGTGTACTCCACGATGCCTGCGGGTGTCTCCACTTCAACGGTCTGTCCGACCTTCGCGCCGACAAGAGCTTTGCCCACGGCGGATTCATCGGAGATCTTGCCCTGGCGCGGGTTTGCTTCGTTAGAGCCCACAATGCTGAAGCTGCGCTCGGCTTCACTGCCGTCCGCACGCTTCGTTTTTACAAATACGGAAGAACCGATGTGCACGGTATCCGCCGCAAGGTTTTCCTTCTCGATGACGCGTGCGTTGCTCACCATCACTTCAAGGTCGGCGATACGCGCCTCAAGGATAGCCTGGTCGTTCTTTGCTTCGTCATATTCGCTGTTCTCGGAAAGGTCGCCGAAAGAAAGCGCTTCTTTAATTTTTTCCGCAACTTCTTTTCTGCGGTTGACCTTCAAATCCTCCAGCTCAGCCTGCAATGCCGCAAGGCCTTCCTCTGTAACATAATATGCCTTTTCTGCCATAGTAAATAAACCACCTTTATTTGTAATTCCGAAAAACGGGTAAATGCGTACACTAATGTTCTTTATTATAGCGATTTTGGTACCAAATGTCAATGTTTTTTAAGGCGGAAAAGTGTACAGAATAAGCCGTTTTCCCGCCCCATCTTTGCTCATTTCCCCCATTCCCGCCCTACCCCGCACAAAGCCCCGCTTCTTTCATAAAATGCCTTTTCCGTTATGCGATAGATTTCCCTTGTGTTTTATACGGGATATGGTAGAATGAAAGCGTAAAATTAAATTTTCAAACGCACAACATGTGCAAAGCACAGTTACAAGGAGGCTCATCTTGAAAAAGTATCGGGCATCGGTTTTGATGTTTCTGCTTTTTGAAGGCGTAGCGGTTACGCTGTGGCTCACAAAAAGCAACCTGTTTTATTTATTCAATTTCAGCTACATAGGTTCTTGCCTTTCGGTCGGCTTAGCGCTTTTCACCGCGGGAAAACGCTATGCGCGGCAGTTTGTGCAGCTTGCAGTCGGTCTTTACATGCTCGTGTATCTGGGGCTGATGTCGCAGGAGAACATGCAGATTGAAGGCTTTTGGTACTATCTGTTTTCCGGCGTGTTCGAGGCGGCGACGATTCACTACGCCGTCGCAAAAATTTTCGGCCCGCTGCTTTTCGGCCGCGGCTGGTGCGGTTATGCCTGCTGGACAGCCATGGTCTTAGACTTGCTCCCGTTCAAAGTGCCGCAAAAGCCCCGCAAAGAAAAGCTGGGCACGCTGCGCTATGTGATGTTCGCGCTCTCGTTCGCGCTCGTCTCCGCCCTGTTCCTGATGAAGTTTTCGAACCTCGAGCGCATCATGTTCTGGCTGTTCCTCATCGGCAACATTCTTTACTATGCCGGCGGCATCGCGCTCGCGTTTATTTTTAAGGATAACCGCGCGTTCTGCAAATATCTTTGCCCGATCACTGTCTTCTTAAAGCCGATGAGCTATTTTTCACTCCTGCGCGTACATTGCGATGAAAGCAAATGTGTCCAATGCGGCAAATGCCTGAAGGTCTGCCCGATGAACGTCGAGGTCAACAAAGAAAGCCGAAAGCGCAAAAACGCCACGGAGTGCATCCTGTGCTATGCATGCACCAAGGTCTGTCCCAAAAAAGCGCTGCATTAAAACGCTGTAAACCCTATATAACTGTAAACCCTATATATAAGAAAAACTACGGCACCCGCGAGCACCGTAGTTTTTTTATGTTCTCTTTTATATCTTCTCTTTCACCGGAATCAGCAAATCGATTTGCTGAATCTCCCGCTTTCCTGACTGTGCAAAATTCAAGCACGGAGATTTTCAGTTTTATCCAAACGCCGTGCGCAAAAGGGTCGTATCGGACATTGTCCGCACAATGGCTCCGTCGGCCGGCAGATATTTCGGCCTAAGGCCCAGAACGGCGAAGTTAAATAACCCGGAAACTTAGGATTCAGCCGCCGCGCCGCTTCCGTTACGTCTTTCAATGTATCTTTTTCGCAGAACCCGGCGCGCAGAAAAATACGCCGAATATGCACATCATACGCAATATCTATATTTTCTTTATCTGATATTTCGACACCCAAATCGCGCCAAAGCAGCAAACAAGCAAGTGAAGCCTTTTTGTGGCTGATTCCAGAGAACACCTCCAACCGCTCTACGATCTCCATGGCAGTCACATTGCCCCAGATATTCTCGGCGCAGCCGTCGTATTCCGATGTAAGTCTTTCGGCTGCCGACCACAAATACCGTCCCATATTGCCAGGATAGCGATGCAATGCCGGCTTTATGCGTAGCAGTGTGCCTATTTTCTCAGACGAGCTTTCTTTGGCAATCTTCTGCATGGAAAAATGCCCTAACCGCTGCGCCAATTTATACGGCAGTGACCATGCGGTCTCCGCTTTCACCGATTGATCCGCAATCAGCCCAAACAAAAATGCGTTGCTGTCCCGCATCACAAAATCGCGCTCTGCGTCCTCCAAAAGTCCGCCGTTAAATATGTTTTCTGCCGTTCCGAATGTCATTTCATAATTCTGCAAAGCGTTTAAAATATCCTTATTTTCCACTGTACACCTCCAAAATCAAGCTTTTCAATACAACTGAATTTCTTAATTTCATTATAGCACAGCTTTTCAGTATCGCAATACAGAATTTCTCGTCCCTGCTTGAGGTGGCGAGATTGGGCTCACTTTTCATCTTTCGTCCTCCTCTCGGGCTAAGCCCAGTTTATCACTTTACGCCGCGTCAAAGTCAATAGAAAACATTGCGATTTTTCAAAATCTGTGCTATACTTCTTTCGTATTGTATTGTATCTCCTACGGAGAATAATAACAAGAAAGGAAAATTGAATATGAACAAGAAATTTAACGCAAAGCAGCTCACTCTGCTCGGCCTGATGACGGCGCTTTTGCTGCTGATGTCCTTTACGCCGCTCGGCTATCTGAACATCGGGCCGCTCGCCATCACGTTCAACGTTATCCCGGTCGCCGTGTCCGCACTGGCCCTCGGACCTGTAGGTGGTCTCATCGCAGGATCCGTCTTCGGCCTCACAAGCTTTCTGCAGGCGATCGGCGTCGGCGGTGTGAGCATGCTCGGGTCCACGCTTTTTAGCATCAACCCGTTTTTCTCCATTTTGCTGTGCTTTGTCCCGCGTATGCTGGACGGCTTTTTGCTCGGCTACATCTTCCGCAGCGTCAGTAAGCTGAACCGCGTCGCCGCGTGCTTCGTCACGGGCTTCGCCGCTGCGTTCTTAAATACGCTTTTCTTCATGTCCGCACTCATCCTGCTTTTCGGGCAGACCGAGTACATGCAGGGCTTGATCAACGGCCAAAACATTCTGCTGTTTGTCTGCGCATTCGTCGGCGTCAATGCCGTGTTCGAGATGCTCTCGTCCACCGTCATCACCGGCGCCGTCGGCAGCGTCCTCTTAAAAGCCGGGTTTATTCAAACACCCGCTAAAAAAGCAGATTAAAAGGAGGTCCTCCCATGATCTTAGCCATCGATATCGGCAACACCAACATTGTCATCGGCTGCTGTGCCGATGGACAGGTCATTTTCCGCGAACGCGTCTCCACAAACCCCACCGCAACGGTGCTCGAATATGCCGCCATGCTCAAAATGGCGTTTGATATGAACCGCGCAGACATCACCGCGGTTGACGGCGCGATTCTCTCGTCCGTCGTCCCGGCCGTCACGCTCACCATGCGCGACGCGGTGCACAAATACCTGCACCTCACGCCGCTCGTCGTCGGCCCCGGCATCAAAACCGGCCTGCGCATCCACATCGATAATCCCGCCCAGCTCGGCAGCGACCTCGTCGTGGACGCCGTCGCGGGCATCCATCACTATCCCCTCCCGCAGATCATCATCGATATGGGTACCGCCACCACCGTCTCCGTTCTGGATGCGGAGGGCGGATACCGCGGCGGCATGATTCTGCCGGGTGTGGCTGTCTCGCACGATGCCCTCGCAAGCC
>OGQT01001825.1_pt1 | contig 16149 bp, 19 predicted proteins | sample 1553261 | NCBI WGS metagenome assembly OGQT01 (sample SAMEA2579992, study PRJEB22360) | human gut metagenome | biome: human gut; feature: human-associated habitat; material: faeces | place: Denmark | collected 2008/2010
CGGGTGGTCCCCTTTTCAATTGCTATCCGGGTCCCTTTTCAAATGTTAGATGCAGAGGGGTTCATTGATTATCTCTCTGCCCTCGCACTCGGCATCATCAGCGGAGCCGATGCAATCATACTAAACTCGGTTGTCAATGTCAACGAGGCTGTGCCATATCTCAAAGGTTACACCGCCATCAACTGCTACCTTAATAACGACAATGCCGGAAAAACAGCACTCGCCGAGTTGACAGCCAAATATGGCTCAACCGTGATTGACCGCTCCACTCTCTACTACGAGTTCAACGACTTGAATGATTTTCTTGTCAATCGAAGTTTCACTCAAAACACAATTCCCAATGAGAACCACCAAAGCACCAACAACACCTGCATCCAAGCCAACCAAGTTGACCGATGCACCCAACCATAAAGTTTCACCCTCTAAATCCGAAGTTACAATGAAATCAGATAACTCTATCAATTCCGCCATCGCTATCAACGCGACCACCACAATCAACAGCGCTAACGCTGTTAACAACACTACTCCTGCCAACGCCGACAATCTGTTTGACAACGAACAGACTTCTACCGCATCAACTGCCGCGACTGTCACGACCGAGCCACAGAAGCAACAGCGTATCGGCAAGCAACAGCGCAAATCGGACTTCGCCGATTTCAAAGCAACCTATCTCATGCCGTCAAAGCTGGTTAAGCGCCATCCGGTCAACATCGAGGACAGAGTATGGGAAAAGCTGGAACGCATCGCACGCATCCTCGGCGACCGCGATACTACTGTCGGCAGCTACATCAACGCCATCCTCGCCGAACATCTCTCAATGTACGCCGACGACACAGAAATCTGGCGCAAACTCTGAGTGCGTGATTGCAATTACATTTTGACCGCTAAATAGTCCTCGTAGTTTCGCGCACCACGAAACTATCGTAGGGGTTCGGAATCGGAGGGAGCGAGTTTATGTTTTCGTATTACAAGTAATCCTCAAACGACTCGCTCCCCTCCGCTCCCGATGGTCACAAACCTCAAACAGAATTTCCAATGAAGAAATCCAATTTACGTCCCTCTAAAGGACGCCCAAAGCTCCCGGCAGATGAACGAAAGTCCATCATGGTGCCGGTGAAATTCGACATAGACCAGTATCAGGTAATGATGGACAAAGCTCTCGTGGCAGGGCTCAACCGCTCGGAATATATCCGGCAGTCGGCACTGCATTGCAAAGTCGTGGAAAGGCTCACGCCAAGAGATGTCAAGGCGATCCGCGACCTTCAGGGAATCGCCGAAAATCTTAACCGCACAGCAAAATTTGTAGGTGCCATTCTAAAAGGTGGTGCCTCGGAGGAACAGATTGTCCGCACATATAGAGAGATAATTCAGTGCAAGGATTTTGTTCTTTCACTGATAAAAATCTATCGTAATACACCCGACAGTGTATGATGGGCAAGATAACAAAGGGTGGCAGTTTTGGCGGTTGCGTTGATTATGTCACCCGCCGAAAGAAGGATAATCCCGACGGTACGCCCTGTAATGAATGGCGTCTGATAGACTATAAAGATGTTTCTACGATAGAAGGGCGAAATGGAATTATCGCTTCTTTTGAAGATAATCTCGCCTTGAATCCGGGCTTGAAAAATCCGGTCGGGCATATTTCTCTGAACTTTCATGCCAACGACAAGGATAAAGTTGATGACCGGATTATGGTAGAGATTGCCCAAAAATATATGAAGAAAATGGACATCGTGGATACTCCATACATCATTGTCCGCCATCTCGACAAGGATTATCCACACTGTCATATCGTGTTCAGCCGGATAGATAATCATGCCGAAACCATTTCCGATAAAAACGATTTCAGTCGCAACAGAGCTGTCTGTCTTGACTTGACAAAGGTATACGGACTGCATATTTCAGAAGGCAAGCGGCAGACCAATGTCAATAAACTGCGTGGCACTGAAAAGATACGATATGAGATTTTCAACGCCGTTGACGCTGTATGGAACGATAAATCAGTCCATACTTTCGAGCAATTCGAGGCAAGGTTAAAGGCTTCGGGTGTCGACATAGAATACAAATATAAGCGCGGCAGCAACGAATTGCAGGGTCTATGGTACACCCGGAAAGGCAAGCGTTTCGCCGCCTCAAAGATTGACTGGCGATTCAGTCTGGGCAATATTTCCAAGCATCTGGCGAACAACAAACCGCTGCATTCTCAGTCTCAATGGATGTATGCAGATGGCTCCATTGTGCCTATCGCATTATACAAAGGGGTACGGTTCTCGACGCAACAGATCAATGATTACGTTGCAGGTAAAGCTATCCGAGTCGACGGATGTCAGGGAGATATGCCTACTGTGTGGATAAAATTCAACCAGCAGCGCATGACTCCTGGAGTCTATTCATCTAATCCGGATTTAGCCGGACAAGCCGTATCTCAGTCGCAAAACTACGGCACTCGGTTATCCCATGTTTCAGCCCCAGGGACCACACAGCCGCAAGAAAGTTTCACTGACGGTAGTGCTTTACCCGATGATTTCAAACTATGGCTGAGCCGCCATCCCGGACTTACCATAGAAGAGGCCCTTCACCGTTATCGTGAAGAACAAAAAGCCAAACGCCGCCGACAAGGGCCCAAACTTTAGTAATTTAATCCAATTCCACCGGGAGGATCAAGAGATTCTCTCGGCGGATTTTATATGTTTGACAACATGTTTTTACTCTACTGCCAAAAGTTGTCAGTAGAATTTATTAACTTTGTCGAGTAAATATGATTGTTTATGAAAATTCTACATCTCTCTGATACTCATGGAGCGCATCACCGGCTACAAGAATTGCCGGAGGCTGATGTTGTGGTTCACTCCGGAGATTTCTGCATGTTTGGCGAAGAAAGAGAAGCATTGGATTTCCTTAATTGGTTCTGCGATTTGCCTTATCGCCACAAGATATTCATTTGTGGCAACCATGACGATTGCCTGTATGGGAACGGCATAGGCGGTCTTGATGACAATTTGCATTACCTATGCAACTCAGGAATTGAAATTGACGGGCTGAAATTCTACGGTGTTCCTATGTTCATGGGAGATTGCGTGACAGAGCGTCAAAGTCGGAACTATGCCAAAATCCCTACTGATATTGACATCCTGATTACTCATTCGCCGGCCTACGGAATCCTTGATCTCGATGACGGCATCAACTATGGCTCTGAGGAAATCCTTTCAAAATTGGCGGAGCTAAATCTGAAAGCGCATCTTTTCGGGCACATTCATCGTCAGCATGGGATTACTAAGCAAAACGGCATTATCTTCTCCAACGGAGCGATAATGAACGATAACTACACGAATCTTAACACACCCAATATTATAGAGATATAAGCTATGTCAGTATCAAAGTTTAAGCGTGCCCTATGGGTATTGAAAGAGTTTGCTGATGCATCTCCCAGAGGTATCTCTGCGCAAGAGCTAAGCGACAAATGGGAATACTCATCAATGAACGATGAAAAGGAACCTGGAATTCCAGAACGAACATTTCACCGTATTCGTCGCGCCATCGAGAGCGCATTCGGTGTTGTCATTGAATGCATTAAAGGAACAGAACCTCGTTATCGGGTAGCATCTAAAGACCTTGAACCCGGAGATAACAGTCTGTTGAACTTGTTTTTGAATAAGGCAGAGGCAAAAGATGATGATAAATCCAAATCAGTCCGAGAAATTTTGGGTTTGATAATGTCCGGATCAGATATTCCATCACGAGATATGGAGGCTGTCAAAGACATTATATATAACCTCAGAAGAGTGCCATACGAATATGGGAAACAGCTTATGGATGCCGTTGCGTCCGGAAAAATTAACGGTGCCGACGAATGTGACTGGGACGAGGATTACAGGGGATATGTCTGTATCTGGAATGATGCAGACTATCATCGCACCCATTTATGGCTGTCGATAGGTATTTATGATGACCGCGCGCTGTTTTATGTTGTAACAAATGTCCAGAACAAAGAATACCGCGAAAGGATTTCTGATTTGCTTCAGATTGACAACGGTGAAATATATCGAAGCGATTACTGGTGGTATGAGCCGGCTGATAAATCATTGTTTCAACTCGATTTCAAGACATTCCCTGATATGCAGGAAGTAAAGCGTCGCGTCGAGATACTCATATCAAGAATAGCATCACTTCCCGAGGAGATTCTTCATCCGGAGGAGTAAAAATTTAAAAATTATTCTCTCCACCGACTACTTCTGGCAGTGAGCTATTGTAATTTTGTGCTGTAAAACATAGTAAGCACCTGCGCATAATCCATTGTGGTTCAAAAATAAATTCGTAACTTCGCGATATGAACCAATACCGTGAATATACGAAACAGACAGTTTAGAGCTACATAAGATATTGCACCACATGCAATGACAACCATCAGATTCGGTAAAATCTGGTAAATTCTACAAGGAATCATAAGATGGAAGTCAATGGTAGGCGTGTATCCTCATCCGAGGGCGCAGGCTGCTTTTGCTTCAATCTTGATTCCGGGCTTACCAGAGCCTTACCGAAAGAGAGAAACAAAAGAGTGTTGTGTCCTCTTTTTATTGCGCAACCGGTATCCGACTCACCGTGAGAGCCGTAACCTAAAATATTTCAACAATGGCAATCTGGAAAGTTACAGCCAAGCGCAAATTCGACAGCGGAGTAGTCTCATTCTCTCCCGGCATGAGCGTTGAGATTCAGACCAACACGCTCTCGACTTCATTCTGGACTCAAGCAGTGTACCGAAGGGCAATCGCGGAGCGTTTCGTATCCGAATACGGATTGAAATGCCCCGTATCAAAGTTTGAGCAGCAGGTGAACAATGTGAATTTCGACTATACTTTGGTGTCGAAATAAACTATTATTGCTAATGTCAGGGAAACGGCAGAGTTGTCTCCCTGACATTAGCAATAATCAAATTAAGTAAACTATATGGTATCATATCAATGGACAGTCAGGACCAAACGAGCGATAGGACGCCTCCCCATTGGCGCATGGGTTGAGATTACCAAGACCAACACCACAGCTAAACCGACACCTCTTGAGATATTCAGAGTTTTTGAAAACAAATACGGAATGAAGATACCCACAGTCTCGACCGATCAATGTTTCGAGATCATTAAAAATTTCTGAAAATGGACAAAGTCATGATTCTTGCCATTGGCAATGCTGGTGGCAACATTGTAGAAGCAATTAGACGGGAGACGAAACATGCCGAGATGAAAAAAAATCAGTATGTCTTCGCAGACTGCAATGAGGATGATCTGAGAAAACGTGAAGCGGCTGGAGAAAAGATTGTCCTCCTTGATACATGCAGTGATTCCTTCCCGGCAGATGTTTTTAAGGATGCCGCGAAGCTAATAATCGTAGTAGGACTTGGAGGCCAGACTGGAACTAAGTTCGTGGAACTTGCGGCAACCGCAGCCAAAGATGCCGGAGTTGAAGATATTAAAGTTGTTGCCACAATTCCTTTCATCTTTGAAGGAGAAGACAAGCTTCAATATGCTATCTCGGCAGCTCAACGTCTTTCTGCGATTAGTGGACTAAAGTTATCGGTTTTCAATAATGATGAACTAATGACGAAGTATCCGGATCTTAATTTCTTCAATGCTTTTGAAGCTGTGGACAAAGAAATTGGAGACATCATATCTAAACTGAAATGAAGCAATTAGAAGACATTTATTCACTGCTGAATGTTATTCAATCCAATGATGTCGAAGCATTGACATTGATGGAATATTGTTGTGCATGCTTATTAAGGAATGACTCACAACTTTTTCGATTGTCCGATAAATGTCATAAAATTGAAGAGTCTTTCAAAAAAACACTTCCGTTTCATTTGAATGTTATTTCGGCGGCGGCAAGAGGCCGGTTAAAAGAAACAGCCCACAGCATCATTCTGCATGATTTGTTGCATCATCCGGTCATTCTTTCATCATTCCTTGTAGAAATTGTAGGCATTGACGGAAATACGTTTTCTGTCTCGGATATTGAATACCCTGATAAAGACAGAATAGACCTAAGCTTACGGTCAAAAGAGAAGTATTTGATAATCGAAAACAAAGTAAACTCGGCAGAAGAACAAAAAGGACAACTTTACAGATATGCGACGCATGCTGAAGAAACTCATAAAAAAGAGGACATCATCATTCTGTATCTGAATCCTTCTTCGTACGAGGTTCCATCTCTTTACTCAAGAAGTAAAGATGGGAATGGAAATGAAGATGACTATGATACAGTAAATACTGACAGAATTACAATCAAGAACTATAGATACGATATAATTGCATGGCTGAAGAAACTGGCAGATAATTCACAAATCATCAATGAAAGCGAGCCATATCTTAAAAGCGCCATATTGCAGTATATAGACTATCTCGAAGAATATTTCCAGACGAAAGACGAATATAAAAAACTACACGAAATGATAGAAAAAGAACTCAGAGCACTACTCGGAATTGAGGATAACCTATCCTTACAAACTCAGATAGAGATTCTCAACGACAAAAAATCAAGTCTTGAGAGATTGACGTCTGAAATCAGCGCATACCTCAACAAACTTCAAACGCAGCAGGCTGTAGAACGCCTTGAAAGTGTGGCCAAAGAATTAAACGAAAAATTCAAAGGGCAAATCACATTCAAAATGTACAATTTGCTGGAACCTGAGGTGGGATTCGATATTGAATTCAACAAACAAGTCATGCATGTCACAATCACATACACCTCTGCTCAGAAATACTGGTGGCGAGTGTATGCAACTCAAGGTATAGAAGATAGTACAAAACACAGCATTGAAGAACTGATAATTCCTGTAATGGGAAACGTCATCAATGGCAGCAAAGGAACATGGGATATCTATAAACAGACTTCTGAACAGAATTGCGGCTTACGCATAAGCGAACTTGCACAACTGTTTCAATGTAACGTAGATTTCAAGTTTCTTTAATCTTATGAGAAAAAGAGAAAATTGTATCGCAAAATAAGACACAGCTGTCGTAATTTTGCGGTACAACCACACCAGCCCGGTGGCGAAATTGGTCAGACGCGCTTTATATTAGATGGAAAGTGTTCCGGAAGGGACATTGCCGGTTCGAATCCGGCCCGGGCTGCAAAATAAACGAACAACACTATGGAAGAATTTACAAGACCTTTTACAGAGGAAGAATTTGACAAAGCATTCCGAGAATCGGGTTATCCGGAGATTGCAAGGCAGTATTGCCACGATATGATGTTAGAGAGATTTAACTCCCTGATGAGATATGAAATATCTCTGATGGATTTGAATGATTTACCAAGTTCGCTGAATGAGTTAAAGAAAGAATGTAGCTGGACGACCGATACCGTGCGCGAACAAGCCTGGATAGAACTTGTTAAATCCGGCGATATAGAAATTTATATCGAACAACGAAATCATGGTAACAGCCATGAATGGTCGGTAATCTTCTGCGAACAATGTTGCTCAAAAGAAGATAGTCTGAATTCCGACACTTATGCCGACACCTATCTTAAACGCCGTGAACTACACAGGACTAACGAGGGATCCGTTGGCAATAAAATCGGATACATGAGCATGAAGCCCGGAATCATATCTGATCCGGAAATCAAAAAGGCAGTAAGTTTTCTGGCTAAGGGGGAAGGTGATTTGGTTGAGCATTACATCGGATGCAAGATTTTTGGTAGATGTGGCAAGAATGTAAACGAGCTGTTCAATGAGGCTATGTATTATAAGAGACTTTGCGAGCAAATCATGGCTGATGGATATGATAAGGGAAGCGCTATACGCCATGCTGACAATCTTATTGATAAAGTAGATTATCCGGTATATATGACGGTATACAAGGAGTCAATGGGTCATGGTGCTACTCCGGACGAAGCGCACCGTTTGGCAGATTGTTGTGAGCACAATAGCGTTAATGGATATTTATTACTTGAAATGCGTGAGTTCATGAAGGAATTTACAGAGCCATGGCAAAGAGAGATATATGCCCGATTGACAATCGACGAGATAAAAAAATCCGAAGGGGGACTCAGCACTCTCCATGAAAACGAAATTCGCGCATCCTTAGGATTAAGCCCCATTGACAAACCTCTTACATATGAAGATCAAGAATTTATACGTCTGAAGAAAAAATATCTGGACAATGGTCAGAATGAATATTTGGCAGAAAAGCGTGCGTATGAGGAAGTGTATGGTGATGACATCAACTCTCCGTTACCACACGGAAACAGAGCCCGTGACTTCAATCGTGAGATACTTCATTCGATGTTTCCTGACGATGATGTCGATTCCGAGGACTTTGAAGATGGAATTGATATGGAAGATTTTTCTCGTGATTGAATAATCCGGTTATTTATATAAAAATGATATGACTACTGAACATTCAAATTGGAACGGCTACGATGTCTATGGCGACATCGCTGAACTCGACGCGATTGTAGAATCAACAGGGTTCATCAATCTGGACAAAGATGATGTTATCGGAGTGCTTTCCGCTGAAGGAGAGAACTGTGTGGCAACAGGAACGGGCAATCGTATTGATGAAGCCTTTACTACGGCAATCAACGAGTTGCCATACTCTATAGGTAAGATAACCAATCTACTTATTAGTTTCCGTGGTGGCAACCTACAACCGAACATAGCGGATATCTCAAAGATTCCATCCTTCTTATCGGAGGTAAACCCCGATATGGATGTGAAATGGGGAATCGCTAAAGATGATACTTTAAGCGATTCATTCAAAGTCATCCTTGTTGCTTCAGTAAATCGAGAATAATGGAGAGTCAGAATCTTTGCAATTTTCTTTGGCTAATGGTCTGAACCTCCTATATTCGATACAAATATAACCCACTGACATCTTTTGACAGCCTGTGGAATTAATTTTGCTCCAAAATTAGATTAACATGGATAGGGATCAGATTACTGAGGAAGAAAGACGGCAACTCGCAGAAAAAAGGAAGCAAATACGCAGAGAGAATGCGCAACGGTTTGCTGGTTTGCGAGACTTTATCGTCGAGCAGCGCAAGGAAACCATAGAAATGATGCGTCGCCGTCACGCCTACTATACCAAGCTAATTAATGATGGCAAAATCAAAACTGCCCAAGAATTCTATGATAGATTCAAAGAGCATTTTGAAATGTATGGAATCAAATTGGAACTCTCCGATGATAAGTCGAATTGTTCAATCTACCTTGAACTTGGTGATTGCGATTATGAGCAATACTGGGTAAAAGACGGTCCGAATGATGTATTAGCATCGGTCAGCCCCGATGTTGCCTTCAAAGATTTGTTTACAAACCTTGAAGTCAATATATTTACAGGGGAATATCTTTAACAAAAAGACTGACAGCTTTTGGCAGAGCGTTGCTATATCTTTGCAATATGATTTATAGAGATTATTTCATCAACTCCAATTTTGAGGATGTATGGCACACGCTTCAGACGTATTACAATGAGTCTGCAAGTGTAAGGAATCTGTATAAGACGCTGTTCTATACAATCCGCAATCTGCCCGTGGACGATGCTCATGCGGGTACGCCGCTGAAGATTGAATTCGATTTCGAGAATATGATTCATATATCCGGAACTCCCGATCCTTTAGAGTGGCTCACAGGGCGTGATGTCATTTTTGATGAAGCAAATATGCGTGAACATTACCGCACCGACGGCAAAATGCCAGAAGTGCCGATGATGGCGGAGTTTGCCGCGCATCTGCTATATTGGTCCACGCTTTATGATTTCAGAACCAAGACGCGTAAGCACAAGGATTTTGAGAAATTCCTTGATTCTTGTGTGGACGGCACACGAGAATATTCTCCTGAAAATCCGGAAATCTCATTGTCTCTTAAACGCAAACAATGCTATTACTGGAAAGAAACTGTCGCCAATGATTCGGCGATAGACTGGAGCTATATACTTGATGTCATGAGGAAACGTATCGAATATCATATCGGTTATCATCGCCTCACCCAAAGGTTTGTCAACAGCAAACATTACATCTCGCGCATGGAGCTTTGCTGCCGACTGCTTGAACTTGCGGCGGCCGATTATTATGATATAGAGGGCGTCTATGTCAACACCCGGAATTTCTCACGGTTTGTCGGGCGAATTTTCAATGAATATCATGTCAAGGATATAGGTAAAGGAGACTGTCAAGACTACATATTGTCAGAACTCCGTCGTGCCAAGGCCTACAAGATTCTCTGGAAATTCCTTGACCACAACCTCACTTACTGGTGGGATTAAATATGTTTACTGAATATGTATAGAGTAATAGCATTAGGGCATGAGGCTGGTGAGATTGTCGACCAGTTAAGAAGAACTGGTATTTATGATGACATCCGTTTTGTATTCTGTGATACGGAACCGAATCGGCTGAAGACACATGGCCGGGCTGACGACGAGCGTGTACTCCTCACAGGCATAGCACAGTGTCGCGAATCGATTCACGAGGATTGCGAACTGATGGCAGTTCTCGTAACAAGCCTTGAAGAGGATGACTCTCTAAAATACGCAATGGAGATTATGTATGAATTGTGGAGTTATGCTGATTATACATATTGCTTTGCCACTACGCCAAATGGCGATGCAGTTCGGGAAAAGGACGGTTCTTTAGCAGGCGCATTTAATTGGATTACAGATTATTCCATTATCACCGTACTGCAAGATAACAGCAGATTGCCTGAAGGCTTGGACAGGAATAAAGGTATGGCTCGCTTGCTTGAATTAATCCTTCAACACCCAAGAAAAGGATTGAGTAAAGATCGCGATAAATCGCCCTTTGGCGTTTGGGCAACGGAAAAGCAACTGTATATGGCACTTCAAGCTGTGTATTCCAATTATCCGGGATTGAACGGATATTACGATGCCGAAGTTTTCTCTTTTCATAAAAGCACTCACAAATATTGAATAGAATGGACGATAAAAGAATCGAAATGATACGAGATCGTTGCGATACCTTCCAAAAATGGATAGATGATTGGATGTTGCCGGCTACGGGTGATTTCTACATGATGTATAAAGACCATCTTGAAACTATGGGGAACGAGATATGCTATAAAAATCCCGGCGACAGCTATGGAAACGCTACGGTTATAATCCATAATGCTCATGGTAATACAGAGGAATACACCATCATCTCCAAACGAGGAACCGGATATGCAAAAGTCAGTCCAATTGTCAGATGCAAAACAAACGGGGAGACTACTGTTGTCGATATCTCTGAACAAACAGATTATGACTCTACATCATCTCATTCATAAATTCAGCTTTGAGGATGTCTTCTCCGACATTCTGCGCAATGTGCCTGATGCGGAGGATCGGAGATTCCGGTTCTTGTTGGCCTTCAACACTTTGCGCTCCATTACTCCGGCAAGGGAAAGTAATGTTGTGATCGAAGTTCTTGAAAAGGATTATTTGGGTGACGGAGTTCATGATATATGGATTGATGTGACCAACACTCGCGGTTCAAATATTTGGGAAAGTCTTCTTGCCGGTCAGATAAAGCTGTGTCCTACATTCAATAGGCCAGATGCAAGTTGTGATATAACTGATGAGATGATTGTCGCTGATTTTCTCTGGCAGTTGGTTGCTTATGGGTTTCCCAAAGAGTCAACTGCGCTTTCAGGCTATTTACTCAACAATCGAAGATTCCCGGAATCCACTCAGGCAGAAAAAATCGAGGAAATTTGCAGTTATCTCGACATTCATCAGGTAACAGGAATCACGCGGGAAGACATCCGAAAATACGGTGAGGCAGAAAATATCGCATGGATTACTGACATAACCTCGTATTCATTGCCGCATGATAAAGCCGCTTACGACTTGACTTGTTTACTCGATGACTTTATGTGGTTCAACAACGAGACAAAGACCATTTTAATCATCTCTGCATCCGATGGCTATGAAGGAGAGGTGAATAAAATAGAGGAATTTGCTGACAATATGCTGAAGAATCCGACAATAGCCTATGGGAAGCCCATACTTCCCGGAATAGAGGTCATGGCAATTTTCATAACCGAATAGAAATATGGAAGAGCATCATAAAGAAACATATTCACGAATGACATTGAAACAGAGGCAAATTATGGCAACTGGTTTTGCGCTAAAATATCGTGATGAATTATTGGATGTCGAACGACGGATAAAAGAAATAGTCGGCAATTCATCTGACGACAGTGATAGCTGGCGCAGAGATCAGCAAAGATTACATGAGGTAAAGGATTTGTTGACAAGACGTTGTAATTTATTAAATCTAATGTTTATGCCCAGCGATGCTAATATGGCACGATTTAAGGGACTAAACTCCCGCCTTGAGGTCCTTTGCCGACAGCTAAGAGAAAGAATAATCAAACTCAAACAATCGCTTCCCCTCCTTCGTGACTCTGATTTCGATGATGATTATGAACTTGAGGGTGAACTGAGATTCTGTTATAATGACGAACACTCTGTATTGAAGTTGGATGATGACCATTATTGTTCAGATTTTTGTAAGATGATAGACATCATCCATACTTGCAACTATGGTACATACTGGGAATGTATCGAGCGAATTTCGCCAAACTCTCACAACCTTGACGATGGACAGAGCTGGAATGAGCCGCCTTTTTACGACCGTCCGGAGTTTGACGACATCATTATATGCCATGCGATGCACAATCTGTCAGATCACATGCTATATTCCATTCCGGACATTCTACGGCTTAACGATTTCTGGGCGGAGGTTCATCTGACATTTCAAAGCATCACAGAGCAGGACGGAACACGATACATACCATGACTAAAAAATGGGATGTAAAGTCAAACCATATGTAGTGAATTGATGTATCCCACACTGCATAATTCGGAATTGGTTTGGTTCGGGCTTTATATATGCCCGACTAAACCTAAACCAATATATAGGGCTGGGCAAAAAAGAAGCCAAACACCGGAAAATCCACCGGGCCAAAGAAAGATTCCCCCCCTTATTATTTTCTTTTCCTCAGCTATGGTTTGAACACAGAATTTGAACACAGGGGCGTGAACACAGGGGGGCCATTGGCGGCTGAAACGAGTTGGCGTGGAGTTGTGTTCAGATTTGAGTTCAAGGCAAAAGAAAAAGCAGCTACGATTTGTTTCGTAACTGCTTGACTTTTAAGAGGTGGTCCCACTTGGACAATGGGGCTAAAATTAAGTATCGTGATTTTCAGACATTTAATCCGGGTGTAGAGATGGGGCGTTCCCGATTACTACTCCTACAGATTTCAATGTTCTTCCGCCATGTGGGACATGACTGAGGGCAAAATTACTGCTTTTTCGCTATTTACACAATGCCTTGGATGTTAAATCAGAGGGGAATATTGTTAAAAATTCCTTGGATTATATTCCTTCATTCACAATCCACTCGCCTGCTTTGGTTGAACCTTTCCGGGAAAGAATTCCTTCTTTTTTTAGCTGTCTTACAATTTTCTCAACCCCACCGATTGACAAATTTAGCCTTTCTGCAAGTTCTGGTAGCGTCAGCTTTCCATTACCAGCCAAAAGAGCAATAACCTTGGATCTATTATTTTCTCCCTTACTTTCGGATGAATTTTGAACATTGCTGTTGATTTCTCCCTTACTTTCTCCCTTACTTTCGGATGAATTTTGGACATTGCTGTTGATTTCCCCCTTACTTTCTCCCTTACTTTCTTGGGTATCGCTTACCTCAATAAGGTTATCGGGATTTCCATAAAGCAATTTCATTGCCTCAATGTCGGGCAGGTGTCCCTCAAAACCGAGAGTGAGCGTCGTGCGGTCAACGCCACCTGAGGTTGTCACTTCCAACTTGGGTTCGCAATGATACACACTTTGCCACGTCTTGAATATTCCTTGAAGACCGCTTCCGGCACGCTCACCGTATTCCACCATCGCAAGCATCTTCATCATCACTCCGTTTCGGGGGTCCGACGCGCTGTCTTGCAAAGCCTCGGTCAATGACACACGCATACTGCCGGGATTGGCGAACTTGAAGCCTTCTGCACTTTTCTGTACCACCACACCACGCCTTCCATAGAAGTCAGCGTTGGCGAGCATATTGACAGTGGCCTCGCGCACAGTCTTGTGTAAAGGTGTATCTTCATCTCTGAAATTACCTTTGAACATGAACGGCACTTTCAGGTCAGACTGCAATTTCGGTATAACACTCAGAATGAAGTCGAACACATTGCCACTCCAATCTCCCGATTGGGACGTGATGCGGTCAGTCCAGCGGGCATAGATGCCGTTGGTGCGGTTCTCCTGATAATCGAGGAAATAATTCGGAAAGACAGCTGTAATCTCATATTCATATCCGAACATAAGTAGGCCGGCAACGGTCGGGTGAAACTTACCGGTATCCTTGTCTTCCCTGACAGCACCGATACGACGCATGAACATGGCATCATCCTCCTTGTTCCATAGATGGTTCTGACGCACAAGTTTAAAAATATTACGGTATGACCTGATAGTATCCGGACAGAATACAGACACATCGATATTGGTAAGCAACTTGTTATCATCAGTCACAAGCGCCGAGTCCCTTATCATTAACGATACCTCTTCGAGCGAACAGTGATAGTCTCCTTCAAAATTCCGGCGATATGTGCCTGTACGTGGGTCAGAACCGACATACACAGGCCGGGATGTGCGCTCTGCACGTGGCACATTAATCACAATCACATCCTTCCCTTGGAGTTTTTCCGGGACAGCCATACTGTCAGTAAGAATATTGCTGCTCACCTTCTGTCGGTTGTTGACTGTATTCCAGAAATCCTTCATCAACTTATGAACATCATCAAGTCCTTCGACATAAAGAGACCCGTTTTTGGCGTTTTCCTTTACTCCAAGCACAATAACACCGCCTTCGCTATTGGCAAAGGCTGAATACGATTCCCACAAAGAGTTGGGCAGACCGCCACGTGCCGACTTGACTTCAAGCCGGGAACTCTCTTTATATGTTGTCAGCAATTCGAGGCTGAAAGATTCCGGAGTCTCCATGTTCAACGGTGTAATAAATGCAAATTTACAAAAATTTCCTGAGATACAGGCTGCTTAAGTGCGATAATAAAAACGCACAAAAGCCATAAGCCATAATAACCACACATTGGAAAGCGGCAAGAGGCTGGGCGGTCTTCATTGTTGGCGGCGGTTATGCCGTCAAAAGGTGACGGTGCGAGCACTGACACCTTTCAACCGCATCGCGCCTAAGGGCAACAGCGGAACACCGAGAACTTTCAGCAAATCTCCGAGACAAGCATCCACTTCGTTATAGCAGCCTCTGAGATTTTCTGTCTTTCCTCCGTGTTCTTTATCGCTGTTGCCTGATAAGGACTTTTACGACCGCCCGGCCACTTGCCGCTTGATTCAGCAGTCCACGGGTCGAGACAGTGATAATCCGCCGTCTTGCGTTGTCGGCTTATCACAGACTCGCCCTGCCGGGACTGGTCAGTTCCATTTTACAGGGATAAATGAAGAATCGGGTACGGGCGACCGGCATCGTCAGTTTCATCTCGCCCATTTATACGGAATCCCTTTGCTTTGTAGAAATTCAAAGCCGATGGATTCTGTTCGTTTACATCGACTTTTGTCGCACCATGTTGTTTTGCAAATTCAATAAGCGCAGATCCATAACCCCGACCTCGACGGTCACTGTCTATAAAGAGCATTTCTATTGAGTCCGGACCTAATCCTATGAATCCAGCATACACGCCTTTGTCGGCAATGGCGTATAGATCTACATTAGGGAAATAGTCAGGAATCAGCGCAGTTTTTATCTCATTGAAGTCTTCCTCTTTCAAGAAACTGTGCGTAGCCCTTACTGAACGCTCCCATATTCCGTCGAGCGTATCATAATCTTCTTCGGTGCATCTTATTATCTCCATATTGCAAAATTAGCCAATTATCACGTGATTTCAGTTCCAATATGTTGTCATTCGTTTTCACCGTCATGGAAACTTAGCTCCAGTTATTATGCAGTCATATCAACTCAGGAAGCCTTGCTTGCTCGTAATTGAAAACGTGCGGAGCAGGGCTATTCTTTTGCCTTTTGGCTGAAAAATCTCCAGACCTTCGGCTCGTATTTTTAAGCCAAAGGGCGAACAGCCCTTCTTTGCCTCCGCACGCGGCCGTGTCAACGAGCAAG
>OGQT01001826.1_pt1 | contig 16147 bp, 12 predicted proteins | sample 1553261 | NCBI WGS metagenome assembly OGQT01 (sample SAMEA2579992, study PRJEB22360) | human gut metagenome | biome: human gut; feature: human-associated habitat; material: faeces | place: Denmark | collected 2008/2010
ATAAATTCTATGTGTTTCTATGTGTACACGCTATCCTATTATAAATAGAGTGTCATAATTAAAAGTCCATATAGAGTTGACGCGCTTTGTTCAACCAGAAAAAATCGAAATTGATGCAAACGAAAGGGCAGTTAATGAAAAGTCTCCATACTGCTTTTTCGTTTGCACCACCTTCGATTCTTTCCTTAACGATTTGTCGAGATGTTTGGGCATGAAACCAATTCAAATAAATGGGATATTGTAAAAGTAGAAGATGTAGCAGACGTACAAGTAGGAGTAGTTATAAAACCTTCGCAATATTACACAAATCAAAATAATGGTATAAGAGCATTTCGCTCGCTTAATATTGGAGCTGGTTATATAAAAGATACAGATTGGGTGTACTTTACGGAAGAAGGGCATCAGAAAAATGCAAAATCCATTCTTAAAGAAAATGATTTGATAATTGTCAGATCAGGAACACCAGGAACTGCTTGCGTTGTTACAAAAGAGTATGCAGGATGTAACGCTATTGATATTATTATAGCACATCCAAATTGCAAGAAAGTAAATCCTTTTTATCTTTGTGCATTTACCAATATGCCACACGGGAAAAAACAAATAGATGAAGGAATTGGTGGGGCTGCACAACAGCATTTTAATGTCGGAAAATACAACAAAGTGCGATTAATGTTGCCACCGATGGAATTACAAAAAGAATTTGAAATATTTGTACATCAAGTCGACAAATCAAAATTGAAGAAGCTGAGATAAGTGCTCACATATAAAGAAATAGTGTGCTAAAATACAAATAACAGAAAGATGGGAAACTATTTTAACCGAATCAAGCAAGTAGCGAAGCAGATTGCGAATATCCGCTTTGACAGAAATTAGGGGGAGGTGCGCATGGTTACAAATTTTGATTATTTGAAAAAAGAACCTAAATTTTCCGCATTTGCCGATGCTGCCGTGTCCGCAGAAAAAATCATTTTACTCGACCCGGAGGCCAGTATTTTGAACAGCCGACGGGCGATGGAGTTTGCGGTGAAATGGATGTATTCTGTGGATAATGCGCTCGAGATGCCGTACCAGGACAACCTGCAGAGTCTGATGAACAGTGAGGATTATCGCCAGACAATCGGGCCAGACTTGTGGAAGCGGATGGATTATATTCGGCGGAGCGGAAATAATGCGGCACACAGCAGCAGAAAACTGGGACGGGATGAAGCGATGCTTTGCCTGGAAAATCTTTTTATTTATCTCGATTATATTGCATACTGCTATTCCGACCAGTATCAGCGGAGAGCCTTCGACAAAACATTGATCACAGCACGGATAGAGAAAGCGAAAAAGTCGAAAGAAGATGCGAAGGCAGCAAAAGAAGCTCTGGAGAAAGAACAGGAGAAAGCGGCACAGCAGGAGCTTGACCTGAAAAAACTGAGTGCAGAAAATGCTTCTCTGCGGGAAGAACTGTCCGCACGCCGTCAGGAACAGCAGCAGACCTATGTTCCCAAACCGCTGGAACTGTCCGAGTATCAGACGCGTAAACTTTATATCGATTCCATGCTGACAGAAGCAGGCTGGGTGGAAGGCAGAGACTGGATCAATGAGGTGGAAATTCCGGGAATGCCGAATAAATCAGAGGTTGGCTTTGCTGATTATGTCCTTTATGATGATATGCACCGACCGCTCGCGGTAATTGAAGCAAAGCGCACCTGTGTAGATGTTTCCAAGGGAAGACAGCAGGCAAAATTGTATGCGGATCTGCTGGAAAAAACATACAAAAGACGTCCCGTTGTCTTTCTTACGAATGGATTTGACACGCGTATTATTGATGGCCAGTATCCAGAGCGAAAATGTTCTGTGATTTATTCGAAGAGAGATCTGGAAAAGTGGTTTAATTTGCGGTCTATGCGCACAAGTCTGAAGCATATTACCGTGGACAAAAATATTGCGGGACGCTATTACCAGGAAGCTGCCATAAAAGCAGTGTGTCGCAGCTTTGATGAAAAGAACCGCAGGAAAGCACTGCTCGTCATGGCGACCGGTTCTGGCAAGACGCGAACGGTGATTGCACTGTGCGATGTATTATTAAAGGCAGGCTGGGTAAAAAATGTTCTTTTCCTGGCAGACCGGAATTCACTTGTTACGCAGGCAAAACGAAGTTTTGTAAACCTGCTGCCGAATCTGTCCTGTACCAATTTGGTTGAAGAAAAGGATAACTACAATGCGCACTGTGTTTTCTCTACGTACCAGACAATGATCAATTGTATTGATACGGTTCATGACAGCGAGGGAAAACTGTTTACCTGCGGCCATTTTGATCTGGTGATCTGTGATGAGGCGCATAGATCAATTTACAATAAGTATCGGGATATTTTTAATTATTTCGATGCGCCGCTGGTAGGACTCACTGCAACGCCAAAAGATGAAATTGATAAAAATACGTATGAAGTCTTTGAACTGGAAAACGGCGTTCCGACGTATGGATATGATCTGGCGCAGGCGGTAAAAGACGGTTATCTTGTGGATTATGTTTCGGTAGAATCACGATTGAAATTCATCGAACAGGGAATTGTGTATGATGAATTGTCAGAGGAAGACAAAGAAACGTATGAGGCAACATTCGAAGACGAGAACGGAAATCTGCCGGAGTCAATCAGTTCATCCGCGTTAAATACCTGGATTTTTAATGAAGATACCATAAAACAGGTATTGCATATTCTGATGACGAATGGCATCAAGATTGATTATGGGCAGAAGCTTGGAAAAACAATTATTTTCGCGAAAAAGCACAAGCATGCAGAAGAAATACTCAGAGTTTTTCGAAAGGAATATCCGCAGTATCCAGATGACTATGCAAAAGTGATCGATAATAAAATTGAGTATGCGCAAAGTGCAATTGATGAATTTTCAGATGCGAAAAAAATGCCTCAAATTGCAATCTCTGTGGATATGCTGGATACCGGTATTGATGTGCCGGAGGTGCTGAACCTGGTGTTTTTCAAAAAGGTGATGAGTAAGGCGAAATTCTGGCAGATGATTGGACGTGGAACACGACTCTGCCCGGGCTTGCTGGATGGCGAGGATAAGCAGAAGTTTTATATTTTTGACTTTTGTGGAAACTTTGAGTTTTTCCGAATGAATAAAGGGAAAGCAACTGCCAATATGATTGCTTTGCAGGGAGCAATATTTAATTTGAAATTTGATATTGCCTACAAACTGCAGGATATTTCCTATCAGGTGGACAGACTGATTGCGTACCGTGATGCGCTGGTAAAACAGATGACAGAAAAGGTGCGGGAGCTGCCGAGAGATAATTTTGCGGTAAGGCAGCATCTGAAATATGTAGATTTGTACTCGGATGAAAAAAACTATAATGCTCTTACCTATGAAGATACGTTGCTTGTGCGTGAAGAAGTGGCACCGTTAATTCTTCCGGATAAAGATGAGGCAAGTGCAGTTCGTTTTGATGCATTGATGTATGGAATTGAACTGGCATATTTGATTGGAAAAAAATATACACGGGCCCGTAGTGATCTTATGAAAAGAGTAGCTGGTATTGCAAACGTTGCGAATGTTCCGGAAATTCAGGCACAGTCAGATCTGATTGGGCAAATTCTGCATACAGATTATATTGCGAATGCGGGAATCAATGAATTCGAAGAAATCCGGGAAAGATTACGGGATTTGATGAAATATATTCTAAAAACGAAATTGCTTTATAATACCAATTTTGATGATGACTTATTATCCATCGACTGGCGCGAGTCTGAACTGGAAAATGATGAGCTGAAAAATTATAAAGCAAAAGCGGAGTATTATATCCGGCAGCATCAGGACACGATTGCAATTGCGAAACTGAGAACAAATCAGCCGCTGACAGAAATGGATGTTGCCAGCCTGGAAAAAATTCTCTGGAATGAGATTGGTACGAAGCAGGATTACGAGCAGGAATTTGGAACGAAACCTTTGGGAGAATTTGTCCGGGAAATTGTCGGACTCGATATGAATGCAGCCAAAGAAGCGTTTTCAGAGTATCTGACGAATGCCGATCTTGACAGCAGACAAATTTATTTTGTGAATCAGATTATCGAATATATTGTTCATAATGGAATGATGAAAGACCTTTCCGTGCTTCAGGAAGCTCCGTTTACAGATCGGGGAAGTGTTGCGGAAGTCTTTACAGATCTGGCAGTCTGGATGGGCATTCGGAAAGTAATCAATCAGATTAACGAAAATGCGGTAGCGTAAATTCTAAAAAAAACATAAACACCGGCAGATTTCTTGACATAGAAATTTGCCGGTGTTATTATTTAACACGCGCAAATAAATAACACTGTTAAGCATTTGCGGCAAAAGGAGGGGGAAACATGAAAGATGCATTTGAAAAACTGTTTCGTGCGGTGCACCAGTTTAAAAAACTGAACGTATCAGACCTGATTCCGGGACTCAGCAGTTCCGAATTTTCCGTTATGGGTGCGATTTTGCAAATGGGAGAAAACGGAAAAATTACAAGCTCAGAGCTGGCGGCGAAGACAAAAACACTTCCGCCGGCTGTGTCGCGCACACTGCGCGGACTGGAGGAAAAAGGATATGTAGAGCGGAGCGTTGACAAAAAAGACCGCAGGAATACATATATCAGTCTGACAGAGAAGGGCTGGAAAAAAGGGGAAGAGGTACGGGACAGAATGCAGGACTTTGGCTGCTCTGTGATGTCACAGTTAAAGGAAGAGGATATAGATCAGCTGGTTGCTTATCTGGATCGTATCTGTGAGATCGCAGAAAAAGAAATTGACACCCGAAAACGACAGAATTAGTGTGCCGGCAAGCTGGTACACAAAAAAAGACAGAAAGGGGAAAAAATGAGTAAGATTTTCAAGAACATGATCCCGTACTGGAAATCGATTCTCGTGATTCTTATGCTTTTGTTTGTCCAGGCGTGGTGCGACCTGTCGCTCCCGTCGTACACATCCGATATTATTGATGTGGGCATTCAGAACAGTGGTGTTGAGCACGTTACACCGAAACGAATCACAGAGGAAGAATTTCAGACGGCCGAGTTTATCATGACGGATGATGAGGTGGATTTATGGGAAAGCCTCTATACGAAAAAGGACGGCTATTATGAACGGAACAAAGCTTCTGAAAAAGAACTTGATGAAGCAGACGATACACTGACCGTTGCACTGCTGATGAATTACCAGATGGGTGCGATGGAGGAGGATACCTTTAAACAACTCATGGCACAGCAGACCGGTCAGGATGCGTCGGTGTTTGAAAACATGACGATTGAGCAGATCGGCGAGATGATGCATGTGGAGCTGAAGAGCTTCCAACAGGAAAAAGAGGATGACGATGGAAACAAAGTCAAAGTCACCTGTGTGGATGTCCGTCCAATCTTTGCAGCGATGCTCGAGAGCGGACAGATGGATAAAGACACCGTGCTCTCGATGCGCGACAGCATGGAAAAAACGCTTGATACGATGGGAAGCTCCCTGGTAAAATCGATGGGCATTGCGTATGCAGTTTCCGCAGACAAAGCGGCGGGCCTCGATCTAGACCAGATTCAGAAAACGTATCTTCTGACCGCAGGCCTCAAGATGGTCGGCATGGCACTCCTGATGGGTGTGGTAACTGTTCTCGTCGGACTGTTTGCCTCCCGCGTCGGCGCCGGAATCGGCCGCGATCTGCGCGAAAAAGTATTCAAACGGGTTGTCGGATTCTCCAATGTGGAGATGGATCAGTTCTCCACCGCATCGCTGATTACCCGAAGCACGAACGATATCCAGCAGATCCAGATGGTCTCCGTCATGGTGCTGCGAATGATTGCCTACGCTCCGATCCTTGGCATCGGCGGTGTGCTGAAAGTCATGAAAACGGGAGCCGGTATGGAATGGATCATTGTTCTTGCGATCATCGTCATTCTCGGCTACGTGATGCTGCTTGTCTCCCTTGCGATGCCGAAATTCAAGCTGATGCAGAAACTGGTCGACAACATCAACCTCGTATCGCGTGAAATCCTGACCGGACTCTCTGTCATCCGTGCGTTCGGAAGAGAGGACAAAGAGGAAGAGCGCTTCGACGGTGCGAATAAGGAACTGACCAAAACAACCCTGTTCACCAACCGCGTCATGACCTTTATGATGCCTGGTATGATGATGATTATGAACGTGCTGACCGTCGGAATCGTATGGGTCGGTGCACATAAAATCGATGCCGGCACGATGCAGGTCGGTGCAATGACTGCATTTATTACCTACGCCATGATGATCGTCATGTCTTTCCTGATGCTGACAATGATGTCAATCATGCTGCCGCGTGCCGCTGTTGCCGCCGGCCGTATCGATGAAGTCATTCAGACAGAATCCTCCATTCAGGATGTCAAAAATCCGGAGCAGCTGGAGGTTCACAACGGAGTTGTCCGCTTCGATCACGTCAACTTCCGTTATCCGGGCGCCGAGGAGGATGTGCTGCATGACATCGACTTCGTTGCCGAGCCTGGCAAGACGACGGCAATCATCGGAAGCACCGGCTGCGGTAAATCGACGCTGGTCAACCTGATCCCACGTCTCTATGATGTGACGGGCGGAAAGATTACGCTCGACGGAAAAGATATTCGAAACATTACGATGAAGGATCTGCGCGATGAGATCGGTTTCGTGCCGCAGAAAGGTGTGCTGTTCTCGGGAACGATCGCATCCAATCTGCGCTTCGGAAAAGACGATGCGACGGATGCGGAGATCGAAAAGGCAGCCGCAATTGCGCAGGCAACCGAGTTTATCGAGGCAAAAGATGACAAATACGAAACCGCGATTGCACAGGGCGGAACGAACGTATCCGGCGGACAGAAACAGCGTCTGGCGATTGCGCGTGCGATTGCAAAAGACCCGAAAATCTTTATTTTCGACGACAGTTTTTCTGCACTTGACCTGAAAACGGATGCGGCGCTTCGAAAAGCACTGGCGGAGAATGTCAAAGACAGCACCGTGATCATCGTGGCACAGCGGATCAGCACGATTCTCCATGCGGAGCAGATTCTGGTGCTCGATGACGGAAAAGTAGTCGGAAAAGGTACGCATGAGGGACTGCTGAGAAGCTGCGAGGTTTACCAGGAGATTGCGAAATCCCAGCTGTCAGAGAAAGAGCTTGGACTGAAGGAAAGTGAGGTGGCTGACCATGAGTAATGAAATGAACCAGCAGCCGCGCAAAAGAGGACCGATGGGACGGATGGGCCGCGGCATGCAGCCGGGCGAGAAGCCGAAAGATCTGAAAAAATCGATCAAACAGCTCGCCCAGTACATCGGAAAATATAAAATTGCGATTTTTATCGTTATGATCTGTGCCGCATGCTCGACGGTGTTCAACGTTGCCGGACCAAAGATTCTCGGAAAAGCTACGACCGCACTGTCCGAGGGACTGATGGAAAAGATCCGGGGCACAGGAAGCATTGATTTTGCAAGAATCGGAACGATTCTGCTGTTTGTACTTGGCCTGTATCTGATGAGCGCCCTGTTCAGCTTCATCCAGGGATGGATCATGACGGGCGTGACGCAGAAGGTGTGCTATCAGCTTCGAAAAGAGATTTCGGAGAAGATCAACCGTATGCCGATGAAATATTTTGAGAGCCGCACGTACGGTGAAGTGCTCTCACGCATCACAAACGATGTCGATACGCTTGGCCAGGGACTGAACCAGAGTATCACGACGATCATCACCTCGGTGGCAACGCTCATCGGTGTTCTGATCATGATGCTGAGTATCTCCCCATTGATGACGCTGATCGCGCTTGTGATCCTGCCGATTTCAATGGGACTCATCGGACTCGTGACAAAGAAATCACAGAAATTCTTCCGTGCCCAGCAGGAATACTTAGGCCACATCAACGGTCAGGTTGAGGAGGTTTACGGCGGCCATCTCGTCATCAAGGCATTCAACCGCGAGAAGGATACGATCGAAGAGTTTGAAAAAACCAACAATATTCTTTACGATTCCGCATGGAAATCCCAGTTTTTATCCGGTATGATGCAGCCGATTATGATGTTTGTCGGAAATTTAGGCTACGCCTGCGTGGCATTGACCGGCGGACTTCTGGCGATCAAAAACGTGATCACGATCGGTGATATCCAGGCATTTATCCAGTATGTGAAAAACTTTACCCAGCCGATCCAGCAGATTGCGCAGGTTATCAACATGGTACAGTCGATGTCGGCGGCATCCGAGCGTGTCTTTGAATTCCTGAACGAAGAGGAAGAGGATCAGACCACGGAAAATCCGGCGGACATTGAGACGGTAACAGGAGCAGTAACCTTTGACCATGTACAGTTCGGATACAATCCGGATCAGATCATCATCCATGATTTCTGTGCGAAGGTAAAACCGGGTCAGAAAATTGCCATTGTCGGCCCGACTGGAGCAGGAAAAACGACAATGGTTAAGCTGCTGATGCGTTATTATGATGTAAACAGCGGAGCCATTCTTCTGGATGACCACAATATCAGGGATTTCAACCGCAGAGAGCTTCGCGATGCCTTTGGTATGGTGCTGCAGGATACGTGGCTGTTCAAGGGCAGTATCATGGAAAATATCCGCTACGGCCGGCTCGATGCCACGGATGAGGAGGTTATTGCAGCGGCGAAGGCTGCGCGGGCACACCATTTCATTCAGACCCTGCCGGGCGGCTACCAGATGGAGCTGAATGAGGATGCAAGCAATGTATCCCAGGGACAGAAACAGCTTCTGACGATCGCAAGAGCAATTCTTGCAGACAATAAGATCCTGATTCTCGATGAGGCGACCTCATCCGTTGATACCAGAACAGAGATCGAGATCCAGAAAGCAATGGATAACCTGATGAAGGGTAGAACAAGCTTTGTCATTGCCCATCGGCTGTCCACGATTCGTGATGCGGATCTGATTCTTGTCATGAAGGACGGAGATATCATCGAGCAGGGCAACCATGAAGAACTGCTTGCGAAGAATGGGTTCTATGCAAACCTTTACAATTCGCAGTTTGAGGATGTCGTGGCGTAACACACAGCAATTCTATTTAAGAAGAAAGAGATTCCTGAAAACGGGAGTCTCTTTTTTGGGGAACAATTATGTAAAGAAAAATTTCATGAGTTTTCACCAAATTTTGCCGGAGATTTTTGGAATGCAGCCAGGTGTATTTCATGGTATGATAGTAGCAATATTTTCAAAAGAGAGGTATTGAATGGCAAAACTTGAAATTGTAAAGGACAGCGAGGGGAATAAGATCGTACTGATTCCAGAAATTCTATTTTTTAATAAACAGAACATTGAATGGGAATTAGTGGAACAATATTTGGAAAAGTATGTGGGAGAAATTGTGGAAATAGCCGAAACAAGAGAAGTCGTTTATATTGGGAAAAAATTTCCAGATGAATATAGCGGCTCTTTGTATACAAGAAAATCCAAAGGTGCCAGAGCCAAAGCAAAAGCTAATGCGGCACAGGGGATAATGGAAATGATTGGGATTGCAGCACAAAAGGTATTCTGTGAGAATCGAAAAGAAAAACATTCACAGGATGCACAGAAAGGCTGGTATTATTATCATACAAGATTTGCATTACCATTGTATAACAATAAAAATAAAACGGAAGAATATAACGTTTATACAGCATGTCTGGTAATTAACTGCGCATCGAATGGAAAATTGTACTTATATGATATTGTAGATATAAAAAAAGAAGCGAGTAACCCACTCAAGACTGAAAACAGCCAAGTGGTACAAAACCGCTTCTTTTAGTATAATATCATTTAGAATGAAATAAGTCAACTCAAAATATTGAGCTGTTCTTGGAATCATAATTCGAGAAAGAATCCATACATTTCAGCATCTGCATCAGTCAAAATGATTCGGGTGCTGTTTTACGTTGCGGTTTATCCCAAATACTGCGGGTTGTCCCAGATTGCTTGAGGTAAAAGAAAAAATTTGGTATGCTGTTGAGAAGTAGAATCTTCGATAAGAAGAGTATGGGGGAAAATAATGAATTTAATTTTATGCGATGATGATAAAGTGTTTTTAAATAAACTGGAAATCAGAATTCGAGGTTTATGTCAGAAACATAAGATTGCAGTGGAAATGGAGTGCTACGTATCTGCGAAGGAGATGCTGGAAGGAATCAAAAATCTTGATGAGATTTCTGTTTTTTTTATTGATATCGATATGCCGGAAGTGAATGGATTTGAGGTTGCATCGTATCTGAAAAAGTGGAACAGGGAATGTTGCATTGTGTTTGTATCGAATAAGGATGATCTGGTGTTTCAGTCATTGGTGTATCATCCATTCTTTTTTATCCGCAAGGCACATCTGGATGAGGAACTGGAGCCGCAGTTGCTGGAACTGCAGAAAAAGGCAGGAAAGAAAGTTCCCCAAATAGAACTGCAGACAGGGCGTCAGAGTGTAAAACTTGCATTGCGTGATATCTGGTTTGTGGAGAGCGAGAAGAACTATCTGCTTTTTTATCGGGAAAAAGATACGAGGGATGAGGCGATTCGTGTAAGAATGAAAATGTCAGAAGTGGAGAAAAAACTAGAAGCGCATAAATTTGTAAGGACACATAAAGGATATTTGGTTAACATGAACTATGTATATCGGTTGCGCGAAAAAGAACTTCTGTTATTGAACGGGAAAAGCATTCCTGTCAGCAGAAATTATCTGAATCAGGTTCGAATGAAAATTATGGGAGTGGTGATGGAATGAGTGCAACATTTTGGAAGGTTTTTGAACTTGCAATTTCTGTTTGGGAAAACATACTTTTGTTGGAATTCTGCATGGATTTTATGCAGCAGAAACCCAGAGGGAAAAAAGGTAAAATTTTGTGGGGAATTGCAGTGCTATTTGGGCTAATCTTTCCTGCGTTGGAAAAGTATCCTGCGTTATATGACAGGTGGGAAATGTGGATCACATTGATTTGGCTTTTTGTCTATTTGATGGTGGGTACACAGGGAAGTGTTCTGAGAAAGGTTACTGCAGCGGTAGTTGCGAGAGCAGTATTGATGATGGTAAACACAGCGATCCTTTTCGGCGGCAGTTTTATCCTTCAAGAAAGTGTTGCATCGTTTATTCAAGATCAGGATACAGTAAGAATTGCGCTCGTGCTATTATCAAAAATTTCTTATTTTTTTGTTGGTAAATTACTAAATAGTCTTTTGTTTGAACGAGAGAATCTGATAAGCTGGCAATGGATTGTCATGGGATGCAACCTTGTTTTCTCAATTATTGCGGGAGATACTATGATTTTGGTAGTAAGAGATCTGCCAAGTGTGCAGATGCAGGAACAGAAATGGATTTTGCTGTGCGTATGCTGTATCTGGCTGATGTGCCTGATTATGTACTTTATAGTACAGCAAATGAGCAAGGATAATCAAACAAAGCTAGAATATGAACTGATGAAAGAAAAAGAGAAATATTCAAAGGAAAGTATGGAAATTATTAGGAGAAGTAATGAAGAATTACGAGAATTTAAACATGATTTGAAAAATTATCTTTTACCTCTGCAAGAGGCAATGGAGACCATGCCGCAGTCGGAAATGGTAAAGGTATGGGAAAAAATTAATCAGAAAATTGAAGATGTGCAGACACTAATTCAGACAGGAAACAGTTATGTGGATTCTATGATTAATACAAAAATTACTCTTGCGAGAAGTGAAAAAGTAGATGTGAAATGTACGATTCTGAGCAAAATGGAAGGAATTGATGATTTGGAATTTTGCACTGTGTTTGGAAATCTCATGGATAATGCGATTGAAGCAGAGCGGAAAGTTACAGAGAAGAAAGAAATTATAATTTTTGTAGAGGAAAAAATGGGATATCTTCGGTTGGAGATTCAAAACAAAATAGAGAAATCTGTTTTAAATGAAAATTCAAGTTTGAATACGACGAAGAAAGATACAAGCAGCCACGGGATTGGGCACAAAAGTGTAAAACGGACGATGCAAAAGGTAGGTGGCGCGTTAAAGTATTATGAGACAGGAGATTTGTTTTGCGCAGAGGCAGTATTTCCGATAAAATAAGATAAAACGTAATAAAAAAGACTTTGTTTGTATGAAGGAAGCAAAAAGAATGCGGATTTCAAAGAACAAAGTTTTATTTTTTGCTATCTGTACTGATTATCCCAGATAGAGCATGATATCCCAGATCCGTTGACGATGGAGAAAAATTTCGCTATGCTTCGAGTAACAGAAGAGAAAGAACGAAATTTTGAAAAGAGGGGATATATGGGAAAGAAAGTGTTGGGAGTTCTGACGATATTGCTGCTTCTTTCGGGTTGTCAGAATATGGGGAATGAGTCAGAAAATTTGCAGCAGGTAAAAAAACAGGAAAATGGAGAAGAACGGAATATTTCTATCAGCAATGATGAAACGGAAACAAATGTGACACATGAAAATGATCAGGAATTAAGCGATGGTGAGCATATTAGTTTTCAGCTTGGCAGTCAGGCAAAAATTGATGCGGTTGTTGACATGCCTGACAAAAAATGGAACGAGTTTGAAAAATGTGTGATAGAAGTGGATGGATTTCAAGGAGAAAGTGTGTTCAATAAAATACTTGGGAAAATTCCGGAAAGTGGATTGGAAACAAGAAAAGGAGACACAGGAGAGCCGGATGTTTGTTATTCGTATGAGGGAATACTTGGCGAACAATTAAAAAATCAAAATGGAACGGTGTCTGTCAGCAATATATTAGGAGTGGAAACGGAAGAAGGAAAAAAAGTTTATTATAATTTGCCTGTTGAATATATTACATCAGCCTATGGTGAAGGGATTTTGGTCAGAGACAATGAGCAGGAAATTTCATTGGAAGACGAAGAAAAGCTGATAGAGGAAGGAAAAGAGTTTGTTAGATGGATTGGAGACTGGGAAAAAGTTGAATTGACCAGTAAATACAGTTTTTCGTATAAACAGATGGAAAAACAGCAGGAATTAATGGAACAGGCAATCGAGAATGGAGAATTGCTAAAGCCTCAGAAGATTCAGAAATATGAGTGGTCAAAAGCAGATGATTGTTTCCTGTTGTTTTTTCAGGGTTATCTGAATGGGGTTCCTGTATTATGCAATGAAATTAACCGGCAGGATGATCTTTATATTCCGTCATCTAAAATACAGGCTGTTATAACGGAGGGCGGAATTCAATATCTTCAAGCAGTTAATCACTATGCTATTCGGGAAAAGGAACCGGTATCTCTTGCGGAAAAAGATATTATTTTGGAAACGCTGAGAAATAAGTATGATTTGGCAATTGCCGAGCCGATTACGCTGGATCAGATGAAACTGATTTATTACCCAATGACAACGGGAAGAAATGAAACAGGGCATTGGATGTGTGATATGATTCCTGCGTGGCAGTTTCGATTTATAGAAGATGAGATCGAACAGTATGTTTACATCAATGCACTGGATGGACGGGAAATTGCAGGGTGAGTTTGTCTGAGATTTACGAGTTACTCAAAGAATAAATTGTTTTGCGGAAGATGTGACTCCGGGCTAAGCGGGTCACATCTTTTTAAAAGACGAAGAGGATAAGAGATTGTTGCGGAAGGACAAGAAGGTGATCTTTCATGAATTTTTTTCGAATGATAAAAATGGATTTTAAAAGAATGTTTTTATCAGGAAAATTTTATTTTGCCATCGCAGGTGCGATGCTGGTTACCGTGTTAAACATCAGTCAGGAAGCAATGCAGAGCCGGTGGAATGTATCGGTATATTACCTGGTTGTCAGCAGCCATGGTGTGGGTGCATTTTTTGAAGTGTTTTCTGTGCTGGCTGTGCTGCCGTTTGCGCTGAGCTATTGGGAAGACAGCAGAAATGGCTATCTTAGATGCATTGAGACACGCATAGGGAGAACAGCATATTGCTGGTCGCATCTGGTGGTTGCCTTTTTCGGTTCTGTGATCAGTATTTTTCTGGGAATGGCAGTTGTTTATGGCGTTTTGGCATTAAAAATACCGTGGATAAAAAAAGAAGAGTTTGAAACATTAACAGGCAGTTTAAGCTATGGAAATGGACTCGTTCTGCCGTTTTACCTTGCCGCAAGATTTGGAGTTGAGGCTGTCAAGTATGCATTTATGGCAGTTTTTGCGCTTATGATATCGGGAAAAATAAAAAATCTGTTTGTGCTGGTCAGCACACCGGCTCTTTTTTATTATGCAAGCCAGCTTGTAGCAGAAGCGCTGCAGCTGCCGGGCCAGATGAGATGGTACCAGCTCCATGGGGGAAGTATCCGGAATTTTAAGGATTTTTTTGTGATAGCTGGTTATTTCCTTATTCTGACAGGAATGGAAGGTGTAATTTTCGTGCGAGTGGTAAAGAGGAGGGCGCAGAATGGATAGAATACGGATGAGCCTTCGGGTATGTCAGATACGTTTGCGGAAAACATTCACAACACCACGATTTTATGTTGCGCTGTTGTGGATTGCGATCCTTTTTCATGTAATGACGGTGGGTATTCGAGGCTTCTGCGAGCAGACCGGAGTTGATGTGACTTTTTGGATGCTGCCGTTTATGACCAGATATAATGGAGACCAGATTATCATCGTTCTTGGGGCTCTGCTGCTTTTCTGTGATGCTCCGTTTCTGGAACCGAACAGCGGGTGGCAGATTCTGCGGGCCGGGCGGAAAAGCTGGTTTTGGGGAAACATGCTATACATTGTGGTTGTTTCCTTTTTTTACACCATATGCTTAAGTATGATTCCGGTACTGCTTGTGTTTCCGAATGTAGGGTGGGAAACCGGATGGGGGAAGGTGATCAGTACGCTGGCTCAGACGAATGCGGCATATACCTTTGACCAGGAACCGTTGGATTATCTGATCCTTTCGAGATTTTCGCCGCAGGAGGCAATGGGACTCACAATGCTTGCGATCTGGTGCCTGTCGGTTATGACAGGCGTTGTGAGTTATGCCGGAAATTTTCTGGTACACAGGGGATTTGGAATCGTCATCAATTGCGGCATCGCACTCACCGCGCTTCTGCTCAGCAAATTTTCCAACATCACAATCGGCTATTACTGCGCGCCGCCGCTTTGGATGAACATTGCGAGCTACAAGTGGCAGGGGTATGGAAACGGGCCGTCGATGGCATATGTTTACAGTGTCTTTGCGATTGTCATCGGCGCATGCACGATCCTCTCGTATCTCGGGATTCGGAAAAAGGATCTGAACTTTGTGGAGGAAATCTGAAAGAATGGAAGAAAAGATAAGAATAGAAAACGTGACAAAAAAGTTTGGCAGCTACGCGGCGCTGGACGGGATCAGCCTGAGCTTTGAAAAAGGAAAAATTCACGGAATGATCGGAAGAAACGGAAGTGGCAAGACGGTTCTGTTCAAATGCATCTGTGGATTTCTTCGGGTGGACGATGGAGCGGTTTTGGTGGATGGAAAACAGATCGGGAAAGAGATTGAAGCGCCGGAGAGTATTGGCGCCATCATCGAGACGCCGGGCTTTCTTCCGGGATACAGCGCCAGACAGAATCTGCAGTTTCTCGCCGGCATCCGCAGGAAGATCGGGAAAAAGGAGATCGATGAGGCTATCCGAAAAGTCGGACTGGATCCGGAAGCGAAAAAGCATGTCGGCAAGTATTCGCTCGGCATGCGCCAGCGTCTCGGCATTGCACAGGCGATTATGGAAGAACCTTCTCTCCTGATCCTGGACGAACCGATGACGGGACTCGATCCGAACCAACTGGAAGAGATCAGGCATTTGATCAAAGAAACCGGAAAAAAGAAGACGGTGTTGTTATCGACCCATATTATGCAGGAGGTAGAAGCGATTTGTGACCGGGTAATAATCATTAACCAGGGAAAAATCGTTGCGGACCGACCGATCGGAGAGATCTGTACACATGCAGACGAAGGAATGGTACTTCGCGTTGAATTCAGCCCGGGAAGCGATACACACTGGCTAAGTAAAAGCAAACTGTTCACTCACACCTCACAACAGGCTCCGAACTGCTGGCGTTTAACTTCCCCCCAAGGGAAAGATCCACGGGAAGCCTTGTTTTTCGAGGCTGCCGTTCGCCGCTGTCCGATTATCGCATTGCATACAGAAGTTTATCAGCTGGAAGATATTTTCCACCGATATACACAGAATTTTCCGGCAAAGCCGGGAAAAGATTAACGTAGCCGGAGATGACCGATCAGCGCCGTG
>OGQT01001828.1_pt1 | contig 16137 bp, 10 predicted proteins | sample 1553261 | NCBI WGS metagenome assembly OGQT01 (sample SAMEA2579992, study PRJEB22360) | human gut metagenome | biome: human gut; feature: human-associated habitat; material: faeces | place: Denmark | collected 2008/2010
AGTCCACGCACTGGATAACGTCATATCCGGAAGCCGTTTTATCCTACATCCCGGAGTTGTTTTTTCCAGAATAGACCTTGTAGCATCTGTAAGAAGAATGGAATATTCCTTTTCTTTGTCTATTTTTTCCTGATCTACCGCGATATCTTTTAACAAAAATCCGTTTTCTTCCTTTTGGACGGTTATTTTCATCCCGGACAGAATGGGCAATTCGTATTTATTTGTTATAGAAAATTCATCCTCTGTATGATCCAGATAATTCTCTACAAGCTTCCAAACCTGTTCCCCGTTTATTTCTGCAAAATACAGGGAGGTATCTGAGCTCTTTGCTGTCATCAGAGCAACACGACTGCTGGTACATTCTCCCCTATAAATAGAAGCGGTGAAATAATAATATGGTGCAATAGCCAGCTGTGCATTGTTTTCAACTCGGACCGTAGTTAAAATAGAGGATGCCGCATCACGGCCATTTTTCTCATTCAGTGCTATGGAATACTCCCGGTCAAAATTTACCACTGCCTTTTCTTCTGTATCCTCCGCGTTCATTGCACTGCGGAAAGCATCATATGCCTGGGCTTCATCCAGCTCGCCTGACAACAAACCATGAATAGCTTCCAGACTGGCAGGAAAGGATTTTTGAGCAGAATATCGGATATAAATGGAATTACTTTTCATTTCATCTTCCAAACCGGATATATCCTGCATCATCGTCGGAACATTTGTATTCAATGAGATCACACATCTTCCATCGGCGATCAGCCTTTGTCCCTCTTCTGAGATCATGCAATCCAGCACATCCAATGCAGTCTCCAGCTTTTCCTGATCTTTTTCCAGATCTTTATTGAATGCAATATTTAAAGACGGAGTCATATACACAAAGGCCTCCTCTGAGGTCTGGGAAAAATAAGGAATGCAGATCAGCTGCGCGTCCATCTGTGTCTGCAGCTGCTGCATAAGTGCCGGATATCCGTGGAACATTGCTGCTTTTCCTTCTACAAAGGTCTGGTATGCAATATCCGCATTAACAAGAATATCGTCTTTCCCCAAATGAGAGTCTTTTAAAAACCTGCTGGTTTCTGAAAAAATACGTTTCCATAATCCATCGTCAAATTTTACTTCTCTCGATGAGGTTTCTGCGCCGCTTCGCCATTCAATTCCATCCAGACTTGTGAATTCTCCAATGGCACCCGCCTGAATCACTTCATGGGCAGACCAGTTTTCTGCAAGATCCAGGGAATAGGGTTTGATTCCATTCTCATAAAATTGCTGGCAGGCCTCTGCATATTCCTGATAATTTGACGGGATTTTTATACCATACTGATCAAACAGTGTCTTATTGGCAATGATCGTCTGCGGCAGACCACAGACAGGCAACCATTGAATTTCATTGTCAGAATTTTTATAATATTGCAATGCATAGGAATAATACCTGGAAACAACATCATAGGAGCAAAAATCCATAAGATACGGCTGTAAATTCCGTGCATCTGTTCCTGAAAACCGCCGCACCGTTATCACATCCGGCAGCTCGCCATGTTCTTCCATATAACTATATAAATCGGTATCATTGTTACCAACGATAAACTCTATGTCTTGATCCGGAAGCTGTTCATGAATATAAGGTACCAGATTTTTGATCAAAGAATTTTCCCAAAGATATACGGTAAGCGGCTCTTCTTTGGATACCGCTCCTGAAGGCTCACCGCATCCAAACAAAACAGCCGCGCCGACAAGCACAGCCATCCTAAACGCAGCCAGATTATATTTCCTGTTTTTCATGTGTCTGCTTCCCCATTTTCCCGCTTAAAGCCCGTGCTGATTACAATAGAATGCACGCTCTGCGGGCATTCTATTGTCATGAATAAAAACATGAGTTTTATTATAGCACTTCATATTTTCTCATGTCTATATTTTTGAAAACTTTTCCCTTTTGGACAGGAAAAAGGACGAAATCTATTTTGCCCGAAAACTCCGGAGATTTCGTCCTATCAATTATAAATCCCTGCATATCCCTCTTCATCAAAATAATAAAAACTGCTCGTTTTTTCGATAACGACTTCTTCAACAAATGAACGTTTTCTTTGAACTGCCACACCAAAAACAACGCTACATAATAATATTACAATGGATATACCGACATAATTCTTTTTTTCATTCTATTGCTCCGCTTTATTATTGAATTATTTTTTATTTGTGCTTTTTATTTCCGCTACCAGTTCTTCATACTTACGTTCGTCAATGATATATTTCCGTTTAATCAATATATAAGCAGCTCCTATAGAAATTACCGGAACAGCTACAATTCCAAGACGCAATATAAATCTTTGTCCGGCATCTGCTGTCTGGATAAATTTATCTGCCTGTACAATTACATTTTCCGAAGTAAGTTCTCCTGTACCAGCTTTTATTTCTAATCCGGATATTTTCTGACTGATTGCATAGATATTGCTTATAATCAGTATTAACGCAACAACCGCCTGATCAACCGCACTGGCCAGCTTTGTTGCAAAAGATCTTACTGCTGAGATAATACTGTCATGTCGTTCATGAAACCGGACTTCATCATACTCTATGGTATTATTTAACATGACAATCATCGTCATATTGAATGCTCCCTGCGAAAAGAAGATTAGAAAACCGATGATATTCAGTAAAACAACACTTTTTGGTAAAATGTAGCCTACACTCATAAAAAGCATATACCCAATGACTGTAATGATGGTAGCTGCAGTTATAATCTGATTTCGTGTGAATTTTGAGGAAAGCCACGCAAAAGATGCCTCTGATATCAGCGTTCCTAATCCATACATAATTGTAAACCAAAATACAAGACTGCCACCTACAGAATATCCAAATTCAAAATAAAAGAAATTCATTCCAATCATAATCAGAAGAGCATTTCCGATTTGGAATAATAAACATGCAATTCCAATCACTATCAACTGATCATTTCTCAGGAATATATGAAACATATCTTTTAATGACAGTGTTCTCTTCTTTTCCGGTCGTTTTCTCTCTTTTACTCCAAACACTGTAAGTAGCTGGAAACCAATAAAACAAAAAGCAATCACAATCGCAGCCGTCCGATATGCCATAATCGCATTTCCAGCTACCATATCAGGGAGCAGACCTGCAACAGAAAACTGTCCGATACAGATAAAAATTCCCTGTACGGTTACCAGCCAGTTCCGTTCTCCCGGATCTGATGTAAGACTCGGCAGCATTCCCCAATAGGCAATATCATTCATTGTGTAAGTCATTCCCCATAAAAGATATCCCACTCCAAAAAATGCAACAAATCCCCATCCTTCCGGCCTTACTGTAAACAAGCAGATAATTATCAGGCTGTTTAAAATTACTCCTATAAAAATCCAAGGTTTAAATTTTCCGGCTTTCAAATGCGAATTTTCAATAATAATTCCCATCATTGGATCATTAATGGCATCCCACAGCAGACACACTACCATAATTGCTGATATTACTGCATATTGGGCAACTGTCAGTTTCATCGTATATTGAATATATGTAAGAAGAAACATAGAGACAAGTGCATACGCCATATCTCTTCCGGTTGCTCCTATACAATAGCTCCATTTTGTGCGTTTATCCAATTTATTGTCCATATACGACTCCCCCTCTCTCTATTTCTTCAGCAGTCTTTTAAAAGCCTGCAAATATTTTTTATTAGCATTGTAAACTAACATATCGATTAACTTCGGAGTTGCAATTCCACCACTGGTTGCAATCAGTCCTTCCAGATTTCCTTCTTCGACTCCCATTTTTACCATTTTAAAGGCCGGGTCCCGCTCTGATTTTCCCCGAAGTATAATCTTAAGTCCGATATGTACGACTCCACGAACAAATTTTCCAAACATTGAGACATTTACCACATCCTGATAGGAATCGTAAACCGTATACTCTCCACGCTTTTTTTCTTTGTCATGTTTCGGTTCACCGCCTAATAGCTGATAAAATTGTTCTGCACTGATTTCCATTCCATGTGGCTGCTCTCTAAAATAATCCGGAAACAGTTCTCTTTCATTTCTAAAATAACTATTTCCTACTACTTCCATATTCGCCTTTAATTGCAAATCATGTACTGATGCTCCGATACAGATCTGATACTTGCCGCTTAACATGGAAAAGGCTTTTTTCTCTACATCATAGACAGAAAAACTTCTTTCATCCAGCTCTAGTATAACTTCTTTTTCTTCTCCCGGATGCAGATATATTTTTTGAAATCCCTTTAGTTCTATATGGCTTCTGATAACATCTGATTCAATCGGGCAGATATATAACTGTGCTATTTCTGCTCCACTCACTTTTCCGATATTTTTAATTTTAAAACGAATTTGTATCTTTCCACCACTATATACTTCCGGTACATTCAATTCCGAATAGGAAAAAGAAGTATAGGAAAGTCCATAACCAAACGGATATTTTACCGGAACATGGAATGTCTCATAGTAACGATAACCTACAAAAATGCTTTCCCTGTATTCTACATCATCATTCGGAGGTGCAAAATATCTCCATGCCGGAGTATCTTTTTCTGAAAACGGAATTGTCTCTGCCAATTTACCGGATGGATTCACCTCTCCACTGATTAAGTCAGCAACAGATTCCCCTACAGCCTGTCCTCCGAGGTACATGTGAAGAATTGCTCCTACATTCTTTTCAAAACTAAAATCCATAGGCGCACCACCGAAACTAATTGCTGCAATATGATCTTTTCCGACAGTTTCTGCAATTTCAGCCAACAGCTCTTCCTGATTTTGAGGGATTTTAAGATTTTTCCTGTCGTATCCTTCTCCTTCGTAAGATTCTGTAAGACCGATAAAATATAGAATCACACAATCCTTTTTTCTATATTCCTGTTTCAGTTTTTCTATCGTATCCTGTAGTTGCTTTTCTCCTAATTCTTCCTTTTCATTCTGATATCCCTGTATATAAGTTACCTGATATCCTTTTTCACGTATTGCTTCAATCGCATTTGTCATCTTCGTCGGCTGGATATGACTGCTCCCACCTCCCTGAAATCGCATCTGCCTGGCAAGCTCTCCAATAATGATTACCTTCTTCTCTTTTCCAATTGGCAAAACACTATTATTTTTCAAAAGCACTGCACTTTCATTTTCCAGTTTACGCGCCACCTGATTCTGTTCTTCCATATCTACCTCATAATTTTCTTCTATATTTTTATGAAGTGATACAAAATTCTGCAGAACATTCTTAGTCCAGTTATCCAGTTCCTGACCCGTAATCCGGCCATCCTTATACGCTTCTTTTAACACATCTGTGTGGAAGCCTTTCGGATCTGGCATTTCCAGTGTCAGACCATTTTTCATACAGCTTACAATATCATTTGCTGCTCCCCAATCCGACACCACACCACCTTGATATTTCCATTCTTTTCTCAGAACATCTGTCAGTAAGTATTTATTTCTTGCTCCAAATTCGCCATTAATCCTGTTGTATGAAGCCATTACAGAAGTCGGTTTTGCTTTTTTCACAACTTCTTCAAAAGCCGACAGATATATTTCCCTAAGAGTTCTTTCATCAATCTGGCTATTGGATGTCATTCGTCTTGTTTCCTGTGAATTAACAGCATAATGCTTTAAGCTCGTACCTATTCCAAGACTCTGTACACCTTCGATATATCCCGTTGCCAGCTTTCCTGTCAAATACGGATCTTCACTGAAATATTCAAAATTTCTTCCGCATAAAGGAGAACGCTTGATATTGATTCCGCAGCCTAGCACAATGGATATCTGCTCTTTTTTTGCTTCTTTCGCAATCGCTTCACCCATCTTTTTAACAATAGCAGGATTCCAACTGCAGGCTATTGCACTTGCAGTTGGAAAACAGGTTGCTGGCTTACTGGTTTCAATATCCCCAATCTTTTCCTGCTCCAGTTTTCGAATCCCATGTGGTCCGTCTGTCATCATAATAGAAGGGATTTTTCCATTACAGTCATAAGTATGCCAGTCACCAGCACCGCCTAAAAGCCGGATTTTTTCATCTATTGTTAACTGTTCACATATTTTATCAATGTTCATGGCTTATCCCCTCTTTCAAAGTCCATATCTAATGCCAATATTCTGTCGAATTGCGTCCATATCATTTTATTACGCCATTTTTATAAGGCGGAAGTGCATTGGTAACATATCCCGATGTATTATGTGTCGTTGCACCATCTACTGCTTTTCCCCAAATATCATACGCTCCATTTACTCCATGCAGATCCGTACAATCATTGAGTGCATCTGCAATTCCCAGGGGACTAAATGCATCTCCATTAAATACAACCTCTCCAGATCCTTTGTTATGACACAAATGTGCATGAGTATCGCTGTTCCGATAATGTTTTCACCACTTGACGGTCTCGCCATCACGTTCGATGTCGTTATTGGATTCCCATCCTCGTCATAAAAATCAATATTTACATCTGCTTCCGGGAACGGATTATTTCCTTCTGTAAGTTCCAGTTCAAACCGGCATGTTTCATCCACATTATCTTTCCAAACCAGTGAAGTTCCCTTAATTCCAACATATTTCTTTTTTACATAAGAATAAAAAGAAAAGGAATTATCTTCATACTGCTCTACTTTAAATCGTGTCCTATCTGACAATGTCGTATTTCGAACAATTGCATTAAAAGTGTTATATGTGAGATACCTGCTATCCTGATCAAAAAGAATATATTCTCCCAAGTCAGATGCTTTAAAGTAGAATGTCATTCCACTATCGGCTGTATCTGCCTGCGTTTCATATCCAGCTTTATTTCCAAGCAAGTATTTCCCATTACTGATAGACTTGATTTTAAAATAATGGTTGGCCAGTGAATAAATACTTTGTTCCGAAGAACTTTCTGTTGCTGCATAACAATTACTTGGATATGCAAAATCACCAACAGAAGTTCCAACTAACAAACATTGCCAGCAAAAAAATTACTTCTTTTCGTTTTATAGCATCTATCTCCTCTCTTTTAATCTCTTAATTGCATTTTATCTATTTCCGGCATATAATTATATTGGTTTATCGTGTTTTATGTCAATTTATCGTGTTTTTGACAGGAGGAATTACCTATGTATAAAATGAAGTCAGACATCAATTTTTCACTCACACATGAAATGTTGGAAAATGCAGAAAATGAACGGATACATACATCTTATGCACAGGAAAAGGCAATTCTCGAATGTGTTTCAAACGGAGATATTCATGCATTGGAGAATACCTATTATTCACTCCCAACAACTGTTTACGGAAAGATGACCTCTTCCAATTCCAAATTAAAATTACTTTTTTATGCAAGTATTGCTAATACAACTTTAGTTACCAGATATGCCATCGAAGGAGGACTTAATGAGGAAACTGCTTTTTCCTTAAGTGATGTATATATACGAAAAATGGAACAATGTACCGATGTTGACGCTTTAATGAAATTAAATGAACAGATGGCTATTGAATTTACGCTTCGTGTTGCTGAGGCAAAAAAGACGCCAAAAAACTACTATTCACCAGCTATTTCTCGCGTCATTGATTATATCTATCATGGAAAAAATAAAACTTTAACCTTAAATCAACTGGCATCTTTAGTTAATTTAACACCTAAATATCTGTCTGCCCTGTTCCATAAAGAAACCGGACAGACGCTTACTGTTTTTATCCATAAAGTTCTTATCGAAAAGGCAAAAAATTTGCTGGCACATTCTGACTACAGTCTGGGCGAAATCAGTACTTACTTGAATTTTTCATCTCAAAGTTATTTTATTTCTATTTTTAAGCGATACACTGGTATAACCCCTGGACAATATCGTAAACTGCACCGCCAGATTAGTTGGTAAAGTAAAGAATAAAATAAGAATATTGATGATTAAACGTTACTATCGCCAGAACTTTTCTCATCTTGGAGATAAAAGAAAGCTACCAGTTTTTATTTATTTAATGTTGTACTAGTCTCAGGCCTGCTACTTTCTTCCATCCTCTAACTTATCATTTTCTTCTTGTTCTTGAATATATTTTCTTACCGTTTCTTCATTCACATTACCTACTGTAGAAACAAAATATCCTCTTGCCCAAAAATGTCTGTCTCCCCATTTTGTCCGATACTCAGGATGTCTGTCAAACAACATCAATGTACTTTTTCCTTTTAGATATGACATAAATTCAGAAACACACATCTTTGGTGGAATAGCCACATACATAAGTCTGTACAATATTACGCATATAAATAAACTGATTATGTTTGCTCTATTTGTTTTATAGTTTGCATTTGTCGGATTTCATTTTTTTATTTTGTTATTTCAAGTAAAATCAAATACATGCAATGGGACAATAACAATAATAAGACTAAATAGTAAAGTCACTATCTTTAATATTTTACTTTTTTTCCAGAAAAAATAGTACATTGCAAACTGCAATATTATACTTATTGTAAAATAAAGTATCCACTTTAATTCCCATTGCACAATAGCTATTATTGATTCATAATCAAATTCAGTAAAAATTATGCATACAATAAATATCCAAAGAAAAAGTAAAAATACAATAAATTCGTATCCTGCTAATGCAAGTACTTTTTTTCTTATACTTGCATTTCGCATAAAAAAAACAACCCCAATAGATAATATACACAATAAAAATGTTCTATAATAATCCGAAAAAATTATTTCTGTTATCACATTCGTGTCTCCTATAAAAACTTCTGTTAAATCAGCACAATTTTTCAAATATTGATAGCAGCAATATTCCGATTTTACGCTCTCTGCAACTTCCCGACAAATTACGATTGATCAACTTCATTAATACCATTATTCTACCATAATTACACTTACAATCCTACTTCATTCTATTAAAATTGATTTACAGAATTTATAATTAATTTACTTTGAGAATGCAGATTGAGTTTTGATCCTATAGGCACTCATTCCATACCCCGCGAGTTCCATAACGTAAATTACAGATTCTGTGGTGCAATTCATAACGTTGACCGGGCATGTATAAACGTCCTCTCACAAGTCATTCATAACGTAAATGAAAGAAAAACGGTGCAGACAAATATGATTTCCTTCGTGAGCCATGGAGCTGGGATTCTAAAAATTTCGTGAAGCTCTGCTTCACAAAATTTTTGCTCAGAAGCCCAGCGGAATGCCCGGCGAACAGGAACATCATATTTCGTCTGTACCGTTTTTCTTTTCATAAACCTATAAAATCACGACTTGCGAGAGGACGCTTATATCTGCCCTTCAAACTCTAGGAAAGCACTGCAGAATCTGCGACACTACGTCCGTTAAACTCCGGTTATTTATTCATAATCCTGCGGAATCCAGATTCCATCCTCGCTGTCAGGCTGGATCATTTTTACAAACCGCTCTGCGCCGTCCTCGATAAAAGTGATTTTTATATTGATACCTTCTTTCGAGCCGTCCTGCAACGCCTCCACTTGTACTTTGTTTTCGTTATCCAGCAGATTCAACAAATACTTTGCAGCCAATACCGGATCCTTTAGATTCTGATATAACATAGAACTGGAAAGCAGGCTGTTCATAACCAATGCATCATACATGCCATTGACCGTGTAATCCATTGGCGTGCCATTAATTTGCGGATATGCCTCATCAAATTCCGTTCCTGATACAATATAATCCAGAAAACGGATATTCTCATCCGTCACTTTATAACTTCCATCTCTCTCCTCAAACGTAATATCTTCTTTCCACACCGTAACATGTGGATCAGATGTCCATGCATAGTACAAAATCTCTGCTGTGTTTTTTCCATCATAGGAGGTCGTGATCGTATACCCCTTCGAATTTTCATCCGACGTATCCCACATTGGCCACGGGCTTGACCATCCAAAGATGGTATCTCCTTCGTCGATCACAAGCAGCTGCTCCTTCATCATTTTTTTTCTTGCTCCATCCATGCACAAACTGTCAATCGCTGCTTCGTCCCTGTCACAAAATGCATCCGCCCAGGTTTGTAAGAAACTTTGTTGTTGTGCCCGAATCGCATCGGACTGCTTTTTTAATAAGGCATTTAGTTCTGATTCCTGATCAGCCAAAGAATCCTTCTCTGTGTTTAACGTTTGGTCAGTCAGACTGCTTTCTGATAATTCGGTTGCAATATTTTCTTCCACATTATCGTTCTTTTTCGGATTGGTAAGAAAAAGTGCTCCTATTATCACACAGAAAAGCAATGCTGCTGCAATCAGCCAGAAGGTCGGCTTTTTAAAATTCAGGATTCCTTTTACTCTCTGTTTCACACCCACTTCTCCAAATGCTAATGGGCAGACGGTGATCATTTTTCCCGACACATGGAACGAAAGCAGGACAAGTGAATACTCTTTTTTCTGCTCTGCGCTCCAGTCCTTTATCACACGCTCATCGCATGCCATCTCAATGTCCCGGCAAAACAGAATGTACGCCAGCCAGCAGAACGGATTGAACCAATATACTGCAAACAACACATAACCAAGTGGTTTCCACAGATAATCCAGCCGTCTGATATGCGCTTTTTCATGCGCCACAACATTTTTTATCTGAACTTCTTTTAACGATGATGGCAGATAGATCCGAGGATTTAACACTCCAAAAATAAATGGTGTCTGGATTCTGTCACAAATATAGATATTTCCTTCTATGCGGACGGATTCTCTCACTTTCCTGCGAATATGTACATAACTGACTGCTGCATATACGAGCAAAACCGCTACACCGCATAACCAGATAGATGCAATCAGGTTCATCGGGTTTTGCGCCGTCTCCTGCTCCGGAACTGTGATACCCTCAAAATAATATTTTGCAAGATACCGGTTTGCCGTGTTGTCTAAAGCCGGCATTTCTGCCAGAACCTGCGATGTTACCGCACCTGCTTCAATGCTTACAACCTGTGCGTTTGGTGCGAGGCTAAATGTCGTCTCTAATTGAAACGGGCACAGCAGCCGGATTCCAACCAGCGCCCACAAGATACAGTGAATCCACTTCGGCGATTTCCTCAGCAGACAGCGTGCCAGCACCACAACCACGATCAGCACACTGGCAGATATACTCATGTTCAACAATTTCAAAAAGAGTCCTGACATTTTCAGCCCTCCTTTCCAATAGCATCGATCATTTTCTTTATCTCGTCCACCTCTGATTTATTTAATTTTTTTCTCGTTGTGAACGCGGCAAGAAACGCCGGAAGGGAACCTCCAAAGTTTTCCTCCACAAATTTTTCACTCTGGGCAGCGTCGTATTCCTCTTTCGTCATCCGGGCGGAAATCATTCCTTTTTCGTTCTGAAAGATTCCCCGCTCGCACAACCTCTTTAAAACCGTGTAAGTGGTCGACTTTTTCCAACCAAGCTTCTGCTCACATAATTTCACCAGCTCACCGGACGGAAGCGGTTCATTGCTCCATATGATTTCCGCAAACTGCGATTCTATTACCCCTAATCTTAATTCCTCCATTGTTACCTCCTTGGTCTAATGCTTGTAGACTTGTTGTTTTTAGTCTACAGTCATTAGACCAATTTGTCAAGAAAAAAATCCACAGATATGTGGAAATCAATTACTTTTTTCCTCATATCTGTGGATAAATAAATTTTTATAAATTTGTTTCCTTCCAAAATCACTCCCACAAATCGCCCCAGATATCCGTGCACAACTTTGTACAATATTCTCTGGAAAAATTTGCGTCCTGTTCTATGATCGCATTTTTTCCTGCCATTTCATCTGTATAGTCTCTCAGAAAGTAAGTGGTAACTCCGCCATGCCCCTGTTCCACCTGTGTCACAAGTGCATTCACGCCATAGTCTGTAATAAAGCCCTCACCATTTTCATCCAGTCCGATTGTGACTTCCGCCATGCCACCGACCATGCGGTTAGCGATCCCATCTCCACTACTCGAAGTCCAGTTTACATAATTCCCAAGCGAATAATAAACGAGTGTCTGGTTTCCGGTTGTCTCATCTGTCACCCACTCAACAGGCTCGATCACATGAGGATGCGTTCCTATCACCAGATCAACGCCATTTCTAACAAAAATCTCTGTCCATTTTTTCTGCATGCTGTCTGGCTGCAAACTGTATTCTGTTCCCCAATGCGGGCACACTACAACAAAATCCGCCTGTTCTCTGGCGGAGGCAATGTCACTTACGACTTTTTCCTCATCTAAAAGATTGACTGCATATGGCATATCCTGTGGTAACGCAATTCCATTCAGACCATATGTATAATTTAATACCGCAATTTTTATTCCATTCTGCTCTAAAACGGTAACGCTATCCTGCGCATCCTGACTTTTATTAATTCCAAGAATTTTTATGTCAGGATATTTTTTCTCCCAGTTTGAAAGGCAATTAGTAATTCCTTTTTTCCCCTGATCCATCGCATGATTTGTTCCATGCAAAATGACATCAAATCCGGTTTCTGCCAATGCATCCGCCACCTCGTAAGGTGCATTAAAGCTTGGATAACCAGATACTCCCAGTTCCTCTCCGCCAATGATAACTTCCTGGTTGACAATCGCAATGTCTGCCGCCTGCACCTCGTCTTTCACATTGGCAAAAAGACCGGAAAAATCATAAGAGCCATCCTCTGCCTGACAGCTTTCTTCCACCGGAGTGTGAAGCAGAACATCCCCGACCATGGCAAGTGTCACGGTCGGACCTGAATACACATCTGAGATTTCTGGCTCCTCGGTTGTAATATCCACAGCCTGTTCTTTCTCTGACTGAATGTTATCCACGCTTTCTGTATTTTCGACTTCGTTATCCACGGAAGCTTCCTCTACATGGTTGAAACTGTAGATCATTTCCTGCCTGTCACACCCCGATAGCGTGAACATGGCAAGCAATATCATTGTTATCTTTTTCATTTTCACCTCCTACGAAAGCAACGCCTGATACACATCCCTCTTACTGATCCCACGGTCTTTTGCCACAAGTTTCATTGCCTCTTTCCGTGCAATGCCCTGGCTCTCATATACCTGCATATGTTCCTCTAATGTCATGGATTCCCAGTTTTTCTTCTCTTCCTCGGCAATCTCCTCAAAGCTCTTTCCCTGCAAAACAAGGACATACTCGCCGCGTGGTTCGTTTTGCTCATAATAGCGGAGACTGTCACCTAACGTTGTCTGCATTTTTTCCTCATATCGCTTTGTAAGCTCCCTGCAGATTGTAAGCTTTCTGTCACTTCCAAGAACACTCTCCAGTTCCTCCAACGTTTTCACAAGATGGTGTGGCGCCTCATAGATAATGATGGTTCTTGTCTCATTTGCAAGCCCGTTTAAAACAAGCGCCCGCTCTTTTTTATCCCTCGGCAAAAATGCCTCAAACGCAAATCTTCTCGTTGGAAGTCCTGACATCGTAAGTGCTGTAATACAGGCTGCCGGTCCCGGAAGGGAAGTCACTTCGATTCCTTCTTCATAACAGATGCGCACGAGATCTTCCCCCGGATCAGAAATACCCGGCGTTCCTGCGTCCGTGATAAGTGCAATATTTTTCCCTTCGCGAAGCTTGTCCACCAATTGATATGCTTTGTCAATCTTATTAAATTCATGGTAGCTTGTCATAGGTGTTTTTATCTCAAAATGATTCAGCAGTTTGATGGAATTTCTCGTATCTTCTGCTGCGATCAGGTCAACCTCTTTTAGCGTGCGGAGGACCCGATAGGTAATATCCTCAAGGTTTCCAATCGGTGTTGCGCACAAATATAACTTTCCTGCCATCATTATTCTCTCTCCAATATCCTCCCGGAAGTATTTTTCAATTTATCTTTTTGCATAGATCAAAATGATAATGTTCTGAATATTTGTTACGAAGCAATATGAATGAAATGGTACAACTAACAAAAAACTAAATTATATCTGTCCGCTGCGCATCAGTCATTTTTCGCATGATTATAAAAAAAGCACACGTAAATATAATGCCTTTCATCATTGTGGTTGTTGTAAGTGCCCACCATATTCCCAGAATTCCTAGCACACCACTACTTAAAATGATTGCGAGCGGAATACGAAGCGATGTGAATACAATACTAATCACACTACACAGGCGAGTCCTGCCAAGTCCCGATAATGCACCTACTGTCATCAGCTCAACACATAAAAAAGCTTCGCTGTATCCGACAATGATCAAATAGTCAACTGCTGTTGCGATCGCTGTCTTCTCATGGAAAAACACGCTTGCGATCGGTACTGGAACAACTACAAACACAAGGGTGATTAAAATTCCCCATATACCAACGGTGCACAACGATGCACGATATCCCTTCTTCACACGTTCGGTTTTACCAGCACCATAGTTTTGACCGATAAAAGCGTTCATAGCTGCGCCAAATCCATCTGCCGTATTCCATGAGATTGATTCAATCTGACCGCCCACACGCTGCGTAGCGATTGCCTCTGGACCAAAACCAGCTACCATACGTGTCAATACCATAGAGATAAAACAATACACCATACCCTGAAGTGCAGTAGGAATACCTATTTTGCAGATTCCCTGCACATATTCCAACGGAATTTTTACAAACAAGCGAAGACCTTTCAACACATTTTCCTTCTTCTGTAATATAACTCCAAACAGCATAATCATTGTAACAATTACCTGTGCCAAAACAGTTGCCATCGCTGCGCCTGCCGCTCCAAATCTCTGAAATGGTCCCGGTCCAAGAATCAAAACAGGGTCCAGGATCATATTCGCCGCCAAACCAAAAAGATTTGCAATAAAAGGAGTTTTAGAATCTCCCTGAGCCGTATATATTCCCGTTAATGTGAATGATAAAAATGAAAAAACAATGAATCCGCATGCAATCTTAGTGTAATCCAACGCAGCACTCAATGTTTCCGCATCATCCAGCTTGAAAAATCCAACTAGCTGATTTGCAAATAGTGCTACAATGATCCCATATGCGAGTCCCATCAATAATGCCAACTGCATCGCTGTCTGTGCATATCCATGTGCCTTTTCCTTCTCTCCTCGTCCTATGCACTGTGCAATCTGTACCTGGCCTCCCATTCTTGCCATCGAAGCAAGCCCCTGCGAGAGCCATGTAAACATACCTCCAACGCCTACTCCGGCAACCGCCTTGGCGCCTAGCAGTCCAATCCATGCCATATCGGTAATATTATATAATGTTCCTAGAAATGACGATGCCATAATCGGAATCGCAAGTTTCGTTAATGTCTTTAAAATTGGTCCTTTTGTTAAATTTCCTTCCATTCAGTCCCTATTAATTCCTTTTCCTTTGTATTTCCTTCTGCATGACGTTCTATTTCTGTACATAAATTTTTCAATCATTTTATACATACTTTACCTTTTATCCCTCTATCTTTGTTTCTGCATTTACTCTTTCTTCTCCATCATCTTCGGAATCACAAAGTACATCACGATTCCGAGCGCCACGATTCCAAAAGAGATAATCTGTGATGTGGAAAAAATTCCTAAGCTTCCACGATAATCATTTCGTAAAAATTCGATCAAAAATCTTCCCACTCCGTAGAGCACTAGATAACCTGCTGCCACTCTGCCCGGCTCTGGCTTCTTAGATGCATACCACAGTAATACGCCACAGATCAGGAAATCACCTGCGGAAGAGATCAGCTGTGTCGGAATCAGGCTTACACCATTTGGTGCAAAATCAGAATGTGTAAAGGTAATGCCATACCACGCATGTGTCTCTCTTCCATAGCAGCAACCGGCACAAAAACATCCAATACGCCCAAATCCCTGTGCCATGGAAACTGCAGGCATCACAAGATCAAAATAAGAAATAAAATTTTCTTTTTTGATACGGCAATAGACATAACTTGTCACAATTCCACCGATAATTCCACCATAAACGACATATCCGTTTTTGAAATCCCATAAAATAGATGGATCTTCCATAATTGCCGGAAGCTCTACAATATAATAGAGCAGGCGACAGCCAACCATTCCACCAATCAACGCACATAAAAATATACCGAAAATCGTATCCTCACTTAAGCCTCTCTTCTTTCCCCGGTAATTACATAGGAAAAGTGCCGAAGCAAATCCAATCGCAATCATCAATCCATACATATAAATCGTGATCGGTCCAAGCGTTATCTTATTAAACATATTAATCTCCATTCCGCCGCTTTGCGGCGGCACAAATAGTGATGAAAGATTT
>OGQT01001835.1_pt1 | contig 16120 bp, 18 predicted proteins | sample 1553261 | NCBI WGS metagenome assembly OGQT01 (sample SAMEA2579992, study PRJEB22360) | human gut metagenome | biome: human gut; feature: human-associated habitat; material: faeces | place: Denmark | collected 2008/2010
TCACTGTCGCGAGGTGGCGTATATTACGCTTTCCTCTTTCAGAGTCAACCCTGAATTTCAGGATTTTTCTCTTCAACCGAACCGGCTGTTTGTGTGAAGTGATTCACATCCGCCGTGTCGATGGAGGCGCATTATAGGGAGTCGTTTCAGGAAGACAAGCGGAAAAATGCATTTTTATTTCAACCGCTCATCTTTTAATCATTACGCCGGTTTTTGCTGCTTTTTTATCGCTTGCGGAAGGTCTGCCAGGCTATTTAACACCCAATCCGCCGCGTTTTCTGCTTCAGGCGTAATAGGTTTACCCGTACGCACCAGCACTTTTGTTCCCACGCTCGCCGCAGCCGCTGCCTGCATATCTTCTAATTTATCGCCCACCATATAAGAAGCGGCCATATCAATATGCAAATAATCGCGTGCTGACAAAAACATCCCCGGATGTGGTTTGCGGCAGTCGCAGACCTGGCGAAACTCTTCAACACTACCCTGCGGATGATGCGGGCAATAATAGATACCATCCAGATCGACATCGCGGTCCGCCAGCGACCAGTCCATCCACTCGGTCAGCGTTTCAAACTGTGCTTCAGTAAATTTACCGCGAGCAATGCCAGACTGGTTGGTTACTACCACCAGCGCAAAGCCCATTTTTTTTAGCTCGCGCATGGCGTCAATAACACCGTCGATAAATTCAAAGTTGTCGATCTCATGGACATAACCGTGATCGACATTAATGGTGCCATCACGGTCAAGAAAAATTGCGGGTACGCTCTTCGCCACCTTTTATAGCTCCTTAATAAGGCATGTGACGCTAGTATCGCATGTTTCGACCTGCAAGAAAGTGCTCTTCGCATAAACCTGATTGATTTAGACGTCTGGATGCCTTAACATCCATTTCATTGACGGCGTTGCCCGTTCCAGGCATTCGAAATGCCACGACTAACTTAATGACGATAATAAATAATCAATGATAAAACTTTCGAATATCACCAAAGTGTTCCACCAGGGCACCCGCACCATCCAGGCGTTGAACAACGTCAGCCTGCATGTGCCAGCTGGACAAATTTATGGCGTTATCGGTGCCTCAGGCGCGGGTAAGAGTACGCTTATACGTTGTGTAAACCTGCTGGAGCGCCCAACCGAGGGTAGCGTGCTGGTCGATGGCCAGGAACTGACCACGCTGTCAGAATCCGAGTTGACCAAAGCTCGTCGCCAGATTGGTATGATTTTCCAGCATTTTAACCTGCTCTCTTCGCGTACTGTTTTTGGCAACGTGGCTCTGCCGCTGGAGCTGGACAACACACCGAAAGACGAGATCAAACGTCGCGTGACGGAATTGCTGTCATTGGTTGGTCTTGGCGATAAGCATGATAGCTACCCGTCGAATCTTTCCGGTGGGCAGAAACAACGTGTGGCGATTGCCCGTGCATTAGCCAGCAATCCCAAAGTATTGCTGTGTGATGAAGCCACCAGCGCGCTGGACCCGGCAACGACACGTTCTATTCTCGAACTGCTGAAAGACATCAACCGCCGTCTGGGTTTGACGATTCTGTTGATCACTCACGAAATGGACGTTGTGAAGCGCATTTGTGATTGCGTGGCGGTCATCAGCAATGGCGAACTGATCGAGCAGGACACGGTAAGTGAAGTGTTCTCGCATCCGAAAACGCCGCTGGCGCAGAAGTTTATTCAGTCGACCCTGCATCTGGATATCCCGGAAGATTACCAGGAACGTCTGCAAGCGGAGCCATTTACTGACTGCGTGCCGATGCTGCGTCTGGAGTTTACCGGTCAATCGGTCGATGCCCCACTGCTTTCTGAAACCGCGCGTCGTTTCAACGTCAACAACAACATTATTAGCGCGCAGATGGATTACGCCGGTGGCGTTAAGTTCGGCATTATGCTGACTGAAATGCACGGCAGCGGCGTTCAGGACAAACAAAAAGATACGCAAGCCGCCATTGCCTGGCTTCAGGAACACCATGTAAAAGTAGAGGTACTGGGTTATGTCTGAGCCGATGATATGGCTGCTGGTTCGTGGCGTATGGGAAACACTGGCAATGACCTTCGTATCCGGTTTTTTTGGCTTTGTGATTGGTCTGCCGGTTGGCGTTCTGCTTTATGTCACGCGTCCGGGGCAAATTATTGCTAACGCGAAGTTGTATCGTACCATTTCTGCGATTGTGAACATTTTCCGTTCCATCCCGTTCATTATCTTGCTGGTATGGATGATTCCGTTTACCCGCGTTATTGTCGGTACATCGATTGGATTGCAGGCAGCGATTGTTCCGTTAACCGTTGGTGCAGCACCGTTTATTGCCCGTATGGTCGAGAACGCTCTGCTGGAGATCCCAACCGGGTTAATTGAAGCTTCCCGCGCAATGGGGGCCACGCCAATGCAGATCGTCCGTAAAGTGCTGTTACCGGAAGCGTTGCCGGGTCTGGTGAATGCGGCAACTATCACCCTGATTACCCTGGTTGGTTATTCCGCGATGGGTGGTGCAGTCGGTGCCGGTGGTTTAGGTCAGATTGGCTATCAGTATGGCTACATCGGCTACAACGCGACGGTGATGAATACGGTACTGGTATTGCTGGTCATTCTGGTTTATTTAATTCAGTTCGCAGGCGACCGCATCGTCCGGGCTGTCACTCGCAAGTAACGTTCAACACAACATAAATAATTGAAGAAGGAATAAGGTATGGCGTTCAAATTCAAAACCTTTGCGGCAGTGGGAGCCCTGATTGGATCACTGGCACTGGTAGGCTGCGGTCAGGATGAAAAAGATCCAAACCACATTAAAGTCGGCGTGATTGTTGGTGCCGAACAGCAGGTTGCAGAAGTCGCGCAGAAAGTTGCGAAAGACAAATATGGCCTGGACGTTGAGCTGGTAACCTTCAACGACTATGTTCTGCCAAACGAAGCATTGAGCAAAGGCGATATCGACGCCAACGCCTTCCAGCATAAACCGTACCTTGATCAGCAACTGAAAGATCGTGGCTACAAACTGGTCGCAGTAGGCAACACATTTGTTTATCCGATTGCTGGTTACTCCAAGAAAATCAAATCACTGGATGAACTGCAGGATGGTTCGCAGGTTGCCGTGCCAAACGACCCAACTAACCTTGGTCGTTCACTGCTGCTGCTGCAAAAAGTGGGCTTGATCAAACTGAAAGATGGCGTTGGCCTGCTGCCGACCGTTCTTGATGTTGTTGAGAACCCAAAAAATCTGAAAATTGTTGAACTGGAAGCACCGCAGCTGCCGCGCTCTCTGGACGACGCGCAAATCGCTCTGGCAGTTATCAATACCACCTATGCCAGCCAGATTGGCCTGACTCCAGCGAAAGACGGTATCTTTGTCGAAGATAAAGAGTCCCCGTACGTAAACCTGATCGTAACGCGTGAAGACAACAAAGACGCCGAAAACGTGAAGAAATTCGTTCAGGCTTATCAGTCTGACGAAGTTTACGAAGCAGCAAACAAAGTGTTTAACGGCGGCGCTGTTAAAGGCTGGTAATATTTAGGCTGTTTCCACAATTTGTAATATCATTCAGGACGGGCGCTTGCCCGTCTTGTCATTTTTACAAGCGCCTGATTCAATATTGACGTTTTGATCATACATTGAGGAAATACTATGCGTGCTTTACCGATCTGTTTAGTAGCACTCATGCTAAGCGGCTGTTCCATGTTAAGCAGATCCCCTGTCGAACCCGTTCAAAGCACTGCACCCCAGCCGAAAGCGGAGCCTGCAAAACCGAAAGCGCCGCGCGCCACGCCGGTCCGAATTTATACCAATGCAGAAGAATTAGTCGGCAAACCGTTCCGCGATCTCGGTGAAGTCAGTGGCGACTCTTGCCAGGCCTCTAATCAGGACTCTCCGCCGAGCATTCCAACCGCACGTAAGCGGATGCAAATCAACGCCTCGAAAATGAAAGCCAATGCGGTATTACTGCATAGCTGCGAAGTCACCAGCGGTACGCCAGGTTGCTATCGTCAGGCTGTATGTATAGGTTCTGCGCTTAACATCACGGCGAAATGAGCAGTTTCCAGTTCGAGCAAATAGGCGTTATTCGCTCGCCCTATAAAGAAAAATTCGCCGTTCCGCGCCAGCCAGGTCTGGTAAAAAGCGCCAACGGCGAACTACATCTCATTGCTCCCTACAACCAGGCCGACGCCGTTCGCGGCCTGGAAGCATTCAGCCATTTATGGATCCTTTTCGTCTTTCATCAAACGATGGAAGGCGGCTGGCGTCCGACTGTGCGTCCGCCTCGTCTCGGCGGTAATGCCAGAATGGGTGTTTTCGCTACGCGCTCCACTTTTCGCCCTAACCCAATTGGTATGTCGCTGGTAGAGCTGAAAGAGGTTGTTTGCCATAAAGATAGCGTGATTCTGAAGCTCGGCAGTCTGGATCTCGTCGATGGTACGCCGGTAGTGGATATCAAACCGTATCTCCCCTTTGCTGAATCGCTTCCCGATGCCAGTGCCAGCTATGCGCAAAGTGCGCCAGCGGCAGAAATGGCGGTGTGTTTTACCGCAGAGGTCGAAAAGCAGCTTTTGACGCTGGAGAAGCGTTATCCGCAGTTAACGCTGTTTATCCGCGAAGTACTGGCGCAGGACCCGCGCCCGGCCTATCGTAAAGGTGAGGAAACGGGCAAAACCTATGCCGTCTGGCTGCATGATTTTAACGTTCGCTGGCGCGTCACCGACGCAGGTTTTGAAGTCTTTGCGCTGGAACCGCGTTAAATTCACGCCCTTCTCTTTTGACATTTCTTTTGCACTGGTAAACTAAATCACTTTTTTTGTCCCAGGCTCGCCTTGAGCCTGTTCTACCTTCCAACTGGAACCGTAACAACATGCGTACTAGCCAATACCTGCTCTCCACTCTCAAGGAGACACCTGCCGACGCCGAGGTGATCAGCCATCAGCTGATGCTGCGCGCCGGGATGATCCGCAAGCTGGCCTCCGGGTTATATACCTGGCTGCCGACCGGCGTGCGCGTTCTGAAAAAAGTCGAAAACATCGTGCGTGAAGAGATGAACAACGCCGGTGCGATCGAGGTGTTAATGCCGGTGGTTCAGCCATCTGAACTGTGGCAAGAGAGTGGTCGTTGGGAACAGTATGGCCCGGAATTGCTGCGTATTGCTGACCGTGGTGACCGTCCGTTCGTACTCGGCCCAACTCATGAAGAAGTGATTACAGACCTGATTCGTAACGAGCGGAGCTCTTACAAACCCCTGCCGCTGAACTTCTATCAGATCCAGACCAAGTTCCGCGACGAAGTGCGTCCGCGTTTCGGCGTCATGCGTTCCCGCGAATTCCTGATGAAAGATGCTTACTCTTTCCATACTTCTCAGGAATCCCTGCAGGAAACCTACGATGCAATGTATGCGGCCTACAGCAAAATCTTCAGCCGCATGGGGCTGGATTTCCGCGCCGTACAGGCCGATACCGGTTCTATCGGCGGTAGCGCCTCTCACGAATTTCAGGTGCTGGCGCAGAGCGGAGAAGACGATGTGGTCTTCTCCGATACTTCTGACTATGCAGCGAACATTGAACTGGCAGAAGCTATCGCGCCGAAAGAACCGCGCGCTGCTGCTACCCAGGAAATGACGCTGGTTGATACGCCGAACGCGAAAACCATCGCGGAACTGGTTGAACAGTTCAATCTGCCGATTGAGAAAACGGTTAAGACTCTGCTGGTTAAAGCCGTTGAAGGCAGTAGCTTCCCGCTGGTTGCGCTGCTGGTGCGCGGTGACCACGAGCTGAACGAAGTTAAAGCAGAAAAACTGCCGCAGGTTGCCAGCCCGCTGACTTTTGCGACCGAAGAAGAAATTCGTGCCGTGGTTAAAGCCGGTCCGGGTTCACTGGGTCCGGTAAACATGCCGATTCCGGTGGTGATTGACCGTACCGTTGCGGCGATGAGTGATTTCGCTGCTGGTGCTAACATCGATGGTAAACACTACTTCGGTATCAACTGGGATCGCGATGTCGCTACTCCGGAAATTGCTGATATCCGCAACGTGGTGGCTGGCGATCCAAGCCCGGATGGTCAGGGTACGCTGCTGATCAAACGTGGTATCGAAGTCGGTCACATCTTCCAGCTGGGTACCAAGTACTCCGAAGCACTGAAAGCCTCCGTACAGGGTGAAGATGGCCGTAACCAAATCCTGACGATGGGTTGCTACGGTATCGGCGTAACGCGTGTGGTAGCTGCGGCGATTGAGCAGAACTACGACGAACGCGGCATCGTATGGCCTGACGCTATCGCGCCGTTCCAGGTGGCGATTCTGCCAATGAACATGCACAAATCCTTCCGCGTACAGGAACTTGCTGAGAAACTGTACAGCGAACTGCGCGCACAAGGTATCGAAGTGCTGCTGGATGACCGCAAAGAGCGCCCGGGCGTGATGTTTGCTGATATGGAACTGATCGGTATTCCGCACACTATTGTGCTGGGCGACCGTAACCTCGACAACGATGATATCGAATATAAATATCGTCGTAACGGCGAGAAACAGTTAATTAAGACTGGTGACATCGTCGATTATCTGGTGAAACAGATTAAAGGCTGATGCCAGAAAGGGTCCTGAATTTCGGGGCCCTTTTTTACATGGATTGTATAAAATGGATAAACCAAAGGCGTACTGCCGCCTGCTTCTCCCCTGCTTTCTTTTACTTTCGGCCTGTACCGTTGATATCAGCCAGCCAGACTCATCAGCCACAGTGGTAAATGCCGAGGCGAAAACATGGGCTGTTAAATTCCAGCATCAAAGCTCTTTCACCGAACAATCAATAAAAGAAATAACGGAACCAGATCTCAAACCCGGCGATTTGCTTTTCTCCTCAAGCCTTGGGGTAACCTCATTTGGTATCCGCGTATTCAGCACTTCCTCTGTGAGTCACGTTGCAATCTATTTGGGAGATAATAACGTTGCCGAAGCGACAGGCGCTGGCGTCCAGATTGTTTCCCTTAAAAAAGCCATAAAGCATAGTGATAAGCTTTTCGTCTTACGAGTCCCGGATCTTACCCCGCAACAAGCCACAGAAATCACCGCGTTCGCCAACAAAATTAAAGATAGCGGTTATAACTATCGCGGCATTGTCGAATTTATTCCATTTATGGTGACTCGCCAGATGTGCTCACTAAATCCGTTCTCCGAGGATTTTCGTCAACAGTGCGTCAGCGGCCTGGCGAAAGCGCAGTTAAGCAGTGTGGGCGAAGGAGACAAAAAGTCGTGGTTTTGTTCGGAATTTGTCACTGATGCATTTGCCAAAGCCGGGCATCCGCTTACGCTGGCGCAATCAGGCTGGATTAGCCCTGCCGATCTGATGCATATGCGTAGTGGTGATGTCTCTGCATTTAAACCAGAAACGCAGTTACAGTATATTGGGCACCTGAAGCCAGGGATTTATATTAAAGCAAGTCGCTTTGTTGGACTGACTCAGTGATAAAAGCCAGCCTCGTGCGCAAAATGCCGGATGCGGCGTGAACGCCTTATCCGGCCTACAAAATTGTGCTAATTCAAAATATTGCATTGTATGCTTTAGGACTGATAAGCGCAGCGCATGAGGCAATATTTCATTTGTTTCTGTCTCAAGACGGGTTACAGCCCCAAACTACTGCAATCCTGGTTTGGGTAAAATTTACCTGCCGTATCGGGCGCTAATACTTTGGTCGGCGCACCGGTATCCGGATTAGCCTCAAGCGTAAAGTGACCTTCTACTGACAGTAACACCGGTTTTTCACTGTTACCGCGCGCAGCCAGGTAGCCACGCTCCAGCTCTGCGTTATTCGCCACCATGAAACGTTTTCCGGTCGCGCAATCAGTGAAGGTCGCCGCATCAGCCATATAAAAATACATGCCCCGCAGGGTCATCGGTGTCATGGGTAAGCTGGATTGTGCCGGTTCCAGCGTATAGTTGAACTGCGATTCAATCGGATTACCTTCACGATCGAGCATCTCCAGCGCATCTCCTTTCGCGCGATAATATGACTTTTCACCTTTGCTATCGGTTAATACCAGCTTGTCAGCGGTTCGCGCCCATGTACCGTAGGAAGCGAAGGAGGAAGGTTCTTCACGAGCCCCCAGATAACGCTCATTCATCACCCAGGTTCCGTCTTTTTCGAGGAACAGAGAGGTTTCGATTCCTTCGCAATCAGCACACGGCAGCACGCCGCGCCAACTTTGCGGCATCGGTTTCGGCAGCCTGTGCCGGAGAAAGCGTATCGACTTCGGCCCGATTATTACATCCCATCAGAGTAAAGAGGCTGATTACAGCCATCGCTGTCACTATCGCTTTTTTCACCATCCATTCCTTCTTTTTATTCCCGACCGCTGCGCACTTTGCCGCGCATCGCCTTCACGCTTGATTTTTGTGCTTTCGATGCCAGCCTGCGCTCTTTTGATGCGCGGGTGGGCCGCGTGGGTCGTCGGGCTTTTTGTTCTGTTGTTAAATCTTTAATCACTGCCACCAGCCGGGCCAGCGCCGCTTCGCGGTTGAGCTCCTGATTGCGGTATTCCTGTGCCTTAATGACAATCACCCCATCACTGCTGATCAAGTGATGGCTGGCGGCGAGCAGACGTTCTTTGTAATACTCTGGCAGGCTGGACGCCCGAATGTCAAAACGCAGATGAATAGCCGTTGAGGTCTTATTAACATGCTGCCCGCCCGCGCCCTGCGCACGAATGGCGGTGATCTCAAACTCGCCATCAGGGATAGCAACATGTCGGGAAATCACAATCATGAAGGTTGTTGCCAGACGGTTAAGTTCACTTCCAGATTATTCTTATCATCCGATAACCAGATAACACCATCCTGAATCGTTGCCTGCAGCGTCATAGTACGATCGGCAAAGGCGCTCACTTTCGCCAGCTGCTCGTCGTCCAGATACCAGACGGAAAGATTGGCAAACTGCGCACATTTGCTCTGATTTTGCTGCCACCAGATTTGCGCCGCCCGACTATTATAGGCAAACAGCGCCACTTCTGCGGCCTGGGTGCAGGCTTTCTTAATCCGTCGCTCATCCGGCAGCCCCAGCTCAATCCACAAATCAATACCCAAATGATCGTTACGCAGCCACGCTTCCGGCTCATCATCGGCACACAAACCACGGGTAAATTGCAGACGTTCATCGGCATATTTTAGCCACGCCAGCAGGCGCAGCATCATGCGCTCCTGGGTTTCTGAAGGATGGCGCGCCAGCGTCAGAGAGGCATCGAGAAACTGGTTGCGGTCGAGATCGGCCACATTAACCGTCGCTTTATAAATTGTCGCTTTAAGCGCCATAAGAAAACTCCTTTCGAATCAGGAGGCCATTGTAACGGAATACGTGCAGTTGCGGCGCTGATATTGCAGAAATGAGTGTGGTATAGTCACCTTGCGAAACAGAGTTTATCTTCGTAGGCTTAGACTTGCATCCACGGTTAAGTCAGAGTGCTGACAGGAGGGCATGTGGAAAAATATTGTGAGTTAATACGCAAGCGGTACGCGGAAATCGCCAGCGGAGACTTAGGATACGTTCCGGACGCGCTGGGCTGCGTTTTGAAAGTGCTGAATGAAATGGCTGCCGACGACGCCCTTTCTGAGGCTGTCAGGGAAAAAGCAGCATACGCTGCGGCAAACTTACTGGTGAGCGATTATGTCAATAAATGATACGTATCAACCAATCAATTGTGATGATTACGATAATCTTGAGCTCGCCTGCCAGCATCATTTAATGCTGACACTTGAGCTGAAAGATGGCGAAAAATTGCAGGCGAAGGCCAGCGATTTAGTCTCCCGCAAAAATGTGGAATATCTGGTCGTCAAAGCCGCTGGTGCAACCCGCGAGCTGCGTCTGGATAAAATTACCAGCTTTAGCCACCCGGAAATCGGTACGGTGGTGGTGAGCGAGTCCTGATTGACTTCGCCGGATGCGACGTTTGTTGCGTCTTATCCGGCTTTCACTTAACTAAGCGTTTTCTTCCAGACAAAACTGACGCCATTCTCACCTACAGCCACACCTTCTTGCGTCACAAATACCCCTGCCGCCGCAATCAGCGTTTCGCCATAAAACAGCAGTGGCGTGGTGTCACGTAGCCACGGCGGAACGCCTAACTCTTGCCAGATTTTCTTCAGCTTACGTCCGCCGTTGCGCCCGACAATATGCAGCAGTCCTGGCGCTTTGAAACGCACGCTGACCGCTTCGTCTGCACGCGGAGGGCGAATATCGCCTCCCGCAGTAAGCTGTACACTTCCCAGCCCCGCCGGTAATTCCAGCGGTTGTAGCCACGTCTGCCACGGCACAATGGTTTCGCTTTGCCCAGTGACGAATTTAATCCACCACAGTTGCGATTGATAGCGGCGGATTTCAAACGCACCCAAACGTAAACAGGGGGAGGCATCTTCCCGCGCCAGCGCCACTTCCTGCCAGATCCTCACCAACGCGTCGCGGGAAGGCATCGGTGCATTCTGCCCTGCCAGCCAGCGGCGGATAATCGCCGCGCGACGGGCATCACTCATCGCCAGCATTGGCGCAATCTGCAGCGTCCCCTGCGGAGTTTGACAGTGCGCTAAATCATCCGCCAGCAGTTCATCTAACAGGCTCTCTTGTTCAGCGCAAAGTGCGGCGCTGCGGGCTGTTGCTTCGGCAAAATGCGGCCAACGCTGCTGCAATAACGGCACTACGCGCAGGCGCAGAAAGTTACGATCGTAGCTATCATCCTGATTACTTTCGTCTTCAATCCAGCGTAAACCATGCGCCAACGCCCACTGCACCAGTTCCCCCCGCGTGCGGGCAAGCAACGGGCGGATAAGCTGTGTTCCGGCAAACTCCGAAACTTCCGCCATAGCCGAAAGCCCGGCAGGGCCGCTACCGCGTTTTAGCGCCAGCAGAAAGGTTTCACATTGATCGTCGAGATGTTGCGCTGTAACCAGCACTTCACCGGGCAACAAGGTGCGGGCAAATGCCTGATAACGCGCCTGCCGAGCCTGAGCCTCAATACCTAGCCCCTCTTGCGCAAGCTGCACACGTTCGACCACCAGCGGCACCTGCCACTGTTGGCAGATGTTTTCACAATGTTTCACCCAGGCATCAGCATTGGCGCTTAAACCGTGATGCACATGGATAGCGCGCAGAGTGACGCCCGGATTTTCCGTCCGCCACTGATCTCGACGAGGAAGAAAGAAATAAAAATCAGGCCCGCCGCTAAAGGCCACCAGAATCTGGCGTGAGGAGAGAAGTTGTCTATTGAGCGTGAGTGTCATGATGGTGCGATTTTACAGTAGCAATGCCGGGCACGTTACCGGGCAAATGCGGCGATGACAAGCCTTACTGCTCATACAGTTCCAACGGCAGCCCGTCCGGATCGTTAAAGAACGTGAAGCGTTTTTGCGTGTAGGGATCGACACGGATGGCTTCACACTTCACGTTATGGCTTTCAAGGTGCGCCACTGCCGCATCGATATCATCAACGCTAAAAGCCAGATGACGCAGGCCGCAGGCTTCCGGTCGGCTGGGGCGCTCCGGCGGGAACGGAAATGAGAAAAGCTCAATCACATATTGCCCATTAAGCGCCAAATCCCCTTTCCACGAGTCGCGCGCTTCGCGATAGACTTCGCTTTGCAGCGTGAAACCAAGAATATCGCAGTAGAAAGCTTTGCTCATCGCATAATCCGTCGCAATAATCGCAATATGGTGAACCTGTTTTAAACCCAGCATAACGTCTCCTTTATTTGTTAACAGCCGTTACTCGCCCGGAAGCCGCTCTGGCAAGTTATCCTGCCATTTTTAGGACTCGTACGCGGTAAACACCGTCTTCGTCCTGTTTCGCGCCGTGAATATCCGTTTCAAAACCGGGGTAATGTTGCCCTACGGAACAAAGCATCAGTAGAAAATCGAGTACCGTGCGGCTCTCTTCGGTAAGCATTTCTCCCGGCATCAGCAGCGGTACGCCGGGTGGATAAGGCAGGATCATATTTGCCGATACTCTACCGACCAGTTGTTCCAGCGCAATGGTTTCTACTTCGCCTTTAATCTGTCTCTGCCATGCCTGATGTGGCGTCATGATCATCTCCGGCAAGGTATCAAATGCCCGCAACATCAAACCGGGAAGATCGTGTTTACGAATCAGCTTATGGATCCCTTGCGCCAGATCCTGAATACGCATATTGCGGTAGAAATCGGGATCTTCTGCATAGAGATCGGGCAGCATATTTTTGATCCGCAGGTTGAGATCGTAAGAGCGCTTAAATTCCGTCAACCCACGCAATAATCCCATTGCTTTGGTTTTATCGATGCCAATACTAAAGAGAAACAGCAGGTTATAAGGGCCGGTTTTCTCTACTACGATCCCACGTTCGTCGAGGAATTTTGCCACCAGCGCCGCCGGGATCCCCTCCTCGCTCATATTGCCATGCTCGTCCATCCCCGGTGTCAAAATAGTGACTTTAACCGGATCGAGAAACATGTGATTGGCATCCGCATCGCTAAAGCCGTGCCACTGTTCGCCAGGCGCAACGGGCCAGCATTCGGCTTCATCCACCTGCGGCGGGTGCCCGATATCGAAAAACCAGCCGTCAGACTCTTCCCGCAGCCGCTGGACCTCTTTGCGAAAATGCAGAGCTCGTTCTACTGAACGGTTAATCAGCCGTTTGCCCGGATTACCACGCAGCATCGCCGCCGCCGTCTCAACAGAAGCAACAATGGGATAACTGGGCGAGGTGGTGGTATGCATCATAAAGGCTTCGTTAAACGCCTCTTCGTCATACTCACCTTTAATGTGGATCAGCGACGCCTGCGATAACGCCGCCAGCATTTTGTGGGTCGACTGCGTTTCGAAGATCACTTTTCCTGCAACACGCTCGCCGCTCATACCACTTTTACCCTGGTAGATTGGATGAAAATGGGTGTACGGCACCCAGGCAGAATCGAAGTGAATCGACGGGACATCCAGCGTCTGTTTGATCCAGTCGGTGTTGTAGAGCAAGCCATCATAGGTGGAGTTGGTGATCACCGCATGAACCGGCCATTGTGCCTGCGTGGTGGCAGCGACTTTCTCTTCGATGCTGTCGCGAGTAAATTCACCGCGCGGGATCCCACCCAGAATCCCCAACGCATTACGCGTCGGTTTCAGCCAGACTGGCACTACATCGTTCATCATCAACAGATGCGCCAGCGATTTATGACAATTGCGGTCGATCAACAGCGTACTGCCGGATGGCGCGGCGTACATACCCACAATTTTGTTCGACGTCGATGTTCCGTTGGTAACGATATAACTCTGTTCCGCGCCAAACGTCCGCGCGATGTACTCTTCCGCTTCCAGGTGTGGCCCGGTGTGGTCGAGCAACGAACCAAGCTCGGTGACCGAAATAGAGACGTCCGCCTTGAGGGTATTCCCGCCGAAAAAATCATAAAACAGACAGCCAACCGGGCTTTTTTGATATGCGGTGCCGCCCATATGCCCCGGCGTACAAAAGGTGTACTTCCGCTCTTTGACGTAGGTAAACAAGGCTTTCGTGAACGGCGGCGTAATGTTATCAAGATATTCGTTGGTGTACTGACGCATACGAATGGCGATATCTTCCGCCTGCCCCAGCGCATATTCAAAAAACCAGAGCGCCATCCGCATATCCTGCACGCTGACATCCATCGTCGAGTGGGTGTTGATGAAGGCATAAAGCGGGAGATATTCATTAAGTTGATTGATATCGCTACATAAATCGAGACTGTACTCATCCCAGTCAAAAATCACGCCGCAAATTCGTGGGTTATGTTCGATAAACTTCAGCAAATCAACGCTGTTTTGTGGCCAGATAATCTGAAAGCCTTGCGCCACCAGCGCCGACTCCAGTTCTTTGATGGGCTCATCTTTATAAAAGACGCCATGCGGTCCCATAATGGCAATGATGTTCATGTGTTCCTCCTGGAAAATCCTTCCTTAATCATAGCCTGCTCAAACCGTGGCGATAAAAAAGGGCCACCGAAGTGACCCTTTTCAGAACATTTGCCGATTACGCGTAGCCGTAGCTCATCAGGCGCTGATAACGACGATTTTTTAAATCTTCAGTGCTTAACACGTCGAGATCGGCCAGATCCGTCAGCAGCTGCGCTTTCAGAGACGCCGCCATCGCTTCCGGGTTACGGTGAGCACCGCCCAGCGGTTCCGGGATGATGGAGTCGATCAGTTTCAGCTCTTTCAGACGCGGAGCGATGATACCCATCGCTTCAGCCGCCAGCGGCGCTTTGTCAGCGCTCTTCCACAGAATGGACGCACAACCTTCCGGCGAGATAACGGAATAGGTGCTGTATTGCAGCATATTCACTTTATCGCCCACGCCAATCGCCAGCGCACCACCAGAACCACCTTCACCGATAACCGTACAAACTACCGGTACGCCGAGGCGAGACATTTCACGCAGGTTGCGTGCAATGGCTTCAGACTGACCACGTTCTTCTGCGCCCACGCCCGGATAAGCCCCCGGGGTGTCGATAAAGGTGATGATAGGCATCTTAAAACGTTCAGCCATTTGCATCAGACGCAGTGCTTTGCGGTAACCTTCTGGCGCTGGCATACCAAAGTTACGGCGAATTTTTTCTTTGGTTTCACGACCTTTTTGATGACCAATGATCATCACCGGACGACCATCGAGACGGGCGATACCACCGACGATAGCTTTATCGTCTGCATACGCGCGGTCGCCAGCCAGTTCGTCAAATTCATCAAATGCCAGGCGAACGTAATCCAGGGTATAAGGACGCTGTGGATGGCGTGCCAGTTGCGCAATCTGCCATGCACCGAGATCGGCGAAGATTTTACGCGTCAGTTCTACGCTTTTTTCACGCAAACGATGCACTTCTTCATCGATGTTAATATCCAGTTTCTCATCCTGACGGCTAACCGCGGTCAGAGAATCGATTTTCGCTTCCAGCTCTGCAATCGGCTGTTCAAAATCAAGGAAATTCAGACTCATAGTATTCCTGTATTAGTCAAACTCCAGTTCCACCTGCTCCGAACCAATGAGGCCACGGAGATCGTTTAATAAACGATCGCTCGGAGAGACACGCCACGTCGCGCCAAAACGCAATCGCGCGCGTGCATCCGCCCTCTGATAGTAGAGATGTACTGGAATTGTCCCAGAGCGGTGGGGTTCCAGAGACTGACGGAGTCGGTTTAAAAGCTGGTCATCAATTTGCCTGTCCGTCAGCGAGATAGCAAGCCCGCGAGCATATTTTTCCCGGGCTTCGTCAATATCCATCACTTCGCGAGCGGTCATTTTAAGCCCACCGCTGAAGTCATCAAAGCTGACCTGTCCGCTGACGATAAGTATGCGGTCTTTTTCCAGCAATTGCTGGTATTTATCCAGGGCGTCAGTAAACAACATCACTTCCAGCCGCCCGGAACGGTCATCCAGCGTGCAGATACCGATACGATTGCCGCGCTTGGTGACCATAACCCGCGCGGCAACAACGAGCCCCGCAGCCGTGATGACTTTACCACGTTCTGTCGGGTGCATGTCTTTCAGCCTTACGCCTCCGACATAACGCTCAATCTCTTTTAAATACTGGTTGATAGGGTGTCCCGTCAGGTACAGACCTAACGTTTCACGTTCCCCATCTAATACCACCTGCTCCGGCCACGGTTGGCAGCTGGCGTAGGATTGTTCAATTTGTTCCGGCTCTTCGGCCAGCACGCCGAACATATCGGCCTGACCGATAGCTTCCGCTTTCGCGTGTTGATCTGCCGCTTTTAACGCATCACCCAGCGAGTTCATCAGCGCCGCGCGGTGTGGCCCAAGACGGTCAAACGCCCCAGACATGATCAGTTTTTCCAGCACTCGCCGGTTTAACTTTTTGGTGTCGGTACGGGCGCAGAGATCAAACAGTTCGCGGAAGTAGCCGCCTTTATTACGGGCTTCGATGATGGCCTCAATCGGGCCTTCACCTACCCCTTTGATCGCGCCAATACCATACACGATTTCGCCGTCGTCGTTGACGTGGAAATGGTAAAGACCGGAGTTTATATCTGGTGGCAGGATTTTCAGCCCCATCCGCCAGCACTCATCCACCAGGCCCACCACCTTCTCGGTGTTGTCCATATCGGCGGGGCTTTACCCCCCCCCAAAATCCCCCCGCCTATACCCTCG
>OGQT01001843.1_pt1 | contig 16061 bp, 16 predicted proteins | sample 1553261 | NCBI WGS metagenome assembly OGQT01 (sample SAMEA2579992, study PRJEB22360) | human gut metagenome | biome: human gut; feature: human-associated habitat; material: faeces | place: Denmark | collected 2008/2010
TCAGCTAAGTTTTCAGCAGCTTCTTTTTCACCGATTGATTTAGTTATAACGGCTTGTTTTTCTCTTTCAGCTTCAGCAACTTTAGCGATTACCCTTTGCATTTCTTCTGGAAGTTTAACATCTTTAAGTTCAACATTTTCAACTTTGATTCCCCAAGGATCAGTAGCTTCATCAATAATATTGCATATTTCTTCAGATATTTTATCTCTTTCAACTAGAAGTTCATCTAACGAAACGGCACCAACTACATTACGCATAGTTGTTTGAGCAAGTTGAGATACGGCATATTGAAATCTTTCAACAGCTATGATTGCTTTAGCAGCATCAAACACTTTGTAATAAATTACTGCATTAATTCTAATTGAAACATTATCTTTAGTAATTGCGTCTTGTTCAGGAACATCAACAGCTTTTGTTCTAATATCAACTTTACTTATTGAATTTACAATAGGTAAAACAATATTCCAACCAGGTTTAAGTATTTTTTTAAATTTACCACAGGTAAATAATATACCTCTTTCATATTCGTTGATTTGCTTGATTGAACATAATAAAATAATTCCAATAAAAACGATTAAAATAATAAATAATTCCATAAAACTCCTCCTAACTTAATTGTATAACTTATGTGTCAAAAATACAACAAACATTGACTTTTAATTTTTAGTATTTTAATATGTAATTGGAGGATGATATACGTGAAAAAAGTATCTATTTATAACTTTATTTGTAGTTTTATCATATTTATTTTAGGAGGCATTTATTTATCATTTCCTACATATTATGGACTTGAGGCTATGAGTGAAATAGAAACAGGAAATCTGTTTTTAAGTTTTATAATTATATATTCTTTACTTAATTTAACAATTTTTTTTATTAATCATGAAAGATATAATTTGAAGATAAGTGTATTTACTTCTCTTTCAGGTCTTGTTGCTTTTATTTTAACTAGAAGTATTCATTCATTTTTAGTAACACCGGTAAGCTTAATGGTATTATTGTTTTTTATTTCATCAATTAAAATGATTGATATATTTTATTTAAAAGAAACCAAACATAACTATTATATGGAAGTTATTTTATTTGTTATTTTAGATTTTTTTGGTATAATACTAGCGTTTAATATGTTAAATGATTTTGTGTTACAAACTATAATGTTAGGTTTCTTTATTAGTTTAATTGGAACAATAGATTTTATTGATTATAGTTGGGAATATTTATTAAAAAATGAATATATAAAGGTGATGAAATGAAAGTAGTTAATGATTTTTTTGATTATGAAATTTTGGATATGAAGGATGGACAAAAACTTGAACGTTGGGGTAATGTTATATTATCAAGACCTGATCCTCAAATAATATGGAAAAGTGATGCTGATAAATCTAAATGGAGTAATATAGATGCTAAATATGATAGAAGTAATACTGGAGGTGGAATGTGGCATATATATAATAAAAGTATTCCAACTTCTTGGCAAATTTCATATAAAGATATGACATTCAATTTAAAATTAATGGGATTTAAGCATACTGGTTTATTTCCTGAACAAGCATATAATTGGAATATTTTAAGGGATAAGATAAATAATTCTAAAAGAGAAGTGAATGTTCTTAATTTATTTGCTTATACTGGTGGAGCAAGTGTGGCTGCTTTAAGTGCTGGAGCAAGTGTAGTTCATGTTGATTCTTCTAGAGGAATGGTTGATTGGGCAAAAGAGAATGTTAAGTCTTCAGGTTTAGAAGATAAACCAATCAGATTTATTGTTGATGACGTTAAAAAGTTTGTTGAAAAAGAAATAAGAAGAGGTCATAAATATGATATTATAATAATGGATCCTCCTTCATTTGGAAGAGGAGCTAATAAAGAAGTTTGGAATATTGAAACGGATCTTTTTGATTTAGTTAGTAGTTGTACGGAACTTTTAAGTGATGATCCTATAATGTTTTTAATAAATTCATATACAACTGGTCTTTCAATGAGTGTTTTAAAGGATGTTCTTAATTTAACTGTTAATAAGAAAGTTAAGGGATTTATTGATATTGATGAAGTTGGTATAAATATGACCAATAGTGAACTTGTTTTACCTTGTGGAATTTATGCTAGATGGGAAAAAGAAAAGACGGAGAATTAATTTTCTTCGTCTTTATTATATATTGAAGTATCATCAGTTAATGAATCATTGGTATTAAATATTCCTTCTAAAGTGGAATCAATATCGTCTAAATCACTTGGAACTTCTTCAAAAGTAAATTCTTCATTTTCTTCTTTTTGTTCGTCTTTTGAAGCAATGTCATCATCATGTTCTGAAAGAATAAATTCTTCATCATCGAATTCTTGTTTTTTATCATCAGTATCTTTATTTGCTTCATCTTCTACTGGTGTAGTTTCTTCATCTAGATCTTCTTCTGGTGTTAACTCGCCTGAATTTGATTCTTCATTTAAGTTTGTATCTTCTTCTGTTTCATTTTCTTCAATGTTCATGTCATCTAAGTTTACTAAAGGTTCTTCTTCTTTGGCACTTTCAATTATGGCATTAGCATCATCAAAATAAGCACATAAATTATCTTTATTTTCATTTGAATAATCTATTATTTCATTTAAAGATCTACGATAGTATTCTTCAGCATCACATATTTTTACATAGCAACTTTCTAAAGCATTTTTTTCTTGAGTTAATACAACTAGGGATTCTTTAACTTTTTCAGCCTTTTCTACTAATTCATTCATAGATGCTTTATCTTTAATTATTTTTCTTTTTCTCTCTTCTATCTTTAAAGATATTTCTTTGTTGGCTGCAATTAGGATATTAGCAAGTTCATCATCTTTAAAACGTTCTACTAATTTCTTATAATCCTCTGAAAAACCAACTATATCAGCATTCATCTTTTCTACTTTTTCTTTAGCTTCAAAGAAATCTTTTTTATATTTTTTTACTTTTGCTAACTCAGAGTTTATTTGTTTATCGTTTGCTTTTAATTTTTTTTCATATTCTTTCTTTATTGTTGCTAAATTATCAATTACTTCTTGTAATCTTAAATTAGTTTCACTCACTAAATTATCCATTATATTACCTCTCTATTCTCACTTTGAATTATATCAAAGCAAATATCTTTTGTAAATATTTTTTCTTTTATTATGAATTTTTATATTGACAAAAGTATACTCTTACTTTATACTTAAATTACTTAGTAGGGTAGTGAACTAAGTTTTAGATGTTTGTAATTATTAATCCAAACAGTAATTACATATTATTCTTTTAGTTGTATGTTTTACGTTGAATGAGATTTATAAAATCTATTCGTAAAAGATCGTAAGACACTACACGATTTTCACTTAGTTAAGATTGGTTATTAGGACGGGATGTTTTAGTAATTTAAATCTTTTTTACCCAGGATGTCAATAGGGATCTTATCTATACTAAGTGTGTACGTACATTGAGAAAGAAAACTCATTTATTAGATAAGCAAATTTTGATCGTGAACTGACATTTACAGTTGAAATTTGATCTTCAAACTAGGAAACGTATAGTTGTCAGCTATATGTTTTTTTTTTGTGATTTATGATATTGCATATAAAATGCGTTTTTGATATACTTTATATAGAATAGGATTGGGTTAAAATATGAGTAATAAATATATAAAGTATATTTTTTCTCTTTTAAGTTTTTTTCTATTTTCTACATTTGTTTTAGCTGAAGAAGATACTACATGTAATTATAATTCTCGTGCATATTTAAATAAGCTTGCGAGCAATGTTAAAGTTTCTTATGATTTAAAATATGAAGAAGATAATTCAGTTTCATTTGATATTTCTATATATAATATTGTAGATGATATCTATGTTTCCTATAAGGCAAATGATGGAATTGATACAAAAGTGTTTGCAAGTATGACAACTGATGGAACTTATACATTTAATATTAAGGATACAAGTAACATAATCACTTATACTTTTGCTGTAAGAAGTATAAAGTTTGGCTGCACTAATGACATTAGAACCTTGACTTTGGTTAAACCAAAAAAGAATTCTTTTAGTGATTTAGATATATGCAAATATGAGGAATTGGAAGATTATTATTATTGTCAAAAATGGATTACTAGAGATCTTGAAGGAACTGATGAAGATATTGAAAAAAGAATTAAAGCCAAAAGAGAGAGTTTAAAAAAATCTACGACAACAAGATGTATTGAATGTGAAAAAGAAGAAGCACAACAAAAAGCTAAAAGTGAATATGAAAAAAGAAAAATTATGTTAATAGCTATTTTATCAGGTGGAATTGCATTGGATACTAGCGCTATTGTATTTATGATAATAAGAATTAGGAGGTATAGCATATGAAAAAGCATAAAGAACGTAAGCCTTTTAAAAGGGAATATATTCCGGTTATTATAGCTGTAATTGTTTTGATAGGTCTTATTACAGGTCTTGTATTTGTTATTTTAGATAAAAAAGAAGATTTTGATATAAAAATTGACGAAGAAATAAAAAGTTCTGAAGATTTGAAAGTTGATACTTCAGGAACTAAATGTAATAACGAAGATTCAAAAAAAGTAAAAGATGCGGCTCAAAAGATAGAAGTTAGTTATACTATAAAGAATATGTTAGTTGGTACTTCTATAGATATTGATGAACCTGATATGCCTGAGGTTGAGGAATATGATTATGGTTTTGAAATTGCCATAAAAAATATTACTGAAGACATTTATGTAGTAGTTAAAAATGATTATTCAAATGATGTATTTACTTATCATTATGCTGATACTGAAAATGGCGTGAAAACTTTTGAAAGTATTGCAACTGATGAAGCAGTTAATTTTACATTTGAAGTAAAAAGTGAAAATGTAAATTGTAAGGATGAAGATTATCGAAAAATCACATTAACAACACCAATTTATAATTTATATTATAGATATCAATTTTGCAGCGATAATCCTAAAAGCAAAGTTTGTAAGATGTTCGTAAATGAAAAAATATCTGCTAAAGAATTTGCTACTGAAGTTAATGCTAAGAAAGAGGAAAATCAAAAGTCTGATGATAGTAATAAGAAAAATGTTCCAACTTTTGTAAAAGAGAATAAGTATTTATTTATTATTGGTGGAATAGTAATTGTGATAATTGGGGTTGCTACTGTTTGTGTGAAGATAAAAAAGAGAAGAGGTAGTAAACTATGAAAAATAAAAAAACATTGCTCTTTATTTTATTGATTATTTTAAGCTGTGGAACATATTCAGTTAAAGCAGATAGAATTGAAAGAAAATCATCGGCAACGGTAAAAATTAGAAGAGAACTTGATCATACAGGAATATTTATTGGAACATCAACAACTGATGAGATGCCATTAAATGTTTTTGACGTTAATTTTAATGGTGGAACATATTTTGGATATTGTCTAGACTATGCATATCGTGCATCGTCAACAATGTCATATACATGTAATCCAGATACAAGTCGTGCTGCATCTGCTTTAGCTTATGCATATGAACATCGTACGGGAGATAATTTGGTTGATGCTCTAACAATGCGTTTTATTGCTATACGTCTAGATAAATCCCAAAGATATGATGGTCATGGAAAATCTCAAAATGTCCTAGTTTGGTTGACACTTAGAATGAATCCAGATCCAGCGTTACATGCTCAATGGCCTCCATCTACAAGTCTTACTGGAAATGAAACCCTTTTGAATCAAGCTTATGAGAAGTCAACAGAAGCTATAGATAATACTGGGGATGGTAATTCTCTTGAAACTCCATCAAATAGTTTAACATTAACAAATAAAAGAGTTAATGGGAAAGAAGTTACTTATACAGTTAAGGCAAGTAATCCAATAGATAAAAGTCAGCTTGCTTTTACATGTACTGGATGTAATATAAAAAATAATATTCAAGATACTTGGAATGGTACAGAAGGAACATTGATTGTAGAAGATACTGAAAATGATTGTAATTTCTCAATCAATGCTTATTATCCAGGATCTGGTGCCTATACTTGTACAACTTCGGGATCTGGTACTCAACAAATTGAAATATTTGTAGGAGCTGGAAGCACCTCCGGTGCAATCAATACTAGCGGTGCTCCAACTCAAAAAATTGACGATTCAATAAGTGAAGGACCTTATTATGAAGGTGTATGTGGACCAACAGGATGTGGTACAATTCCTGCTGATGAGGTTGAAGTTAATAATTGTTGTGAAGATAGCACTACTTCAAAGGTAAGTGAACCCATATTAAATGATTTATTTTGTAGAGATGATGATTTAAAGGTAGATTATTATAAATTGAAATCTGGAATTAATGAATATCTTCAAACAAATACTGATTTAGATTCTAATTATTGTCAAATGTATTGTACTGAAAGAACTCAAGTTGATATTCCAGGTGCCTTAACAGCAACGAATGGAAAGTATTTCAAATTAGCTCAAAATTCGGTATCAGGAACATATGCTCCTCATACTCAATCTACAAAGAGATGTAGAATAAGAGTTGAATATGATAAGTGGTTAACTGATTATAGAAGACAAATTGATGCCTCTGTTAATGCATATAATGAATATCAAAAAAATAAAGCATATGAAGCGTCATATAGGAAAGCTGCTGGTGAAGAAAAAGAAGAAAATAAGAAAACTGAAACAGTGACTGTAAGATGTGTAAAAGAAGATTCTTGCTCAGAATATATACCTGGTACACAGGTATGTAAACCTGATAAAACGATTAGAGGATATACTGCTTCGGATTCATTTGACCTTCATTATTATGAACATAATTTTACTTCTCATAATTATGAAAAAATTGCTAGAAATAGTTCTCTCTCAGCAGAAAACATAAGACACGTTGGTAATTTCTCAACTAATATATCTAAGACTTATAGAATACTTGATTATGGTTCTGTACAAGATGCTGTTGGTAATTTCATACGCGACCATTCAGACGCTTCTTGTAGTGTTTCAAGTGATATGTATAATGCTGCTGGAAATGCTGAAAATCATGGTTTGTATTTTGATGATGTAACAGCTGATGCCAACAATTATAAAAGTGCAGCAGATGGTAATAATTCTGCTTATACAGCAGCGTTGGGTCAAATTGAAACTTTACAAAAAACATTAACGAGATGTGATAAATACTTTACAGATGATTCAGTATCTACAACAAATTCGGCTGAGCAAATGTATAATTTACCAACTAGTTTATCAAGTTTCAAATATACTCAAATATATCAAGATGATTATGGTAATCCTAAACAAACTCAAGTAACAGTTGGTTTTGAAGGATCGTGTCAATATAGAAGGGAGACTGATGTTAGTACTCCAGATACTTTTGCAGTGAGTGGAACGGGTGGTAATTATTCAACTACATATGGTGCAGGATTTGCTAGTATGAAAGTATTAGGTAAAAATTTATATTATTCTAATACTACATCTTCTTCATTCTTTACTAACTTTGTAACTGATGAAACTTATGCGGCAGACAAAATGTTCTGGCATGATGGAAGATATACTGCAACATGTGACTGGAATAGAACTGATGTTGATAAGTATACTGTTGGTACGGATGGTAAGGTTGTTACAACTAATCCATCCACTGATGATAGCGCTTATCGTTTAGTTCCTAGAGGTGAGGTATATAATTATAAGTCGTCTTTGGTTAATTATTCTGAACATGAATTTGTTTTCTCATATTCGTCATCGTATGATGGTAAATTTGAAACTTACTGGGATCTTAAAGGTTTAGGTGAAAATAGTAAGTTTGATAAATACTTTGAAGATGGTGCGGGAACATGTGCAAATCAAAATCCTGGCGATACTTCATTATTAACCTGTAGTTTAAGTTCATTCCATGGTGGTTCATTCTATGGATGTTGTTGTGGAGATGGAAATGATACTACATATAGCACGGTTACATGTGATCCTTATGATGATAAAGCCGTAAAATATGAATTTAAGATAGTTGATCCGGCTAAGATGTTCCCAGCGAATACTGATGGCTATGCAGATAACTGGAAGACAACATTGGGAAATACTGCTCGAGAAGCAATTGAAGAATTAGGAAAGGATTTAAGTACATATAGTCCAAAAACGTTAAGTTATTCATTTGTTTTAACTCCAAGTGATATGAAGCAAATTAAAAAATATAATTCTATTTTGAATAGTTATGGTGGATATACCGATTCCGATTTAACTTGTGATTGTAGTGAAGTTCAAGGTGATGGAAATAAGGATAATGGAAAGAGTTGTACTAAATGTACAAGTAGTTTCTTGGATAATTTAGCAAGCGGTAAGATATTAAAAGATCAAACTCTAATTGGTGGATGGAACAGAAGCGATAAATCAATAGCTGAAGTTAGAAAATCAGGAAATGTTATATGGGCGGTGAATAAATAATGAAGGAAAGTTTATGGGGATATTGGATAGTAGTTTTAGGAATATCAATAGTAGGAGTTATGGTTGTTTTGCATAACTATACTACTACTAGTGAACAAGACTACTACTTAATTAAGGAAGTTCTTGAAGCTTCTATGAATGAATCTGTTGATTATACTTTCTATCGTGATACAGGAAGATTAAAGATGAATGCTGAAAAGTTTACTGAGAACTTTGTAAGACGTTTTTCAGAGGTCGTAAATATCAATAAAACATATAAATTAAATTTTTATCAAATCTATGAAGAACCTCCAGCTGCTAGTGTAGAAGTGGTTACTAATAGTAATACTTCTACATTTGGAGATGCTGAGGAAGACAATACAGTAAATATTGTTAATAGAGTATCTGGTATTTTGTACACAACAAAAGATGTTTCATATACAGAAAATGGATTTGAATCTACTACTGATTTCTGTAGTAAAAAATGTGGATGGTAAAACATCGGCATTTTTTTTATTTGTTTTCATATTATTAATTAGAAAGGAAAGAACAATTATGGAAACATTAAAAGTATCAAGTAAATCAAATCCTAGTAAGGTTGCAGGTGCGATTGCAAATGTATTTAGAAATACTGGCTCAGTGGAAATACAAACTATTGGAGCAGGCAGTTTAAATCAAGCAATCAAGGCTGTATGTATTGCACGAGGATTTGTAGCACCAAGTGGTAAAAATTTAGTAGTTATTCCAGCATTTTCAGATATAACAATTGAAGGCGAAGAAAAAACTGCAATTAAACTTATTATAGAAGCTAAATAGCTTCTTTTTTCAAAAAAAAATATAGAATTATCTATATTTTTCTTCAATAACATCATTGAAAGTTTTGTTTATAAAATCATGAGTTAATCCTAAACTATATCTATAATGATTTTCTTCATATTTAGTTGTATAATCACTGAAAGGAACTAGTTCAAAATTTTTCATTGTGGAATCAAAGTAATTTATTATTGGTTCAGCTTTTATATCTTTAAATGTTATATTGTTATCATTATCAAGTTCAAGTTTTATTTTTGAAAGTAATCCAAATTGATATGCATTATCAAATGTTTCTTGTCCTTTAGGAGTTCTAGCAATATCATCATCTGCTGATACAAAGTTTCCAAGTGAATAATAAACTAATGTATTACCAATCATTTCAATTGGTTGAATAGAATGTGAGTGACTTCCTATAACAATATTTACTTCTAAGTCACTTAAATATTTTGCTAATTCTTTTTGTTCATTGTTGGGTACGAAAGTAAACTCGGTTCCCCAATGCATTAGAACAATAACAACATTAGAATTTTTCTTTAAATAATCAACTTGTTCTTTTATTTTGTCTTTTAGTATTTCTTTAGTATATGGGTCTTTATAATAGTTTATTAAGTCAACATTTTCTTTCGTTGGTTTTATATTTGTTCCTAAAGTAAATGATGCAAATCCAACTTTTATTCCGTTTTTTTCAAGTATTCTTATCTTTTGGCTACTTGAGTTTTTTTCTGTTCCAATAGTTTCAATTTTAGTATTATTTTTAAAGAAGTCTATAGTAGAATTTATTCCATCCAAGCCTCGATCATATGAATGGTTATTAGCTGTCGATAATATTTGAAAGTCAAGAGATGCAACAAGTGAACCAACCCAACTTGGAGCACAGAAGTTATATCCATCTCCACTAGTTTTCATTTTATCATTTCCAATAACAACTTCCATATTTCCAATAGATATATCATCATTTTCAAAATATTTTTTAACTCGATTAAAATACAATTCCTTACTTTCGCCGTTTTCCACTGCTTTTTCATAAGGACTTTCAAATAGTAGGTCACCTACAACAGTTAAATTTAGTTCTTTATTCTTATTTTCAACAACATTAGTAATCGTTTCTTTTGGCTTATCAACCTTAGTTTCATTTTTCTTTATCTTACCTGTTGTAATATATATCAACGATAAGAATATAAGAATTAGTATTAGTAAAAATGCTAAAATGTTTTTCTTTAATTTCATAACATCACCTAATTAAATTTTATCACATAAAGTAATTGTTGTGGTATAATTTCCTTTAAGGAGACATTATGAAAATAAAAAAATATACTAAAGATAAAGGCAATAAATATAAAGTATTAATTGATGATACTAATTATATATTATTTGATGATGTTATAGTTAAATATTCACTTCTTTTAAAAGATGAAATAAGTGAAAAAGAACTAAAAACAATTGTAGAAGAAAACGATAAACTTTCAAGTTATTATGATTCAATTAAATATATTACTAAAAAGATGCGTTCTAAATTGGAAATAATTGAGTTTTTAAGAAAAAAAATGGTAAATGAAAAGGTAATTGATGAAACAATAAAAAGATTGGAAGATAATCATTTTTTAAATGAAGAACTATTTATTAAAGCTTACGTTAATGATCAAATAAATTTAACCAATAATGGAAAAAATAAAATACTTAAAGGTTTAGTAAAACTAGGTATAGATAAAGACTCAGCTAGCATTTATTTAGATAATATAGATAATGAAATATTTATGTCTAAAATAAATAAATATATTGATAAAAAAATAAGTACCAATAAAAATAGTTCAATGATTATGCTTAAAAATAAAATAATGACTGATTTAATAAATTTAGGATATGAAAAAGGTGATGTAGTTGAGGTGCTTAATTCTAAATCAATAAATGATGATGATGCAAGAAAACGTGAATATGAAAAGATAAGAAAAAGTTTAGAGAAAAAGTATTCTGGAGATGTGTTAGAATATAAGATAAGAGAAAAGTTATATAGGAAAGGATTTAGAAGTAATGAAATATAAATATGATATTTTAAGTAAAGAAGAAAAACGTGACTTAAAGAATGAGTATAAAAATAGTACTGAAGAAAATAAAAAGATGTATAAAAAAATTAATAGAATTAAAATACTTTGTATAATTGGTATTATATATGCAGTTATAATGATGATAGTAGATTTTTCACTTCATTTAAGCTTAGTTAATAAGATATTGGATTGTTTACTTTTGTTATTCTGTTTAATATTTATGGTTAAGATAAATGATATAACAAGAATGACTTTAACAAAATATTTGAAATCAAAGAAAAAGTAGTTATATATTTTTTCTTTTTTTTATATTATTTAGTATGAAAAAGTATATTTTAATTTTTTTAAGTTGTTTATTTATTCCATTTTCTGTAAATGCCACTAGTGTTGTTATGGATATGGATTCTAAAAGAGTTTTGTCTGGTAGTGCAGAAAATGAAACAAAGCTAATTGCATCAACTACAAAAATATTAACTGCTATGGTAGTAATCAATAATACGGATATAAAGAATATAGTTACAGTAGATGAAAATGTTTTAAAAAGCTTCGGATCAGGTATTTATATTGAGATTGGTGAAAAGATAAGTGTTGAAGATTTACTTTATGGACTTCTTTTAAGAAGTGGAAATGATGCTGCTATTGCACTTGCATGTTATGTTGGTGGATCAATGGAAGGATTTTCGATATTGATGAATAGTTTGGCGTCTTCTATTGGTATGACCAATTCCAATTTTATTAATGCAAGTGGACTTGAAAATGAAAAAGGTGATGGAAATACTTCAACAGCAAAAGATATGGCAATACTTATGAGTTACGCTATGCAAAATGAAATATTTAAACGAATTACTTCAACAAAACATCATATAGTGAAAACTAATTATAAGACTTATGATTGGTACAACAAAAATAAACTTTTGAGTATGTATAAATATACAACTGGTGGAAAAACAGGTTTTACTAAAAAAGCTTATAGAACTTTAGTTACCAGTGCAAGTAAAGATAATAAAAATCTAGTTGTTGTAACCTTAGATGAAGCAAATGATTTTGATAAACATAAATATCTATATGAAACAACATTTAAAAAATATAAAAAAGTAAAAGTAGTAGACGCTTCAACATTTTTAAAAAGTGAAGGTTTAAAAGTTAATAAAGATATTGATATGCTTTTAAGTGATGATGAAATTGAAAAAGTTGAGGTTGATGTTGTTTATACGGATGATGTAACTAATCGTGTAGGTTATGTAAATGTATCTTTAAATGATGTAGTTTATTATAAAGAGGATATATATTTATACGATAAGAAAGAGGATTCATTTTTCTATAAATTAAAGAGTAAAATACTTTCAATTTTTAAGTAAAGATATTAATTTATCTTTTTTTTTGGTACAATACTTATGAGTGGTGATTTTATGGAAAGATTACAAAAAGTTATAGCTGCTTCAGGTGTTGCATCAAGAAGAAAAGCTGAAGAATTAATATTAAAGGGATGCGTAAGCGTTAATGGAGAAAAAGTAACAGAACTTGGAACAAAAGTTAATGGAAATGATTTAATATGTGTTAATGGAAAGAGTATAACTGAAGAAGATAAAGTATATTTCATGCTTAATAAACCAAGAGGTATTATATCTTCTGCTAAGGATGAACTAAATCGTAAAACAGTTGTAGATTTAATTGATACTGATAAAAGAATTTATCCAATTGGTAGACTTGACTATGATACAACGGGGCTTTTACTTTTGACAAATGATGGTGAACTTTCAAATATATTAACACATCCAAATTTTAATGTTGAAAAGACTTATGTCGCTAAGCTTAATAAATTTTTAGAACCAAGTGATTTTATGAAATTAAAGAATGGTGTAATGATTGATGGAAGAATGTGTAAACCAACCAAAGTTAGATTAAAAGAAAACAATAAAATTAAAAATTATGCTTATGTAGAAGTTACAATTGTTGAGGGAAGAAATCATATTATAAAAAGATTATTTATGGAACTAGGTTATTTAGTTGATAAATTAACGAGAACGAGTTATGCTGGTATGTCTTTAGGAACAATGAAAAGTGGAGAATATCGAAGCTTAACTATAAAAGAAGTAAAAAGGTTATATGAATATGGAACAAGTAACAATAAATAAACTTGATAATAAAGGAAGAGGCATCGGATATTATCATAACAAAATTATTTTTGTAAAAAATACTTTACCTGGAGAAGAAGTGGTATTAAAAAATACTCACGAATATAAAAAATATTTTACAGCTGAAGTAGAAAGATTTATAAAAACAAGTGATCTAAGAAATACTCCGAAGTGTCCTTATTATGATGTTTGTGGTGGATGTAATTTAATGCATGTTGGTATTGATTATCAAGAGGAATATAAGTACGAAAAAGTAAAAGATATTTTAAAAAAGTATGCTCATATTACAGATAATGTTAAATTTGTAAAAAACAATAAAGAACTTTTTTATCGTAATAAAATTACTTTGCATGTACATAATGGCGAAGTTGGATACTATAATGATGAAACTCATCAATTCGTTAATGTTAATAACTGCTTAATTGTCAACAATGAAATAAATGAATTTATTAAAAAGAATTTAATAAATGTTAATAATGGTGAAATTGTCATAAGAGTAAATTATGAAGGAAAAATATTAGTTTCAGTAAACAGTGAAGATGATGTTTCTTTTAATGATTTAGATAATTGCAACATAGCTGGGGTTGTTATAAATGATAAATGCGTTTATGGTGAACCTTATTTTTATGATTATATTGGGGATTTTAAGTTTAAAGTAAGTTATAACTCGTTTTTTCAAGTTAATAATTATATGGCAAGCAACATATTTATGATTTTAAAAAGCAATTTAAAGGGTAAAAATTTGCTTGATTTATATTGTGGAGTTGGAACTTTAGGATTGAGTTTAAAGAATAATTTTGAAAACATTTATGGTGTTGAAAAAATTGAAAATGCAATTTTAGATGCCAAAGAAAATGCTTTGATAAATGACTGCCATAACGCTCACTTTTTTGCTGGAGATACGTATGAAGTTTTAAAAAAAATTGATGTTTATTTTGATACTATTATAGTTGATCCTCCTAGAAGTGGATTAAATGAGGAAACAAGGAATCTAATTATTAAATTAAAACCTGAAAATATTTGTTATGTTTCTTGTGATCCTTTTACTTTAGCTCGTGATTTAACTTATTTTAATGAATTTTATAATGTTGAAAAAATCAATGCACTTGATATGTTTCCAAATACTTATCATGTAGAATGTGTTTGCTTGTTAAAACTAAAATAAAGCCTTATATTTGGGCGAAAATCAACTGTTCAGTGCCTATAAAAAAAGCGTATTTTTGATAAAAAAACACCTGTTTTTTAAAAACTTTATGGAGGTTGCTTGAGGAGAATATATTTACTCATATTATATTAGGTGATATGGGTGACTAAATAAAATAAATAGTAGAAATTATTTTAATAAATAAAGAATATGGAGAAATTATGAGAATTGCAAGAAAAGAAGATATAGAGGAACTTTCAAAATTACGAGTCATACAACAAAAATAAGACTGGAAAGAAGAATATCCAAAAGGAGAAGATAAAAAATTTTATGAAATAACAAAAAAATATGTAATTAAGCATTTGAATGAGGACATAATCTTTTTTATAGAAGAACAGGGAAAACATATTATTGCCACATGTGGATTACAAATTATAAATTATATGCCACAGTGTGTGGAAAGTGGAAAAGAAGGCTATATTTGCGATGTATTTACTTTGCGTGAATATAGAAGAAAAGGAATACAGACAAAACTAATAGGTGAATGCATAAAATTTGCACAAGAACAAAATCTAGAAATTTTGAAACTTTCTAGTGATAATCCAGAAGCGATTTCTATTTATAAAAAGTATGGATTTGAAAAAGAAAAATTAATTATGGAATATTATATAAAATAAGAGGAAAAAGATGTTAAATAAGGAAAAAATAAAAGAAGCACTAGAGTATTACGATATAAAAGATACAACCTATCAAGAAAAATGTAATAAGTGTATTGACGAAATACAAAATAATAAAAGGATACAAAATAAAACAAAAGAAATATATGATATATTATTAAAAGGTGAATATATAGACTATTATAAAGGCTCTTTGGTTCCAGATGAATCCATATTTCAAACGATTTATATGAATAGTAGATTTAAAGACAAATACTATGATAAATTAACATATGTTAATTGGAAAGGACAAATTAATCACCCTAAAACTTTTACAATAGAGGATTGTGATGAATTAGAAAAAGTTAATTATTTAATGGCAAGAAAATTTGATGAGGATTTTGATGATAAAATTATAAATAAATTATATGATGAACTATAAGCAGTAAAAGATAAAGCCTATTATGCGAAAAATAAGTAAAAATACGATTAAAGTCAATAATTAAACAGAATGTAGGTTCGAAAACATATAGAGAAATAAGTGATAATTTTACTTAAAAAAACGCATCCGCTAGATTTTGCACATTGATTTTTCAGCGGATATGTATTTTTTTGAGCAAGTGGTATTTAAATTTATACCAATTTCTTGCTCTTTTGAAAACACACCATTCAAACCCTGCAGTACAAATAATGTCTGTCATTTTTTGATAAGGCAAATATAGATTTTTTTGTTGTTGGGATGACATTTGAGTAATATAGTTTATGCTTTGCGACATTGCCAATGGCAAAATCAAAGTAAGAAACAAGATTGTTAATTGTATAAAGTCGTGATAAAGTTGTCGTAGAAGATGGCATCATGTTGAAAGGTAGTTGTGATAGATAAAAATATATGTAGAATAGGAGGTAATATTTTAAGAA
>OGQT01001849.1_pt1 | contig 16026 bp, 12 predicted proteins | sample 1553261 | NCBI WGS metagenome assembly OGQT01 (sample SAMEA2579992, study PRJEB22360) | human gut metagenome | biome: human gut; feature: human-associated habitat; material: faeces | place: Denmark | collected 2008/2010
GTAACGGCATTGTCCTGAACTATGCTTTTGTAATGTACAACAAATCGATTTCCAAGATCAATATTGTAGAAAATATTGCAAAAGAACTGCCAATTCCACCGGTAATATCCTATTTCCTTTGTGACTGCTGGTATACTTTTGAAAAAATAATCAATACTTTCGCAACGAGGGGATTTCATACCATAGGTGCACTGAAAATAAACCGGATGCTTTATCCATTTGGATTTAAAAAAGCTTTATGAGTTTGTTGCTCTTTTATCAACCACACGTGCCGATTTTCACCTTGTGACAATGATCTGATTTATACACTTGAAACAGATGACCAAAAGAAAAATATATTATTTCAGCAAATATACAAAGATATCAGTAAGAATCTTGTTCCAATTCGTCCCGATCGGCATTATACCAGAACGAAAGGGCTGTTAGCAGAAAAATATTCGAATACCCATAAAAGATCGTACTGAGCTAAAATATATGAGTACAAAGAGAAGAGTATAAGTATGTCCATATAAAAAACAACAGCAGGAATCATAGTTTTATAAATGTTTACGATTTCTGCTTTTTGCTAAAGTTAATGACATTGTGTAAACACGCAGGTTTGCAGTATTGGTACTTTGGTATGCTAGGATAAAGTACCAACACTTGTGATGGTGCTATTTTTACATGTAAACAATGTTCACATAACAGTTTCACCCGAAAGCCCCAAAGAGGCTTATTGTACAAAATAAAACTTATTTTGTACTTGCAAAGATTAGTGATGTGGCAGTGGCGTCATGCTGCTGACAGATTGCAACTTTTGCGGGCAGTACGGGGTGTCGTCATCTGTGATGACCGTCTTAGCACCAACATCCCTTATGTCCTTTCTATTTTTCCCCATACGCGCAAGCATTTAGACGCCGTACAAGCACCCCTTGTGGTACGAGTTTGTGATGCTACATCATCCCTGATTTTTACATATAAAAATGAGCGCACTTGTGCGCGACCCTATATATTTATAATTTTAGACCATGTTTTCGGGCGTTGTTTAAGACATTACGATGCCGGATGCACAAATAAAAATTTGTAGATTGTTGTATGGATTTGTTGTATAATATTGTGGGATTTTAAGAAAAAAAGGAAAAAGAAAATTATGACAAAATTGACAGAAGACGAAGTTCGCGACAAGGCAAGAGAGATTTTGGGTTTTGAAAATACAGATAATGCAAAATCTGGAGTCGGACAGATTACAAGTTTTAACAGCTTGGGTTTCAAGGGTGTTTTATATAAACCGGACGGATGGTACTTGCCAGTAAATCATACAGAAACAGCGATTGTATTAGAAACGAAAGCATCCCACGTAAAGATCGATGACAAAGAGAATGAATTATTACAGAATATAAGAGTTGTACAAACTAAATATGAACATGTAATTGGTATTCTGTACAACGGTGAAGACACAAGAGTATTTAAAAATGAAGTGGAATTTCAAGATGCAAGTGCAAGAATTTTGCACAATCTTGAATACTATACTGCATTGTTTAAAAAAGACAAAATTGACAAAGAGTCAATCTATGAACTTACAGCAAAAATAAATGATTGTTTACATTTCAAATTTGGAATTAAAAACTTGTATCATCGTATGATTTTTACGGCATGTGCATTGGTTGCAAAAAGATTTGATGCACTTATGGTAAAAGGCATGGGCTATTCCGAATTCCATAATGCAATTCTAACATGTCTAAATTCAAAACTAATGAAAGACAAGAAACAGAATCAAAAATTATCTTTATTATCAGACGTATTCTCTGAAATTAAAATGAATTTAAACGTTGATAGTGATGATGAAAAAGAGCAGGCAAGAGTAAAAGAGCTGATTGAACAATTTATTAATTGGGTAACAGAAATAAGTGATTGTTTAAACTCTGATGCGTGGCGTGGTGAAGACGTGATGGGAATTTTCTTCAATGAATTTAACAGATACAAGAAAAAATCCGAATCTGGACAGATATTTACGCCAGAACACATCACTGATTTTATGTATAAAATTTTGGAAGTAAATAAGGATGATAGAGTTTTAGATGCGTGTTGTGGTTCTGGTGGATTTCTTGTAAAAGCGATGGCAAATATGATACAGGAAGCTGGTGGATTACAAACGGACAAAGCAAGAGAAATACAGAAGAAACAGCTTTTTGGAATTGAATTTGATCGTGAGATATATGCGCTAGCATGTGCGAATATGCTGATACACAAGGACGGTAAAACAAATCTGGAACAGATGGATGCGAGAACAGAAACTGCAGGGAGCTGGATTAAGAAACAAAAAATAACGAAAGTTTTGATGAACCCACCATACGAGAGAAAATATGGATGCATGAATATTGTTGAAAACGTACTTAATAATTTATCAGCACATACCATGTGTGCCTTCATTTTGCCAGACAAAAAACTGGAAAAAACATCAAAAACACAGATGAGCAGAATTTTGAAATATAATAGGCTTCGTAAGGTAATTAAATTACCAGAAGATTTGTTTTTTAACGTTGGTGTTACGACGAGCATTTTTATATTTGAGACAGGAATTGCGCAAAATAAAAATGAATTTTTTGCTTGCTGGATGAAATCAGATGGTCTTGCGACTGTAAAGAATAAAGGTCGCCATGATGTCTATAGCAAATGGTCAGATATTGAGAGCAAATGGGTTGACATTGTAATGAAACAGACAGGTGATGATACATGTCAATGGGTAAATCCAGAAGAACATTTATCTTACCAAATGCCACAAAAGCCATTTGAAATTTTCGAAGAAGATTTTAGAAAAACAGCAATGGATTATCTTATGTTTAAAAAAGGAATAGATGTAAAATCCTTTGGTGAGAAGTTGTTAGAGAGAGCAATGTATTCAAGTAATGTTGAAGCAGATGATGAGATAGTAACTGTGACAATGCAGAAAGGCAATGACAGCAATGGCAAAGATTGATACAAGTGATTGGAAAGATTTTGTTGTTGGGGAACTTTTTCCAAACATGGTCAAACCACCTGTATTACACACGCGTCAAGTTGTTGAAACAAGTGACGGAATCCGATATGTTGTACGAACTAAATTTAACAACGGAATCAAATGCCGTGTGCATCCAGTAGATGGTGTGGAACCAAGTCCTGCTGGTGTTATTACATGGGGTGCTGAAAATGCATCCTTCTTCTATCAAGAAGAATCTTTTTTATCGGGACGTGATATTTATTATGTGGATACTAGGAAATACAGTGCTAATATATGTAGATTTCTTGCTACATGTTTGCAGACTATAGTATTTAAGTATCCGTATAATTTTGGACTATTTCCTGAACTTTTGAAAGATGAACGAATTATGTTGCCTGTCGATAGCGAAGGTGAACCAAATTGGATGTATATGGAAGAATATATGCAGAAAATTTTAGAGGAAGTTGAAAGCAGTATTGAAAATCTGAGACAAACAGATAATAGAAAATATGAAACAAATATTTCTGAATGGAAGGAATTTATTATTGGTAATTTGTTTGATATACATCCTACAAAATCATATAAGAAAATCAATATTGAACTCTTTGAAAAAAATGGTACAAATCCAGTTGTTGTAAATACCGGGTTCAATAATGGAATTGGTGGTTATGCAAGTTTAGAATGTACCGAAAAAGCAGGAACTATTACATTTACAGATACTGCTGCTAAAAGTACTGATTCTTTCTTTTATCAGGAAAGAGATTTTATTGGTTATCCTCATGTGCAAGGAATGTATGCTAAGACGCATGAGTGGACAAAAAATGAGGGATTATTTTTAAATTCTGTTATTAAGTCATTATTAAAAGGTCAATATGATTTTATTCGTAAAATGACTAGAGCAGAAATGTTAAAATTAAAAGTGAAATTGCCCGCAGTTGTAAATGATGATGGTACGTATAGACCAGATTGGGACTATATGGACTCATACATGCAAAGAATAACAGAGATGGCAACACTCACAATAGAAAATCTGGAAAAAATCAGTCTTACAGAATAACCACTGGAAATTTCAGAAAGATCATAGAAAAGGTAGTGTAAAATAGTTTGTGTTTTTGGTAAAAAATAACTCCTTTTTGGTAAGAATTCAGATATGACAATTCTTATCGAAAAGGAGTATTTTTTATGGCAGTTGCAAAGGAACAAATTCGACAGATTATCTCAGAAAACAACATTAATACTTAAATAGTAATCAAATTCCATATATATTTTTATAAAATAGAAACGACAGGTCCGAAACCCTTGATTTTCAAGGATTTTCGTCCTGCCGTTTTTCATTTTCATAGTCAGGTGGATAAAATCATCCGCTTCGCTACGCAGCTCTACACCGAATAACTGCTCCACAGGGAACTTACTTGATTCGGCTAAATTTTGCGAAATTATAATCCCACTCGTCCCTATCAGGAAGCTGCTTACAGATTCTTAATTCGTTCAATTGCTTCCAGTGTATTCTCTTGTGTTCCAAACGCAGTGAGACGGAAGAATCCCTCACCATGAGCACCGAATCCTGAGCCCGGAGTTCCTACGATGTTGGCTTTTTCAAGGAGATAGTCAAAGAACTCCCAGGAAGTCATCTTATCAGGTGTTTTCAGCCAGATATATGGAGCGTTTACGCCACCGGATACGGAATAGCCTGCTGATGCCAGACCTTCGTAGATGGCTTTGGCATTGCTCATGTAGTAACCTACCTGTTCTTTCAGCTGTGCTTTTCCTTCAGGAGAGTATACAGCCTCTCCTGCACGCTGTACGATGTATGGAGCACCGTTGAATTTAGTGCCATGACGTCTTGCCCAGAGACTGTGGAGATCTACGCCGTCACGAACCAGATCCTTTGGTACAACTGTAAAGCCGAGGCGGACACCTGTGAAACCTGCATTTTTGGAGAAGCTGCGCAGTTCGATGGCGCAGGTTCTTGCTCCTTCGCACTCATAGATGCTGTGCGGTACATTTTCTTCGGAGATGTATGCTTCGTATGCTGCATCATAGATAATTACAGAACCGTTTTTATTTGCATAGTCTACCCATTCCTGAAGCTGCGGTTTGGTGATCGCACCACCGGTCGGGTTGTTCGGGAAGCAAAGGTAGATAAGATCCGGTACTTCTTCCGGGAATTCCGGAAGGAAGCCGTTGGATGCTGTACATGGCATATAGATTACGTTATCAAAGTTGCCACGTTCTTTGTTGTATTCTCCTGTACGGCCTGCCATTACGTTTGTATCTACATATACTGGGTATACAGGGTCACACACTGCAATCTTGTTATCCAGTCCGAATATTTCCTGAATATTTCCTGAATCGCTCTTTGCACCGTCAGATACAAAGATTTCGTCTGCTTCAATGTCACAGCCTCTGTCTTTGTAGTCGTTCTTTGCAATAGCAGATCTTAAGAATTCATAACCAAGATCTGGTGCATAACCATGAAAAGTAGCTGCATCACCCATTTCATCTACAGATTTATGAAGTGCCTCAATGATTGCCGGAGCCAGAGGCTGGGTTACATCACCGATTCCCAGTGAGATCACGTTTGCCTGTGGGTTGGCTTCTTTATATGCTTTTACTTTTTTTCCAATTGTGGAAAACAGATAGCTTCCCGGTAATTTCAGATAGTTGTGGTTTACTGTTACCATGTTTGATTTCCTCCCTGGCATGTTTCGCAGTTTTTATATACCTGTCTACAGCAGGCTGCTGCTTTGCCTTTCCATTTCTATTTGTGTCTTTTCTGCAAATATATTTTATTCGAGTTTTATTATACTTAATTATTTAATAATGTAAAGTCTCAAAGTGTTTTCTGAGAATAATTTTTAATATTAACATTACTGTTCACTGGTAATATATTAACATTTTTTACCCCGGGCATAATGTCCGGGGTGATTTATTTTATTTGCGCTTCTCTACTTCTTTCATTAGTGTCTCGCGGACGCTTGCAGGATTTGCCTTGCCTTTCATCTCTTTCATGATCTGACCTACAAAGAAGCCCATGACTTTATCTTTACCTCCCAGAAGTTCTGAAAGTGGTCCTGGGTTAGCATCCAGGATCCTGTTGATGGTTTCTTCCAGAAGTCCTGTGTCTTCTACAATCTTCAGACCATGTTCCTCAATGTAGGCTACAGGATCAATGTCTTCCTCAAAGACTTTCTCAAAGACTTTTTTGGCATTCTGAGGGCTGACTTCGGATTTTTCTACCATTACCAGAAGATCTGCAAGATGCTTCGGTGAGAAAGATACCTGTTCCGCATCCATAGCTTTATCTTTTGTCAGGCGGAGTACCTCACCCATAAACCAGTTTGCTGTCTTCTTTGCATTTCCGTAGATTGCTGCTGTTTCTTCAAAAAGACCTGCAAGATGGCGGGATTCTGTGAGGATTCCCGCATCGTATGCCGGAAGTCCGTACTCTTCCTGATAACGGGCCTGTTTCACTTCGCGAAGCTCCGGCTGTTCTGCTTTGATCTTTTCAATCCATGCATCAGAGATATGGATTGGAGGCAGGTCAGGATCTGGGAAATACCTGTAGTCTTTGGCATCCTCCTTGGAACGCATGGCGTAAGAATATTCTTTGTTGTCATCCCAACGGCGTGTCTCCTGTGTAACTGCCTTGCCTTCTTCGATCAGTTCGATCTGACGTTCTCTTTCGCCTTCGATTGCTCTGGCAATGGCTTTGAAAGAGTTCAGGTTCTTCATCTCTGTTCTGGTACCGAATTCTTCTGCTCCCACTTCACGGACAGAAAGGTTAACGTCTGCACGCATGGAGCCTTCCTGAAGCTTACAGTCTGATACACCCAGATACTGCATCATACAACGGAGTTTTTCAAGATAGGCGATTACTTCCTCAGAGCTTCTCATATCCGGCTCGGATACGATCTCGATCAACGGGACACCGCTTCGGTTATAGTCTACCAGGGAGCAGTCTTCCCATTCATCATGAATTAGTTTACCTGCATCCTCTTCCATATGCATTTCATGGATGCGGATTTTCTTTTTGCCAGCAGAGGTTTCAATCTCTACCCATCCGTCATGACAGATTGGCAAATATAACTGAGAAATCTGATAGTTCTGTGGGTTGTCCGGATAGAAATAGTTCTTACGGTCAAATTTGCAGTACTGATGGATCTGGCAGTTTGCTGCAAGACCTGCTTTCAGGGCAAACTCTACTACTTTCTTATTTAATACAGGCAGGGAACCCGGCATACCTGTGCAGACCGGGCATGTATGTGTATTGGGTGCTCCTCCGAATTCAGTGGAGCATCCGCAGAAAATTTTTGTTTTTGTTGCAAGTTCTACATGGACTTCAAGTCCTATGACTGTTTCGTACTGTTTCATTATCTGGTGCCTCCTTCTCCTGGCACGGCAAAGGAGCCGCGGCTGGTTTCATAGGCGTGTGCTGCACGCAGGATTTTCTTTTCCATGAAGCAGTCCCCGATCATCTGGATACCGATTGGGAGACCTTTGCTGTCTTTTCCGCATGGAACTGTAATTCCCGGAAGACCGCAGAGATTGACTGCTACTGTGTAGATATCTCCAAGATACATGGCAAGGGGATCTTTTAAGCTTTCACCGATCTTCGGTGCTGTAAATGGAGATGCAGGTGCAAGGAGCACATCATATTTGCCAAATGCCTGGTCAAATTCTTTCTTGATCAGGGCTTTTGTGCGGAGTGCCTTCAGATAGTATGCATCATAATAACCGGAGCTTAACACGAAGGAACCAAGCATGATACGGCGTTTTACTTCCTCACCGAAACCTGCTGTTCTGGTCTTTTTGTACATGTCGTGAAGACCTTCATATTCTGCTGCACGGAAACCGTACTTCACTCCATCGAAACGTTCCAGGTTGGAACTTGCTTCTGCACTGGCGATAATATAATAAGCCGGAATCATGTATTCCATGGTTTTGATAGAGAAGAATTCTACTTCTGCTCCCAGTTCTTTCAGCGTATCAAGAACACCCATAAAAGATGCTTTTACTTCCGGATCAAGTCCCTCTGCCAGATATTCTTCAGGAACTCCGAATTTCATCCCCTTGATATCTCCTGTCAGTTCTTTGGAGAACTGAAGGTCTTCTCTTTTCATGGATGTGCTGTCTTTTGTATCATGTCCTGCGATGATCTCCAGAAGAGCTGCACAGTCAGATACGTCTTTTCCTACAGGTCCGATCTGATCCAGGGAAGATGCATAAGCTACAAGACCATAACGGGATACTGTTCCATAGGTTGGTTTAATTCCGGTTACACCACAGTAGGAACTTGGCTGACGGATAGATCCGCCTGTATCTGAACCAAGTGCCAGATAAGTTTCTCCTGCTGCCACTGCTGCACAGGAACCACCTGAAGAACCGCCTGGTACATGTTCCAGATTCCATGGGTTTCTGGTGATGCCGTAAGCGGAGGTCTCTGTTGTACTTCCCATGGCAAATTCATCCATGTTTGTTTTTCCGATAATGACCAGTCCGGCTTTTTCCAGACGGTCAATGACTTCTGCATTATACTGAGGCACAAAATTCTCAAGAATCTTTGATGCACAGGTAGTTTTCTTTCCATTAATACAGATATTATCTTTGATTGCGATCGGTACGCCTGCAAGAGGACTGGTATAAGTACCGTCCTCGATGCCTTTTTGTACTTCTTCTGCACGTTTGTATGCTTCTTCTTTATATGTGTCAAGATAAGCGTGTACTTCTGAATCCTGTTTCTCAATCTGTTCAAAAACAGTTTTTACTCCATCCAGGACGCTGACCTGACGCTGTTTTATTTTTTCCCCAAGCTGCAGGGCTGTTAATTTTTCCAACTCCATTGTCCTGTCTCCTATCCTATGGTTTTCGGAACCTGATACTGTCCTTCTTTTGCCTTCGGTGCATTTGCCAGCATTGCTTCTTTGTTGTCTCCGTTTGTGACAACGTCCTCACGAAATACATTTTCGTCCTGGAAAATATGGGACATAGGCTCTACTTCCGATGTATCCAGTTCATCCAGTTTCTCTACATAATCAAGCATTTTCTGCATTTCAGCTTTTGCTTTTTCCTTTTCTTCTTCCGAGAGGGAAAGCTTGGCCAGGATGCAGACATTTTCCATTGTTTCATCATCTATGATCTTTGCCATGATTTTCTCCTTATATATACTGCCTGTAACATTCTATATTGCTTTTATTTCCGACTTCTTATTTACGGTTCCAGACGGTTCATATCTCGCGGGAAGAGACAGGTTTCACGAACATTCTCTTCACCGATAAGCTGCATGGTCAGACGTTCCAGACCGATTCCCAGTCCACCGTGAGGCGGCATACCATGTTTGAAGGTATCCAGATACTGTTCCATGCCTTCCTGCGTCATACCTCTGTCTTCAATTTTCTGTACCAGCATGTTGTAATCATGGATACGCTGTCCGCCTGTTGTGATCTCAAGGCCTTTGAATAACAGGTCAAAGCTTAAGGTAAATCTTGCGTCTTCCGGATCATCCATTGCATAGAATGGACGTTTCTTTGACGGATAATGTGTGACAAATACGAAATCTGAGCCATATTCTTCTTTGAAATACTGTCCGATCAGTGCTTCTTCTTCCGGCTCCAGGTCAAATGGATTTCTGATCTTACGGTTATATTTCTGTGATACCAGTTCCTTGGCTACATCGAAACGGACTGCCGGGATTTTGGATACATCCGGGATCTCAAGCTTCAAAATCTGTACTTCTTTTGCATATTCTGTTTTCAGAAGGTTCATGGCATACTGGAGGAATCCTGTTTCCATTGCCATAATTTCTTCGAAGCTGTCAATATATCCCATCTCGAAGTCCAGACTGGTGTATTCATTTAAGTGACGTTTGGTATTATGTTTCTCAGCCCGGAATACGGGGCCTGTCTCAAATACTCTGTCAAATACGCCAACCATCATCTGTTTGTAGAACTGTGGGCTCTGCGCAAGTACTGCAGGTTTGTGGAAGTAGCTGAATTTGAAAAGGTTTGCCCCACCCTCTGCTCCTCTTGCTCCGATCTTTGGAGTGTGGATTTCTGTGAATCCCTGTCCGTAGAGATAATCGCGGAATGCTTTTGTCAGTGCCTCCTGGATTTTAAATTTGGAACGCTCCTGAATATTTCTCAGGGAAATCGGTCTGTAGTTTAATTTTGCTTCCAGGGAAGTGTTCAGTTTCCATTTGTCGATTGCCATTGGAAGTGGCTCTGCCGGTGTTGATAAAATATCAATATGACGAATACGAAGCTCTCTTCCGTGGGGTGCTCTCTCCTCTTCATGCAGGATTCCTTTCACCCTGATCGTCATTGCTTCCTTCAATTCATGAATGGAAACATTTGCCATTTCATTTTCATAGACTGTCTGGAATAAGCCTTCCCTTCTTCTAAGAATGATAAATGCCACATCACCCATATTACGGATGCTGTGAACAGCGCCTTCGATTACGGCTTCCTGGTTCAGGAGATTATTACCTACGAGTTCCTCCCAGGTATTGATTTCTTTTTTCCATGTTCCATCCATAAATTCCATTTCCTCATCCTCCATTTCTTCATTTCTGAAAACCTTTGTGATATCTTCACTGGTTTCAAGTTCAAAAGGCTTTTCGTGCAAGCACAACGACTTTTTGGCTTAAAACCCTGGAATATCAAAAAGGCGTAATCAGAAAATCCGGAGACACTTATCCCCTGGACTCTCTGATTACGCCTTTGTAATCATTCTTCCTGTTATTATCTATTTTATGTTTGTTTGTGTTCTTTCTATATATAATATGATGTTAGGGTCAAAATATATTTTGCCTCTAACTTGATATGAACAAAAATATATTCTGTATATTACCACATATTCTGTCAAAATAATATCGTCATTTTTTACAAAATTTTCCTTATTATTTTCGGATATTTTATTTAGAACGTGTTTGAAAAATCAGATTTCATCATACATCAGCATGAGTAACATCTGTGCAGTTTCTACCATGTTGGTTCCTGAATCCATGCTGCATTTCTGAATATGTCTGTACGCTTCGTCTTCTGTCATCTGGTTTTTTTCCATAAGAAGACGTTTGGCATTCGAGATATAATTCTGTTCTTTTTCTGATCTGGGCTTTGGTTTCTTTTTTTCTTTTTTGATCCGGCGTTCCAGATGATAGAGCATGTCATTGACCGTATCTATCAGTACGCTTGCTTTCATCGGCATCTGTACAGTGCTGACGGAATTCGGTGCTTCATCTATAATACGCTGAGAAGCCAGAAGCAGCATTTCAAAATACTGTGGCAGGTTATCGAGAGCGTCTTTATAATAGGCATCTGTCAACTTATACCCACATATCAGAACACCACTGTCAAGCTCTGAGATACTGGCCAGCGCATTAGAGACAGAGCTGCAGACAGAGGCTACTGTGAGCCCATGTCTGTTAAGTATTGTGCGGATTTTCTTTGCGTCTTCAATTTTCGGTAACGCAATCACAATGCTGCTGCTCATAACTCTGCCACTCCTATTTCTGTTACAGCCTGAGTTTCCGTCCACTGCTTATTGCTTTTTGCAACCTCTGCAGGGGACTTGTTTGATTTTGATCAAGCGGATGTTCGCAATCCGCTTCGCTACTTGCTCATAACCGAATAACTGCTTCGCAGTTTATCAGAAGAAGCTTCGCTCCTCCTGATACAAACAAGTCCCCACCCACTGCTTATTGCTTTTTACAATTTCTACAGGGGACTTGTTTGATTCGGTTAAATTCTGTATAAGTATTCCTCGATTTCCCAGGCTGAAATTTCTCTTGTATAGCGAAGCCATTCTTTTTTCTTGGCTGCTGCGTATTCTTTACAAAATTCTGTTCCAAGTACTTCTTTGATCCAGTCACTCTGTTCGAAGTAATCAATTGCTTCGTTCAAATTTCCCGGAAGATTTTCAATCTTCATTGTTTTCTGGTCTGTTTCGGATAACTCTCTGCTGGAGGACTTAGTCGGATAAATCTTCTTATTGATTCCATCCAGTCCTGCTGCCAGACATACTGCAAATACCAGATACGGATTTGCTGCTGCATCCGGACTTCTCAGTTCGATCCTTGTCTCCATACCTCTGGATCCCGGAATTCTTACCAGTGAATTCTGGTTGTTCTTTGTCCATGTCAGTTCTGTCGGTGCTTCATAGCCCGGAACCAGACGTTTGTAGGAATTTACGATAGGATTGGTGATCAGTGCCATCTCTTTGCTGTGAGCCAGAAGACCTCCTACGAAGTAATAAGCTTCTTCGCTTAATTCCTGTGGATTTCCCGGATTGACGAATACATTTCTTCCATCTTTAAATAAGGAGAAATGAATGTGCATTCCGGAGCCGTTTACTTCTGCCCTTGGTTTCGGCATAAACGTCGCATGAAGTCCATGGCGTTTGGCAATGGTACGGACCGTCATCTTAAATGACATGATCCGGTCTGCAATCGTACGGACTTCACCGTATTTGAAATCTACTTCGTGCTGTGCAGGAGCAGTTTCATGGTGAGAAGATTCTACCTCAATCCCCATGTCTTCTAGATTTAATACAATATCACGTCTTGCGTTTTCACCCAGATCCACAGGACTGACATCCAGATATCCGGCCTTTTCATGTGTTACAGTAGTCGGAACTCCGTTATCATCTGTATGAAAAAGGAAAAATTCACATTCCGGATCTACCAGACAGGTGTATCCCTCCTTCTTTGCCTCCCGGGCGGTTTTCTTCAGGATATATCTCGGACTTCTCTCATGAGGGGTTCCGTCCGGACAATAGATATCGCATAACAGTCTGGCAACTTTTCCCTGCTGTGGTCTCCATGGGAGAATTGCAAAGGTGTCAAGATCCGGTCTTAAGTACATATCCGGCTCAGATTCTCCTGCAATTCCTGCGATAAAGGAACCATCTACGATACATCGGTTATCCAGTGCGCGGGGAAGTTCCCGGGCAGTTATGGCGATGTTTTTCAGCGTTCCGAACATATCTGTGAACTGGAGACGGATAAATTCCACGTCTTCCTCCTCAGCCATCTGTAATATTTCTTCTCTGGTATAATTCCCCATTTTCATTCACTCCTTGTCAGCATAGTTTCTGCTGTTTTTGCTTTCTTAATGATTCTTCGATACAGTTTTGTCCTGTCTGGAAGTTTTATAGATTCTTTTTATAATGATATAAAAAATGGCGCACTTTCTACAGTTACTTTTCTATAGAAAGAACGCCTTTGTTCATGTAGGCAATTATAACAACATGCTTATTTTTTGTCAACTGCTTATTTTTCGTTAATAAATCATCGACTCTTTCCATGTTACTGTGCGCTCCGATCTCGACAACACACTTTGTAGCTTACTTATAATCGCTATTTTGAGAATACCGCATCATTTCTCGAAAGAAGATATACGCAGTACTGATTCATACTGATTCCCTCTCTCTGAGAATGTTCTGCCAGTAGTCTATGCAGGCTTCTTGGAATTCTCAGTTTAAACTGTCCGGAATAATCTTCAAGACTATCCGGCTCATGGATTTCTACCCCTTCTTCTAATGCAGCTTCAAGCCATGCTTTTTTTGCATCCAGGGCATTTGAAATTGCACTTTCCACTGTTTCTCCGCAGGTAATGCAACCAGGGAGATCCGGATACGAAACTACGAATCCTCCTTCGGTTTTATCTTCTACAACTTCCATACGATAGGACATTGACATATAATCATTCAGCGTCTTCATGATTCTTCGCCTCACTTTCTACTATTTCCCTTACCATTTCTACATATACTTTCTTTATCGGCTCATGTTTTGGTATTGTAATAGGCATACATCCAGACTTTCTAAATGTATAATGACTGCTTCCACTTCTCGGAACATTCATTTCATATCCATAACTTTCCAATACTTTTCGCAATTCATCAAACCGAAGATCTTTTGATAAATTACATATACGTGTTATCAGTTTATCCCATTTTGACATTCTTATATCTCCTATTTATATTATATGTGGTATCGTATATGGTGTCAATCAATTTTTCTATGCCAAATTTGAAAAGGTTTCCGTATTCTCCGAAAGAAAAATACGCAAAATACAAATTCAAAAATACTGTCTTTTGTACTTAATCATAAAGGGAAATGGATGAGCCGAATGGTTCAAAAATTATTTTAGATATGTAGATATGCAAATTTAATGTAACAAAAGTATTATTTGCTGTGGATAATAGCAATATGTTCCGACTCAAATTATAAGCGGTTTTGCTTAGAAAATCAATAATCTTATTGTTAAAAAAACATCTACCATACTCTCATAGATAACAATGACAAAATATAAAATGGAAGTATATATAGTAACCTTTGCAGCCGGTTCTTTGCTGTATATATTATAATACTCTGAATCGGCATCCATATCCAAAGGAGAATACTAAATAATTCAAATTTATACGCTATCCAATAACAGAGCATTGGAAGTAACAACAAGAACATTCCAATAACTGACTTGCATTGTAATTTTTCTTTTAAAGAATATCTGAGCGGAAATCCTTTTTTAACTAAACGTAATTCATTTTGCACATTATAGCTGACAACATTCTGTCCTAATATCAATATAGAAAACAATAATACATACTCAATATATTTTCCCTCTATCTGCGATAATAACATTGTGATTAAAACAATCGCAAAATACTGATACATAATCTGTTTCTTTCTTCTAATAACACTAACCACCTCATAAACCATCAAAAAACGGTAGCGGTTGCCATAATATTTCTTCATCAGTCCCTTCATTTCTCTCTGATTATTTTGGAAAAACACTTCATCCTGTGTTTGCAAGACTGTATCATATTCCCTATTCAAAAAACCATATAACATCTGATTATATTGTTGAAAGAACGGGATAATTGCTTGATAGCTAAAATAAGGATATAAAATGAAATATAATCCGTAAATGATCAATAGTACACTGGCAACAAATACACTTCTATTAAAAAAGCAAATCATTACTACTGCTAACATACATATATTCGTAATATCCCGATATTTATATTGCGTCGATAAAACCGTATGCATATTGACGATTGGGTTACAGATCATAACCACAATAAACTGTCTCAAAACTATTCCCTCCATTGGGAAAGCCCAAAATAAAATCAACGCAACACACAACGTCAGTACCGTGCTTTTTCCTATCTTCTTCACTCGCCAAATATATGTTTTTTCTATTTTCCAAATATAAGTTTCAGGAAAAATACGCATTCTTGGTATTGTTCCAAACAAATTCATAAACAAGAAGCAGAGAATACCATACGGTATAAAAACAGCAATATCCATTCCATGGGTTGTCTGAATCATAGATTGTAATATAAGAATACATGGCACAATAGCAATCAGTATAAGATAAGCACCTATATTTCGTTTAATCATTCTAACTGCAAATTTGAATCTCTGTTTCAAAAGCAACTGATACATACTTTATTCCCCTTCAGATAAAATCTTTGCGATTTTCTCTCTATCAACTTCCTCCGTATTGATTTCTCTAATTTGTCCGTTATGTAACAAAAGACACTTGTCACAAACATTTTGTAAACACTCTATATCATGGCTTGAAATAATGTAAATTCCTTTTTCTTTCTTGTGAAACTCTACTATTACATTTTCTAAAAGTTTCATTTGGACAGGATCAAGCCCTGAGAATGGTTCATCAAAAATAGTAATTTTTTCTTCTTGTATCATTGCACAAGCATTATTTAGTCGTTGCATTGTACCTTTTGAAAGTTCTGACGGAGAATAGTTCTCATACTTTTTTAATCCCAACCCATCTAAAATCCTCTCGATTTTATCAAATGCCTCTTGCTTTTTTATCTTTCTACTCGAAGCAATTAAAAGAAGATTTTCATATATTGTCAGCTCATTAAAAAAACTTGGTTGATCCATTGCATAGGCAACCGGCATATCAAGATAATCAACCTTGTTCATTTTTTCTCCGTCGATAGAAATTACTCCCGTATAATTTTTATCATAATTCGAAAGTATATTCATAAGGGTAGTCTTTCCAGCTCCAGAGGTGCCTACAAGGGCAACATAGTCACCGGGC
>OGQT01001851.1_pt1 | contig 16008 bp, 14 predicted proteins | sample 1553261 | NCBI WGS metagenome assembly OGQT01 (sample SAMEA2579992, study PRJEB22360) | human gut metagenome | biome: human gut; feature: human-associated habitat; material: faeces | place: Denmark | collected 2008/2010
CACTCTATATCTCTTACACCAATATATACCTTTTTCCCTGCAAGCTCCTTTTTGTGTTTTTCATAAAACTGCAGGTTCATTTCATCTGTTGAAAACATAATAATATGCTCATGTGCATATTTCTTTAGTTTATCCCCCGGATAAATTGCACTTACATCTTTTCCAAAACGTATTCGACTATCCATATCAGAATATACCGAAACACTATTTTTCTTTCCAAACAATGCAACTCTGTTTCTTAAAGATTCCCATACGTTTTGTAATGCACGTAGAATTGCTGTAGCTGTCACCAATGGTGCTGTCCATCTTGCAATCTCAATATACGCATTATATGCATCAGATATAGGACTCGTGAAATATAAAGCAACTGCAGCATATATGGCACTTGTAGTCCTTTCACCTGAAAATAGATATCCAATTGTTCCCAACGCCAGTGGCACTAAAGCTAAAACCGTTAACACTTTCTTTTTCATTCTTTTTGTATCATTCTTATCACCAAATAATCATATATAACATCTACATTGAATCAATCAAGGCCTTAATTGTAACTCCCTCTTTTGTCTTCCAATATGCTGGACCATTGAGGGTTTCAAGCTTTGCCACGATATTGTTCTTCTTTCGGTAAACGTTTATTGCATCAATACCAGCCTGAGAAGACGTTTTATAATAACCTATTTTTTCACCTTTCGAATTAAAATACGGCTGGTGCTTCTCATCCAACAATAACATATAACACTCGTTATCCTGATGATCATACTCTGCGACCGCATAATGGCATACCCCATCATACTCTAAAACAAATTCCGTTCCATCTTGAATCTTTCCGGCATTAAAAAGGTCCGTGAAACTTATAATACGTCTTTGAATATTTGACTTTGGAGTTCTCCCAAATTTCTTCTCGTCAAGTGATAGGAAGATTTCGTCAAAAATATTTTGATAATGTGCATATAAAACACATGTTATGCTTGAATCTTCGAGATAATTAGTACTTTTCTCAACATCATCAAATATCTCATCTAAGGTTTCTCCATATCTGTCATATATTTCATTACACAGTGATGTATTTACTAATGCCATTGGTGAACCATGAACAGGTTCTCTTAGATTATTTGCATACTGTTCAAGAAGATATCTTCCGTCTTTATTTAGCTGTGGATGCTCTATACATTTCGCTATTACATAATCATATAACTCCTGATAAGTAATCTGAATATAATTCTTGTCATATGGCTTCTGCTTTGGGTCAGGAGTAATAAACAGACACACAACCTTCTGCCCATTTTTGCGGTGTCCCTCTACATAATCTCTGTAGTCCTTTGTCTGCCCTATATCTGTCCCATTCATATTCTCTCTGGCTTTGACCTTATTTTCAATTACAAGAACCAATTCTTCGCTCTCACCATATACGTCTATCGAGCGTTTTTTCTTATCGTTCGTAAAAAAAGTCTTTTCTGTTTCAAAATGCATGGCATCCAGATTCATATCAAAAACAGCTTTAAGAGACAACTCTTGACTCTCGCTCTTAATCATATACAGTGAAAGCAATCGCACCAACGGATAATGTCCCAAACATAAGCTTGAATTCGGATCGAGTAGCCAACTCATAAATGAGCTATGCCAGTGTTCAGTATGTGTCTGCCCGACTATTGTAAAAACATTTGTCTTTTCTTGGAAATATTTAAGTTGTTGGAACTGTTTGCTTGCTATTAGTGCCTCTGCCTGTTCTATATTCAGGTTAATCCCTCATTTCTATATTAATTCAGTAACTCGCCTAACCCTTCTTTCCCACTCTTACTCACACTTCGAGTTGACTTTTCAGGTTTCTTTGTTATTTTGAAAACATCCGGGTTCTCATCACACAAAATAAGCATTCTTTCTATTTGCTTTATACATCCCTCACGGTTGTATCCGGCATTTACAAGATAAATTTCCCCATCCACAGAATATTCTTTACCCTTGTAATTTTTAAACTGTTTTACCTTTGAAGCATTTGCCGTTCTCTGTTCTAAGTCAGCCTTTCGTGCAACTGCTGTTATTTTGTCACTTTCAGCAATATTCTTGATTTTTCCAGGGTATTTTTTGGCTATCAACTTAAACACATCATTCAGCATATCCACCATTTTGTTTGCTGTATGTGTGGTTCCCCATAACTCATATTCAAATATTTTATCATTATTCACAGATTTTTGCCAGAGCTTTTGCCTGTAGAACCATTCGACTTAAGTGGCTCACCATTTAAAACAAATTCAGACAAATCAGCTCCACATATCTTAAACATACCTTTTATTTCAGCAATTTTAGCCTTAAATCCATAACTTGTTCCAACTAAATATTTATGACCATTAACCTCGAACTCTTTGCATCCTCTAAAATACGTTGGATCTGCCTCTGGTGTATTTGCATTTTTCACATTTTCAGCTCTTGCCACAGATGTCTTCTGAGTCAATTTTTCTTCACATCCAGGATATCGTTTTATCAAACTCTCAAATGCATCAAACATTAATTTGCCTTGTTCTCTACTTCCAGCTTCATAATATTCTCCAAAAATAGTGTATTTATATCCCTCAATAGAATCAGGCATTATAGGTTTCCATTTAGCACAAATCTCAATGTCTTTATGTACAGGTTTTGAAAAATCCCATTCTTCATCTGTATTTGAAACAAACCAGCCTTCAAATTCAAAACCATCTCTTACTCCGCTATTCTGCTTTGGTATTATCTCCCCAGCCTTAACTCGAAGAGAATTTTTTTCTTCATCATTTTTGATTACAACATTATATACTGGTGTATCATCACCTTTTTTTGCATGAAAAACTGTTTCTCCGCATACACTCTTAATAGACGATACAATTCCATCAAGACTCCCATTATAAAAGTTATCGTTGTAATCAATGCTTGCAAGTATCTCTTCTACAACAACAGCACATAGTTTCTTTGGTAATTCTTTATTCTTTTGATATGGTTTCTTCGCTTTTTTTATAACATTTAACTCGCATCCTCTAAAAAAATCATCCTCAAACAACCCCTTTTCATCAGATGCTTTTATATTTTTTATATCCTTTTCTCCATTGGAATAGGTTTCTTTTCCCAATCCTGTATCAGACTCATCATCTATAACACTTAAAGCCTTTACTAAATTAATCGGAACAACAGGTTTGCTAACAAAATTATAAAGAGCATCTTGACATCCAAACTGACTGTGCATTAATTCCATAAGAGTTGCATAACTTGTAGCATATTTATCATCAAGGAAAACTAAAACTCCTTTGCATTTATCACTTTCCATATTATCCGGGAACTGAGTTGTCCAATGTGGATTATTATCCTTGAAATCTCCATCAAAATAAATATTTAAACCATACTCTTTAACCAATTTATAAACTATCTCTTTAAGTACAATTTCCCAATCATCACTTTTGTAACTTATAAAGACAAAGTCCTTATCACCATCCTTGTTACAAATGTTTTGAGATAAGTATCTTACATTTGCATCTTCTTCACGTGCTTTTTCCTGTTCATTAGTTAACCCCATCTTGTTGCCTCCTATAATCTATATATCCTAAGTCCATCAAACATCTTAAGCATCGCAACCATACACTCCATTGGATCTGTATCCTTATCCTGCTCAGCCTTATCTAGTCTCTCATAATTAGCTTTTGACGCTTCGCTAGATACATCAAACCCATTAAATTCAGGAATCATATCCTTATGCTTGCGTTCAAATTCTCGTTTATCAGGGTCTGGTGTACCATATTGCCATCCCATATCATAGCGTTCCTGTAACCATCTCTGATGCTCCAGGATTCCTATTTTAAGCACTTCTTCGTCACTAAATCTTTCAACCATTTCAAAGTCAACTTCTTTATCCGTGTAAAAACAGCCTATTTCATTCATATATCTGGCAAAAGATTTTGCCTGATTAATGTTTGAAAGCTTATATTCCAAGGATAAATTGTCAAATTCATCAGTAAACTTTTTCATATTATCTTCATTCTGAAGATATTCATCAACTTTTCCCTCTTCCTTGGCTTTTTTCCATTCTTCTATTGCTCCCCAACGACCATTCAATATGACAGCAAAATTGTAAATATTCAAAAAATTACTATTTGATATATATGAACGTCCTTTAGCCATCTTTTCCTCGACAGAAGAAGTAACCTCCAGTTTTATTTCGCTCAAATCAACAATTCTTTCAATATCAGCCTGAAACGCATTAACCTTTGACTTTTCACTTTCATTATCTCTAACAATTTCTTCAAGCTTAACATATGAAGAATATGCTTTCAGTTTTTTACCCTTAGAAGTGTCCTTATTATATCTATCAATTTTTCCTTGCTCAGATTTATCAAAAATATATTTGGCTACAATTTTATCTCCAGTAAATATAAATTCACAATCCATAGGATGAAGTTCTAATTTCGAATTTCTTCCATATGCTGTTCTATCCCAACACTGAAGTTCATCACAGAGCATCAGCATAAATGCAAGAGGATGTAAATCTGGTTTGAAACGAATATTAGATACAGGATCCTTATAATAAGCAATGCAAAACTTATATAAACTATTATGAAGAATAATTGCAGTAAGCGAATCAACATACTCTTTTGTCAGTTCAACATTTAATTCTTCAAATAACTTTTTGAAAAGTAATGTCGCACTAAAATAAGCATGATCCATAAAATACCCAAATTTATTTGGCTCTGTTGGTTTTTTATTCAAAAACCCAAGCATTTCCTCTTCTGAAAAATAGTAAATATCACCTAGCTTTTCACTGAGGGAATGAGCGAATAGCTCTTCGGTAGTTGATATCATTTTATCTGTACCCAAGCCGAAAAGCAAACCTATCCTACGCTGCATCGCTTTATTTAATTTTGTAAAGCTTTCCAATCCATGATATGCCACAAAAGGTCTTTTTGATCTATCGTCGCCATCAACTTCAAAATAAGAAGCAACCTGTTCAAAAGGCAATTCAAACGGATATCCAATATCGTGGAACAAGGATGCCATCCCCCAATATTTCAAGTAATGACATGCGGCTTCTTTTTCTTCTCCTTTTTCAAATCCATACGCCTTCATATATTTTTCACGGTAAATACAGTTTGATTGAAATATAGCAAGTCCCAGACAAAATACATATACAGAATGAGAGTAATGATCTCTATGTTTCATAAGCAATGCACTTCCATTTGCTTCGAACTCTGATAAAAGCTCAATCATTCGTCTTGTTTTTTTGTAATCTCCAACAAACATTTCTAAATAGCAAAAATAAACATCAAATGCATCTTCTTTCTTTCCGGATTTTAAAAAGCGGTTTATGGCATTTTCAAGACATAATCTATCAATATCTTTTTCCATGTTGAATGGAATTTGATTTTTTTTGAGGCTTGTACCCTCTCTCTCTGAGTCAATTGATTCAACATTCATGGATGTTGCTTTATTTTTATCAAATCGTAATTTCTCGCAGCAATCTCTGATAAAAGAGAGGGCTGCTCCCTCCAAAGAGTCTGATGCGTAATCATATTTTCTAATAGCATCGTTATTCAACATTGTGTAACTCATGGTTATCCTCCCTGCTTATAAAAATCTTCTGTTTATTCCATGCATGCTTTCATCCATTTCTTAAATTCAGCAATGGTGCTTGTTGTTACCTTTGCCTATTTTAATCCACAGATCATCACATACACCTGCAGCTTGCTGCAACATTTCGTAAGATGATTATAAATGTATTCATGACTATAAAGACCATTTTCTTACCAAGACAGCTGAGCCATACCACCTTCACGTGTATATAGTGCGTCCAAAATAGCTTGTAGCTACTCGTCAATATATTTCCCCGTGTTATATGTAGCATACTGAATAAAGTTATCAACTTTTAAGGTCTGCTTCATTCAAGTCCCCTTTCCTTTGATGTACTTACCAGATTTCACTCTTTTATCAACAGGGCGTTCAGTTTCTGTAGGAATCATCCACATATTACCTATTTTTTCAGCCCCTTGGATTTTGCCTTTTAAGCACATCACTTGTATCGTTCGAGGATTAACTTTCCATTGCTTTGCGATTTCACTCACTGTAATATATCCTTTTAACATAACATCAATCTCTATTCATCTGTATCCCGACTATAGTGTTTCGGAAATATTATATTCGATTATGCGAAAAAAATCAACCACTTAATTGTTAACATTATAGAAATTTAAATACGCCTTCTTTCACTAAATAAAGAAGCCAATCAGGCTCATCATTCATATAGAATTAAAGCTCTCCTATTCCTATAACATTTCTTACTTCGTCCTTGAACTTCCGAACAATCTCCACATGCTCCGGATCCGTGACACTAACCTTATCAATTAGTTCCTGCACCATAGCCTGCGTCATTTCCCTCTGCCTCTACTCCACTGCTTCTCCTGTTCTATGACAATAGGTGAAAGAATAAAGAAAATACGGGTATTCCGCAAAATGACAATAGATGACCTGGGTGGTGCTCTCGGTTTTGAGGGAAAAAATATGTCTGTCCGTATCTCTCAATACGAAACCGGTGCCCGCATTCCCGGTGATGATATGATTCAAAAGCTTGCCGACGCATTGCACTGTAATTACAAAGCAATCTCTGACTACAGTTTAGGTGCTGCTGAAGATATTATCGAAACACTCTTCTGGCTCGAGGAAAGCACCTCTTCTCTTCCTGCACGAGGGAAAGGGACATGATTTCCTGATTACACTGCACCAGGTAATCTGATTCACTTAACTGCAATGACACCTTCAAAGCCTTCTGAAACAGCAAACCCAACTTATAATGAAGATGATTATGACTGTGCAGGTGCACCCATTGCATTAACTTTTGAATATGGATTGGTAAATGACTTTTTGTCAGACTGGTGTGAAATGAAAACGAAATTAAATAATGGAGAGATTTCTCCAAACGAATACTTTGAGTGGAAAATCACATGGCCGCATGCGTAAATACTATTATTCATGCACTGCTCACTTTAGTACCATTTTAGTACCAACCCCCAAAAAACAAGCTCGCAAACGCCCATTTTATAGGCTTTTGCGAGCTTTTTAAAATTATTCCCACTCCTCAAATCGCCCTCTAAGTTAAGCAATTTTGTTTAGGAGATTTGAGCTGTGGTATCTCAATTATACATTTTGTTCTGTATTGTACTTGGCTGCTGATGCTCCGTTATCATTTTGTTAGCACGTTTGATAATGAGCTGTGCAACTTGTGGAGACAATGTGTGCCTGGTGGCTTGCTCCTTATTTGGTATTATAGCGCAGGTTGGGAAAATTGTCAAGTGGGAATTAAAGAGACTTTTTTATTTTGTATGACGGTGTTTGGTCTCTATAGTCAAATGCCTGGCTGATGTCTGCGTTAGGATAATTTTTAAAATCCTCCCATGTAACGACATAGATATAACCATTGACTATATTATCTTTTAATATCGGGAATAAGTCATCTTTGTCGTAATAATCATATGAACCCTTTTTATTTGGTAGAATCACTGCAAGTATAGCGTTATTATGGCTTTTTTTTTCATTTCTTGTAGTTTCCTTAAGAGAATATGATATTTCCCAAGGAATCCACTGTGATTTCTGCCATTTTCCCGATTCTTTCATATTAGGCGAAATGAGAACTATCGTAATCGTACTATCATAAATCTTGTCTTTTAGATGATCCCATATATCATCTTCGTCCCAAGAAGAAATATCTTCATCGCTATTCTCACCTTTATAGATGTCGTCGTCATCCAAAATATTGTCTTTGATATAGTTCACATAGTCACATGGCCAAGTTGGCTGGGTAACTCCTGACAATTCTTCTACGTCATTGTCTTTATACTTGTAAGAGACAAATATCTTTCTGCCCATCAGACTCACTCCTTAATATAGTTTACTCGTTATTATCTTTACCACGCATTGAATTATTTGGTCAATATTAGTTTCTTTTTCTAATACATCGATATAATCCGATAAATAGGCATAGTTAGCTATATCCCTTTTTACGTTATCTAAAATTGCTTTAGCTACGAACCCTGTAGTACCAATAGGAATAATTATATTGCCTTTTGATTTTGCTATTTCAAATTCTTGCATACATCCATCAGCTTCAATTATGTTTCCAGTTTTTGCATCTTTTTTGTTTCCAAACATAAAGATGGATACTCCTGTTTCCGTCAACATTTCTTCTCTATACTTTTTCCACTTTTCAGCTCGTTTTGTTGGATCACTAATGTTTTGAGGAAATGGGCGAAGGCACAGATGTTCATCAATGTGTCTATATTTCTCAGCGTATATCACGTCCAATGCTCCATTAATAACAGCCGAGCCGATTCCAAGTCCAAACCCAGAAGTGATACGACAATCATTGCGTACTAATACACCCGCAAGTTTTCCTGCTAATTCTTCAGCATTTTCTTTACTCCACGGATCGGAAAATTCATCAGCACTTCCAGAAATAAACACCTTCTTCATCTTATAGTTTTTTTCAAGGTCACGAAGAATGTCGGTTATTTCATCATATTCATCGACAAAAACAGTTTGAATGCCATAATTCCGAAGATTTTCTTCCTGTAAATCCTGTCTAGCTTTATTATATCCATACTCTTCCGGATCATTATAATCTGATTGTTGGACTCTTTTGAAAAAACAGTAGTGTGTAGAAATATTTTCTCCCAACAACGAACGAATTTGGCTGAGAATGTAATCAATATTTGGGTCCTCAAAACTAAAGCCAATAAACAAAAAGACTTTTGATACCAAATCTCCTTGTAAAGCTGTTCTAAATAAAGGGCGATGATTTTCGTAGAGTTCATAGTCTTCTTTGGTCAAAACGGCTTTGGCCGGATTATTTACATCTCCATGCATTTTATAAACGATTGCATCTCGATCTGGTTTGATTACTGAAAGCTGCTCAGATTCGGATTTAACATCTGGATTGCGATTTGCTGCTCTTATTCCATTTTCAACTATCTCATCATAATTTGTGGTCCAGTATGTGAATATGGGAAGACGTGCAACAATCCGCACATTTTCGTTAATAGTGACATTCTTAGAAAAAGCATTCATGATAGCTTGATTTATACTTGTACGAGTACCTCTTTGATTTCGATAATACTGAGCTACAGACAATAAATCATGTTCTTTGTTAACATCAAGATTAATGCTATCTGCAAGTGGTTTGAGCAGACCTTTCCAATCAACAAACCCTGATGGTCTTGATAATCCAGCTCCAGCAAATATAGCAGCATTACCTTCCCGAATAGCTTTGGTATACTCTCGTATAAATTCTTCCTTTGTAACTGCCATAACAACCTCCTGTGTTATTTATTATGTGCTTTTGCAGCTGTTTCAATCCAACTTCCAAGATTGTTATAACCATCTTGCTCGATATAGTCATATAGTCCATCATATACGTTATCAAAGTATGCAGGAGACCCATCTGAATAATATCCTATAACCGTATGTGAATTTCCTTTCACGGAGCCTTTTTGTATGATCATATCTTTGATGTTATGAATATAAACGTCTATAACGCCGTTGCCTCTTTTTAGGCTTTCACATATTTCATACTGTACAAACGGACGATTCAAAGTGTCACTTCCAATCAAAACCACAGTTACAGATGTGCCATTCAGCTGGCTGTCAATCCAGTTATGAACCGCTATTTTTCCTGTACGCTTTATTTTTTCAAATTCAGCTTTATCAACAAATCCAGCAGCTTCTTTACCTTGTGTAACCCAGCTATTTCTAACCGTCATAGATCTATTGATGTCATTATCATAATGAAAACTGAAAAAGACTCTACGTGCCATATCAAATTCTCCTTAATAAATACTACCTTTAGACAGCCACTGTTTCAAAGAACAGTATATATTTTTTCCATCTTTAGGCGTAACCACATAGTATCCCCTTGTAATTTGTTGCCCATTACTATATTTTTCAGTTCCGTCAGAAAATTCAATGTATGGGTATATTCGCATATACTCGTTTCCTTTGTACTGAAAATCGTATGTCCCTTTTGGCTTCAATGGAAAAATTGCAATCTTATCTGGATATTTATTTGCATCTCCAAATCCTAATTCCCAATTACACCATTTTGATTCAATCGCACCATTTGTTGCAAGGAGAATAAATCTATCACATTCCCGAATTCTATCCTTAAGATTAATCGCTGTTTCTGCTGACGTTGTTATCGGCATAGAAGAATCTTTGCTATCAATATATACTTTTACTTTATATTCATCTTCTAAAAATCCCAATACTCCCTGTAAATCTTCGAGATCATCATGTCTATGCGATATAAATACTGTAGTTTTTGCTGAAAACTGAGAGTGTTCTAATATTGGGGAAGTAGCATTTTCCAAAGATCTCTTAGAATACCTGCTGAAAGCACCTTGTTCAAATATTTTACTCATAAATCAATCATCTCCCACAAACCATACTCGATCTCTCAACTACCACGGTTTCTATATACCTCATCCACGCAGGAGCCTCCAAATTATCACGCTCCGTCTCACACTGGAGTATCAAATCTCTCAGATGTTCAGGACGATCCCGCTTGCCCTCGAACATTGAAACAAAATGCCTACGGAACTGCTCCAATGAAAGCGGAACAATATCAAGGCGCTGCTTAACATCACCTTTGGCATACCAAACACCATGTCTGAAAGTTTCTGCGGTGTTTGTGTCAATGCGGATAGCAATAAACAAACCATAAACAGGCTTATCATATTTAAGTACAGCATCAGATACATGACGTCGGACAGGTTCACCCTCCATAGCTTCTTGTCTTGAAGATGCAGACATAGTAACTTCAGTCAAGATAGTAAAATCTTTAAATTCACAGTAAAGATCACCTTTACCACCACCTGCTGCAGTTACCGGCAAAAAGTCAGAATCGAGTTTGAACCCTCGAACTTCATAGGGCTTATTTACCATATGGTCAATCGCTAATGCTGCACGCCAGAGTGTCCATTCAAGATATGCAGGAGTTTCATCTTTAGGTACTTCAATGGCATTATCCTCATCATAGACCAACTTGCCACCGCCTTTAATCAGTAACGTCATATAATCTGATATCTCCTGCCACTGATTGCATTGATCGTTAGCATACTGTATCTCGTCTGTTTTTGCAAGAGTATCTTCTAAACGCTGTCTTGCTATATTGATCTCGGCAGGAGTATCAAGAGGCAGATCTGAAATATCATAAACAATATGACGCTCCTTCATCTGCTTTTTGAGATCTTCAAGCAGCGTTTTAGCTACATCTAGGTTATCTGTCGGCAGCGGTGCACCCGAACACAATTGCTTGTAAGCATCCATAAGAGGTTCAGATGTTGCTGTGCTTTTTGCGAGTTTTTCTGCAAGTAGGTGTTTCGCAGGCACGATCATAATACCTCTGCCTTTACGCTGAAACATACCCGATATTCTGAGATAACGCATATTCATATCGCAGTAATCCGTGAAGTTCTCGGACTTCTTATCATAACACTTGCCACGCTCTTTGATCTCATTTTTATCAAAGGTACGCTTGGCAGGAGCCTTTGCTCTGCGCTGTCTGAGATCAAGAATATGGTCAACAACTTCGGAGAGATTATAGCTCGGATTAGTTGTATGTCCCCACAAAGCAAACTCGATACGGCTCATTTCAGTGGAGCCTGTCCTCTTTTCTAATTCCAACATAATAGCGAGCATCCAACGTAGCGGAGAGAAATATGTTGTTTTATCAGGCATTTGAAACTGTTCAACGCTCATGGCTCTCAAAAAACACTCTTGAATAGCAGGGAAGGTATCTGCTTTGAGAAAAACTCTACCAAACGGTGTAATATCGTCCATATCGCCAAGATCATTTTGATTACCGTCTTTTTTACTTACTTGTGGATATATATACCCATTCTTTGCGAACATCAATCTCCATTTACGGGCATGGCTACCTGATTCGTCCTTGCCATTTTCATTCTGAATAATACCTTCTTTATTCAGCAGATTCATAAAGCCGATTTCGTTATCTCTGCCGTGTAGCTTGCCGACAAAAGCAGATTTGGCATATACTGCAAGACCTTCCTGTATTCTGTTTGGATTTCTCAGATCCGTATTACCAACAAGCCAAATTTTTATGTTTTCTTCCATAACGTATTCTCCTATCAATACCCGACAAAGAGGTATTCCTGAACAGAGTTTCTATGTGTTTTTGCGTCAGCCTGGTTGCCAAACGCATATTTATAGTCTACGGGAACCACTTCAACGTGTCCCTTATATTTTTTCATTAATGCTACCATATCCTCTTGCGTTGGCAGGCTGTTTGAGGAATAGGATACGATAAGAATGCTGTCAGAAAACTTGCTGAACAGCTGATCAAATGCATCATAAGCTCCGTTTTTTGTCGAGAATGGGGTAGGATATGATTTGAATTTCTTTGTTTTTGTGTGCTCCTGTATCTCGACACCTTTCCAGTCGCGGGCAAGTCCTTCGATAAAATGGTATCTGCGTACATATTCATTATCCGACAACGGTGAATAGTATGGGGGATCTATGTAGACAAGATCTGGATTAATGTCTGTCAAAGCCATAGCATCGCCGTTTACAGACTTGTTGGCCTTATGATTATCAAAAACAGCATTATTAACTGCTTCAACAGCTTCAAGAAACTGCTGAGAAAGAGATTTCTGCAAGTCCTTTCGACCATCATCATATCTATGACCCGTGTATGTAAATATGCCACGAGGTCTTTTCTTTGTGCAGGCACGAATAAGAGCTGTCATTGCGATAGCTTTCTTATACTGATCGTTTATCGCAGCTATGTTTGTACGAAGTACATCGATCAGTTCATTTTCCTCGTCAGTATAGTATAAATCCTTGAATTTATTTGATACAAAATGGTCTGTATCGCCTCGCTTCACCAGCAGCTTTTCGGCTTCTTCCATAGGTAGCGTAACAGTATTGTTCTCGACCATAGCTTTCGTAAATGTTGCAGACATAGCCATATAGTCATTGCTGATTACTGCTTTGCCATGAGATTTGAACATATATCCAACAATTCCCGAACCCGAAAACAGATCTACAGCCGTATCGAACTCAAAGCGTGAAGCAACATTCCAGATTTCACCGAGCAGTTTCCTCTTAGAACCCATAAATCTTGTCGGAGGATATAATGACACCTGATCGGAGAGAGGTTCACTTTTAGGAACTTTTTTCTTTTCAGGAGGTATAGTAACAATAACATCTTCGCCTTTTCGAGTATCTCCATGACAAGATATGTGCCGTTTCGTCTGAATGACCTCTATCTTGTACTGCTCATAAAGCTGATGAACAAGTGGGTGATTGGAATTAGTGAGGATAACGTAGCATCCACGCTCATGAAGCGTACTGATCATTTTTGCCAGCTCAACATGATCGTCCTCATAGAATTGTTCTTTTGTATATCTCTTGAAATCCGAGTTTTCTGAGATGGGGAGATAAGGTGGATCCAAAAATACAAAATCGCCTGGCTGAGCGTAATGTTCAAGAACAAGAATATAATCACCGCAAAGAATATCAGCTTTTTTTAGAGCTTCAGAAGCAAGACGGAGTGCATCTGTATCGCAAATCTTAGGATTTTTGTACTTGCCGAATGGAGTATTGAACTGTCCATTCCTGTTTACACGATACAAGCCGTTAAAACAAGTTTTATTTAAATAGATTGTTCTTGCAGCAGCTTCAGCTTTTGAAAGAGTATGCCAATCAAGAGAACGTACCTCATAAAACATTTCGCTCGTATTCTCATATTTCTGTAAGCACTCAATAACATCATCAACATTGTGTGCAACCTGGAGATACATATTTATCAGCTCAGGATTGCTGTCTGCGATAATAGCATTTTCAGGCTTTAAAGAAAAAAATAAAGCTCCGCCACCGAAAAACGGCTCAATATATCTGCCGTATGTTTTCGGAACTCTCGGCAAAAGCTCACCGAGCATCTGCGTCTTACCGCCAGCCCATTTAAGAATAGGCTTTGCCACAGGAGCTTTTTTGGTTTTAACGCTCATCACTCTGCATCCTTTCGATCAGCCGTTTCAGGCACCATTTCCATAATATCTCCAATATCGCATTGCAGAGCGTTGCATATCTTTACAAGCACATCTGTTGTAACATTCTCGTTCTTTCCGAGCTTTGCCATAGAAGCATGACTGATTCCTGCGGCAACACAAAGGTCTTTTTTCTTCATATCTTTGTCTATCAGTATCTTCCACAATTTTTTATAACTTACTGCCATCTATACTTGCACTCCATCTGAACTAAAATTCCATATTTGCAGAATAAAAATCAGCTTTTGCTGAATTCTATAAATATATTATAACACATACTCTCAATCATTGCAATAGGTAAAATAAATTTTTAAAAGAACCGCTGCCAACAGTCATTCCACTGGGCAGCGGCTTTTCAGCTATTCCTCACACATACACCAAATCCGCATACACCGCCTCCTTCGCACACAACCTCATCATCACATATACAGTTTCCCGCCATGTTAACACCCATATCTGCCTTAGCGACATCACCAACAGCAAGTGACTGCTGATATTCCTTATCGTCAGCTTTCCACTTTTCAACCTGTCTTTCCATAGCATTTTCCACTGCCTTATCAAGTTCAGTCAGATAACCCAGAATTTCGCCGTTATTTACAAGTTTTCTCAGTCTGTTCTTACGGTGTTCCGCCGAATAATGCAGGTGATACTTGATATACTCGGAACGGAATGCTGTTACTGTTGGCTCAGTATCAACTGTATTGTGTGTAACGGTAAGTGCATTGGTATCCAACACCCAGACCGACTTGTTTTTGCCGATCACCTGAACTTTGTCTTTGCTTCTGATAATCATAAAATTTTTCTCCTCATTCCAAATTCTTGCTTTTTATTGTGCTGTTATATCTGAACTGCTGATAGTCGGAACTCAATCCACAAGCAGAGATAAAAGCCTCCGCCTTTTTCAGTTTGCGTGAAAGCTCGTCCTCACGGCTGATACGCTTTGCTTCCTTGTTTAGCTTCTCACGAGTGAAAAGAGCCTTTTCCTTTTCAGCTTTCTTGTAAGCGGCAAGCTCCGAGGAAACAGCCGACAACTGCTCTTTCAGCTTGTCACGCTCCTGCACTGCCGTGTCATGCTCGGATCTGAGCTTCTTGTTGGTCTTGACCATTGCCACATACTTCTTTGCCGTGTCGCTGAGCTTGTCATAGTCCTCTTTTGTGAGAGTAACTTTCTTTCCAAACATCGACTCCTTGGCTTCAATGCTCTCGATCTCATCGAGCTTGACTTTCTTCTTTGCTGCCTTGTCAAGCTCCGCACGGGCTTCGTCACGCTCAGAAAGAGCCTGCTCCTTTTCTTCATTCAGCCGCCTAATTTCGTCTTGATGATTGCCGTATTCCTCAACCGTATAGCTGTACCCTCTGGACTTCTTCGGCTCTGCAATTTCAACACCGTGAGCCTTGCAAATCTGGTGCAGGATTTCCCACTCTGTTAAACGCCAGCGGTTGATCGCATTTGCACCTTTGCCGTACCCCATTTCTTCGAGAGCTTTCGCCATAGCATTTCGGGTATCTAAACCATTGCTGAAATGCCCCACTGGAATATAGTCGATGTGCAGATGAGGAGTTGCTTCATCAAGGTGCATCACAGCATTGAACACATAGAAATTCGGATTTCTTTCTGAAAAGCCCTCCATGTACTCCCGTAAACAGGCAACAGCAATCTCCGAATCGGGAGTACCGACACCTGTATCATCTTTTGTCCCGACCTGGACTAAGTCTTCATAGAAACTCTTTTGCTTATTTGTCCCAGTGATAACGCTTGCACTCGGTTCACGGCTGAACAAATGCTGAAAGTAGTCGGGGATACGGCGGTCATTTCGTTTCTGACGGGCATTGTATCTTTCTACTGCATCGCTGAAAAGAATATCATAAGCATCACGCAAATTCTGATGTACAAATGTAATGTTGTCCGCTGTTCGGGAACTGTCGATATTTTTGGCAGCAAATGCAC
>OGQT01001852.1_pt1 | contig 16004 bp, 7 predicted proteins | sample 1553261 | NCBI WGS metagenome assembly OGQT01 (sample SAMEA2579992, study PRJEB22360) | human gut metagenome | biome: human gut; feature: human-associated habitat; material: faeces | place: Denmark | collected 2008/2010
CCGCGGCTACGGCTCGGCAAACCAGGAAACCTACATCAACGGCATCCTGATGAACGACCTGATCCGCGGCGGGTTCTCGTTCTCGCAGCTCGGCGGCATGACATCGCGCGCATTCCGCAACTCCACAGCCTACACCGGCCTGTCTGCCAATCCTTACGGACTCGGCGCCATAGGTGGCTCGCAGAACATCTCTACCATCACCGAAGGTTATGCCCCCGGTTTCAACGGCACCATGAGCTATACCAACGCCAACTACTACCTGCGTGCTATGGCCACATACTCTACCGGCCTGATGAGCAACGGTTTCGCCGTTACGGTCAGCGCCATCGGCCGCTACTCTGACGAGGGCGTGGTTGACGGTACTTTCTACAACGCCGGCGGCTACTTCCTCTCGGTAGAGAAAGTGCTTGACGACCACAACTCGCTCACATTCACCACCTGGGGTGCCCCCATGCAGTACGCCAACGCACGCGCCACCGTGCAGGAGGCCTACGACCTGGCAGGCTCGAACCTCTACAACCCCTCGTGGGGCTGGCAGTCGGGCAAAAAACGCTCTGACAACATCCGCGAGAAATTCGACCCCACAGCCATGCTCAACTGGATCTACCGAGATGACAAGACCCAGCTCAACACCGGTGTGGCATTCCGCTGGGTCAACTTCGCCCGCACACGCGTGAACTATTTCAAGGCCAACGACCCCAAGCCCGACTACTACCGCAACCTCCCCTCTTACTGGGAGATGAACCAGGAAGTCCCCGGCATGGCCGAGTATTACACCGACCTGTGGCGCAACAACACCAACAACATCCGCCAGATGAACTGGGACTACTTCTACCAGGTCAACGCCCTCAACAATTACGAGAACATCGGCAAGCCTGAAGAGGAACAGAGAGGCGCCACCTACATGCAGCAGATGGAGCACTCGAACCAGTTCAACTTCATCGCCAACTCATCGCTGTTCCGCCGCCTCAACGACAACCTCAGCCTCCAGGCCGGCGTATCGTTCAACTACACCAAATCGGCCGACTACATGACAGTGCGCGACCTCATGGGCGGCCTCTACTGGCTTGACGTGGACCCCTACTCGGAGCGCGACGTCACCAACCCCGCCGCCACAGCCGACCTCATGCAGAACGACCTGCAGAACCCCAACCGCCGTGTGCGCCAGGGCGAGCGTTTCGGCTATGACTATAACATCCACGCCCTCAAGGCCACGGCGTTCATCCAGAACCAGTTCACTTCGGCACACTGGGACGTCAACTACGGCGCCAAGGTTTCTTATGAGCAGTTCTACCGTTTCGGCCACATGCAGAACGGCCGCGCGCCCCAGAACTCGCTCGGCAAATCGGGCACATACCGTTTCGACGACTACGCCGTGAAGGTAGGCGCCACCTACAAGCTCGACGGCCGCAACCTCTTCACCATCCACGCCCAGTACGGCACCGAGGCCCCGCTGATCAAGGACGCTTTCATCTCGCCGCGCATCAAAGACACCACCGTGGGTAACCTCGCATCGGCCCGCGTATTCTCGGCTGACGCGTCGTACACCTGGAACTACCGCCGTTTCCGCGGACGCATCACCGGTTTCTTCACCAACGTGACCAACGCCATCGAGCGCACCGGTTTCTATGACGAGATCCAGAACACCTTCTTCAACTTCGCCCTCACCGGCGTGCACCGCCAGTACAAGGGTATCGAGCTGGGCATGGCCTACACCATCGTGCCCTCGCTCACGGCATCGTTCGCCGGCACATACTCGCGCTACCAGTACAAGAACAACCCCATGGGCATGCGCATGGCCGAGAACTCGCTCTCCGAACCCATCGAGCGCCGCGTTTACCTGAAGAACTACTACTGCGCCTCGACGCCCCAGACCGCGTTCAACATCGGTCTCGACTGGGCCGCGCCCAAACGCTGGTTCTTCAACGTGAACGCATCGTGGCTGGCCGACTACTACGTGCAGCTCGCATACCCGCACCACGAGGAGTTCCCCGAAATCTGGACTGTGGCCAACACCGTCGAAGAGGCCGAGGAGATCATCAACGCCTGGTCGAACCAGGAGAAACTGGCCAACAACTGGGTACTCAACGCCTCGATCGGCAAGCTGGTGTACGTGAACCGTAAGGTCAGCCTCAACTTCAACCTCTCGGTGTCGAACATCCTCAACAACCGCAACCTGATCACCAACGCCTACGAGAACCCCCGCGTCGACACAAAGAAATACAATGTCAATGCCTATCCCGCAAAATACCAGTATGCACAGGGCATCAAGGTATATTTCAACGTGGGCGTGCGTTTCTGACCACAGCAAGAGTTTCACACACCAAACGGTAAAAACAAGATGAAAAAGACTTTATTATATATCGGCCTGGCCCTTATGGGCGCCACTGCTTTCAGCGCCTGCGACGACGACTGGCAGCGCCCGCCCGTGCCCGAACAGGTGCCCGAAGAGCAGATCGAGGCCAACATCACCCTGCTTGAACTTAAAGAGGCGTTCTACGATGCGTCGACCTCGAACTACGCCGCCGAGATCGGCACCAACGCCGATGGCGAGCACTACATCGTGCGCGGACGAGTTATCTCTGACGACGAGACCGGCAACATCTTCAAGACCCTGATGATCGAGGACGAGAGCGCCGGCATGGCATTCTCGGTAAACATCTCGAAACTCTACCAGTATTACAAGTTCGGCCAGGAGGTGGCCATCGACGTCACCGGCCTCTACATCGGCGCGTACGGCAACAACATGCAGATCGGTGCCAAGCCCACGACCAACGACTACCCCTCGCGCATCGAGGAAGACGACTTCAAGGCCGTGGCCATCGTGCAGGGCTATCCCGAGCCCGAGAAGGTTGTGCCCCACAAGGTCACCCTGCAGGAGCTGAACGCAATCAACGGCAACCCCGCCGAGATGCTGGCATGGCAGAACCGCTACGTAGTGCTCGACGACATGCACTTCGAGAAGCCCGGCCAGCCCTACGGCGAGACGCAGACCACCGTGAGCCGCTATGTGGCCGACGCCCAGGGCGAGCGCATACAGATGCGCAACTCAGGTTACTCGACATGGTGGGCACAGCTGCAGCCCGAAGGCACCGGCTCAATCACCGCCATCCTGTCATACTTCAACCGCAGCTGGCAGCTGATGCTCAACACCTACGAGGACTGCACCGGGTTCACCCCCGCCGAACCTATCAAGCCCGTCGAGGGTGGTGACGGCACACAGGCCAACCCCTACGTCGTGGAGCAGCTGCTGCAGCAGGGCGCGCCCTCGGTGGCCGAACCCGGCAAATGGGTCAAAGGCTATATCGTGGGCTTTATCCCCGAGATGACACTCTCTGAGGCCGTGTTCTCGGCTGACGGCGCTGTGGCCACCAACATCGTCATCGGCGCCACCGCCGAGACAAAGAACGCCGCACAGGTTCTGCCCGTGCAGCTCCCCGGCGGTGTGATACGCACCTCGCTCAACCTCAAGGATAACCCCGGCCTGCTCGGCAAGGAGGTTATGCTCTACGGCTCGGTAGAGAAATCCTTCGGCTCATGCGGCGTCAAGTCTGTCACCGCCGCCATCGTCGACGGCAAGGAAATCGGCTCGACAGGCGGCGACCAGCCCTCGGTTCCCACCGGCGAGACCATCCTATCCGAGACCTTCGCCACATCGCAGGGCAACTTCACCATCAACGATATCCTGGTGCCCGACGGCCTCAGCTATATCTGGAACCATGACGCCAGCTACAAGTGCATGAAGGCATCGGCCTTCGCCGGGGGCGCCAACCATGACGGAGACTCGCGCCTCGTGTCACCCGAGATAGACCTTACCGGCTACAAGACAGCCGCCGCACAGTTCGACCAGGCCTGCAACTTCTTCGCCGACATCGAGACCGCGAAGAAAGAGGCCACCTTCGAGGTATCAGCCGACAACGGCACCACCTGGACAGCCCTCACCGTACCCGGATTCCCCGACTCCCTGAGCTGGACATTCGCGTCCTCGGGCGCGATCGACCTTTCGGCCTACGCCGGGAAGAAGATTCTGGTCGCATTCCACTACAAAGGCAACGCCACCAAATGCGGCACCTGGGAAGTTAAGAACCTTGTCGTTTCAGGCACCAAATAACCAGCAATCATGAAAAGTATCAAAGCATTATTATACGGTTTCGTGGCCTTCGCCTCGGCCGTGGGTTTCTCGGCCTGCCAGGACGACATCAAGGCGCCCGTCGAGGCCGGCCAGGTGCCCCAGGCCACACTGAAAGCCAACACCACCATTCTCGAAGTCAAAGAGAAATTCTGGAAAAACGAGACTCCGTACTGCGTCGAGATTCCCGCAAAGGAGAACGGCGAGCATTACATCATCTCGGGCCGCGTGATTTCGTCGGACTATGCCGGCAACGTCTTCAAATGCCTCTATCTGCGTGACGAGACCGGCGTGCTCCCCATGTCGATCAACACCTACAACCTCTGGCTCACATACCGCGAGGGGCAGGAGATCGTCATCGACCTCACCGGGATGTATATCGGCCGCTACTCGGGTCTGCTGCAGCTCGGCTATCCCAAATGGAAAGCCTCGGCCAACACCGACGAGCCCACATTCATGGCTCCCGAGTTCTTCGCCGAGCACGCGCAGCTCAACGGCATGCCCCAGCCCTCGACAGTCACCCCGGTGCTTGTCGAGTCGATAGACGAGCTGAACACCAACAGCGCCCTCACCAACGGCGAGTTCCTTCGCAAATGGCAGGGCCAGCTGGTGCGCATCAACAACGTGAAGTTCACCAACGCCGACGGCAAGACAACTTTCTGTGCCGAATACCACTCGTCGGGCGAGAACCAGGAGATCACCGACGCCTCCGGCTCGGCACTTAACGTGCGCACCTCGGGCTACTCGAATTTCTGGAACACTCCGCTCCCCCAGGGCAACGGCGATATCGTGGGTATCCTCGGCTACTACTACACCAACGAGCGCACATCTCCCTGGCAACTTATCCTTGTCAGCGCCGACGGACTGATGAACTTCGGCAACCCCACCCTCCCCGAGGGCTCGGAGACCAACCCCTGGTCGGTTGACGCCGCCATCGAGAAGATGGCCGCCGGCGAGACCGCACAGGGCTGGACCGAAGGTTTCATCGTGGGTACCGTGGCCCCCGAGGTCGAGACAGTGACATCGCCCGACCAGATCGAATGGGGTGCCGACGCCACCCTGGCCACCACCGTGGTAATCGGCGCAACCCCCGAGACCAAAGACCTCAACTCGTGTCTGGTAATCGCCCTGCCCCAGGGTTCGAAGATGCGCGAGTATGTGGCCCTGGCCAACCATCCCGAGAACCTCGGCAAGAAACTCGCCGTATTCGGCACGCTCGACAAGTTCATGGGCACATACGGCATCATCGGCAACACCGGCGTGGCTGCTGAATTCCGCCTCGAAGGCGTTGAGGTTCCGGGCGGCGACGACCCTGTCACCCCAGATCCGGGTAACACCATCCCCGACGGCGACGGCACAGAGGCCAGCCCATACGCCGCCAACCAGCTCCTGGCCATGGGCGCTCCCGCTACGGCACAACCCGGTGTCTATGTCAAGGGCTACATCGTTGGCTTTATCCCCGACAAGTCGATTGACGGCGCACAGTTCGCCCTCCCCGCAACATCGAAGACCAACATCGTGATTGCCTCGACCCCCGACAACCCCACCTCGAAGACCGTGCTCCCCATCCAGCTCCCCGCCGGTACGGTACGCGACGCCCTCAACCTGCAGGACCATCCCGAGAACTTCGGCAAGATCGTGACCCTCTACGGCTCGTATGAGAAGTATTTCGGCACCGCCGGTCTCAAGAGCGTCACTGCATACGACATCGAGGGTGGCGGCTCGGTCGACCCCCAGCCCCCCACGCCCTCAGGCCAGCAGATCTTTGCCGCGTCGTTCGCCACCGGCGAAGACGGATTCACCACCAGCGACATCAAGCTCGGCGACGGCATGACCTACTGCTGGAAATACGACGACCGTTACAGCTGCATGAAGGCATCGGCCTTTGTCGGCGGTTCAAACCAGGCCGCTGACTCGCGCCTGATCTCGCCCGAAATCGACCTTACCGGCGTGAGCGGCGCACAGGCCACTTTCGAGCAGGCTTGCAAGTTCTTCCAGTCGCTCGACAACGCCAAAACCATGATTTCGCTTGAGGTCTCGACCGACAACGGCACCACCTGGACGGCTCTGGCCGCTCCCGACCTCAAGGACTACGACTCGTGGACCTTCGCTCCGTCGGGCGCCATCGACCTCACCCCCTACGCCGGCAAGAAGATCAAGCTCGCCTTCCACTACACCTCAACCACCACCGTGGCCGGTACCTGGGAAGTGAAGAACCTCGTCGTCTCGTCAAAATAACCTGACCGGCAAGGTATCGTTCGTATACCCCGCATAAAAACAACCGGTGCGATGTCTGACGACATCGCACCGGTTGTTTTTATGTATATGACCGAACATGCGGTCAGCTCTGCTCCATGCCGCGCCACCAGTCGGCTTCGGTGGGGGTGTCTTCCTGCAGCCCGGTGGTGACTTCGTTTCCGTATTCTTCGTCGTGCTGGGTCTTGTCAAGGCCGATTTCCTCGGAACGGCGCGATACGCGCAGAGGGGTCAGCTTGTTGGTAATCCAGTAAAGTGCATAGCTCATGCCGAAGGTGTAAACGAACACGATGACCAACACAAGTATGTGGTTCCAGAAAAATTCAGAACGCGAGATCATCTCGGGGTCGCCGGCGGCAAAAAAGTCGTAGGCGAATATACCCGTCATCACGGTGCCGATTATGCCGCCAAGTCCGTGGGTGGGGAAAACGTCGAGGGCATCGTCAAGCATGTGGCTGTAACCTTTCCACGACACCGCCAGGTTGCAACAAATCGTGATTACGAACGATATGAAGATACTCTGCCCCACGGTGACCCACCCGGCGCAGGGTGTGATTGCCACCAGACCGACCACGGCGCCGATGGCGGCTCCCATGGCCGAGGGCTTACGTCCGCGCAGGGCATCGAATGCCACCCAGGTCACCATGGCTGTAGCGGCGGCGGTGTTTGTATTCAGGAAAGCCAGTATGGCCGTGCCGTCGGCCGCAAGCGAGCTGCCGCCGTTGAAACCGAACCATCCCAGCCAAAGCAATGCGGCGCCCAACAGCACGAAAGGCACGTTGGCGGGTTTGGCGGCCTCCTGCGACGGCGTGCGTCGCCCGAGGAAAATGGCGCCCGCCAGTGCGGCGATACCCGACGCTGCATGTACCACGATGCCGCCGGCGAAATCATGCACATGCATAAGGGCGAACAGCCCCTCGGGGTGCCAGGTGCAGTGCGCCAGCGGGCAGTAGACCAGCACGACCCACAGCGCCATGAACAGCAGATAGCCCGAGAAGTGCACGCGTTCGGCGAACGACCCCGTGATCAGCGAGGGGGTGATGATGGCGAACTTCATCTGGAACAGGGCGAACAGCGCCAGCGGGATGGTGGTGGTGGCGAGGCCTATCTGAGACATGTCGACGGGATTGTCACCCACATTCGAACAGCCGACGTGCGCGAACAGCAGGAAGTCGGCCGGATTGCCGATCACATGCCACACGTCGTTGCCGAATGCCAGGCCGAAACCGAATGCCACCCATATCACGCTAACGAATCCCATCACGATAAAGCTCTGGAGCATCGTCGAGATGACGTTCTTGGCGCGCACCATGCCGCCATAGAAAAAAGAGAGGCCCGGAGTCATCATCAGCACGAAAATCGTAGCGGTGATTATCCAGGCCACATTTGCGAAGAGGTGGTTGTTGGTGAGGTTGAAAAGCCCCTCTGACGGGGTGACGCAGAGACTCCATACGCTCAGCCCCGCAAGCAGCAGAAACAGGGCGAGCCAGCCGCATGACAGCTTTCTTTTTACTATAGACATAGTACCTTGGGAATTGTATGAATAACGGATGAAATTAATGACATATCGCTCGTTTTTGAAAAAAAACGTGGCAAAGTAACGCAAAACATCCGAGACAGCCAAAAACGAGCCGCAATTTTAACACATTTCTTTTGCATTTTGCCACAACGTAAGCCCAATCGGTCGATTTCTGCACATCAAATTGGCCGTCAGACGGAATTTTGATATATTTGCAGGTGATTTATCATTGAAACTAATGAGAACAAAACGATATATGCTGCCGCTGGCCCTGCTGGCGGCGGTGCTGATTCCGGCTGTTGTGGCCGGACGCCCCGCGCCGGAGCCTCCCGCACTGTCGGCGCCCATGATCGAATGGGCCCGGTATTACTATGACTCTGGCAAGTACGACAAGGCAGAGAAACTGCTCACCAAACACACTCCCGCCACCGGCGACGAGGCGTATCTGCTTGCCGAAGTCTATGACCGGCAGGAGAAACGCGACTCGGCGATTGCGATGTTCGCGCGCGCATTCGAGCTTGGCAATGCCGCGGGGGCCTATCATGTGGCACTCGCCGAACAGTACCGTCATCCCGACCCCGACGCGCAGAAAGCCATCGACTGGTACCGGCGCGGAGCCGAGGCGGGCAATACCGCCTGCCAGCACGCGCTGGGTTTCATCTACGCCGAAGGTGAGACCATCGGCGACACGCGGATTGAATACAACGACTCCCTGTCGCTGAAATATTACCGTATGGCGGCCGAGGGGGGCGACGCCGAGTCACAGGCCGTTGTGGGCGACTGTTTTCTTTACGGCACAGGCACGGCAATCGACACCGGCGAGGCTTTCAGGTGGTATGACCGCGCGGCCGCACAGCAACACCCGCGGGCGCTTTACATGACGGGCGAGTTCTATTATGCGGGCACACCTCAGATACCGGCCGACCAGGCCAAGGCAAAAGAGCGTTACGAGCGCGCGCTGGCATCGCCCGACATCAAGGGGAGCGTGACCGAATCGGCCGCCAACGAACGCCTGGGCGCCATCTACATGACCGACCCGTACACGGACTACCGCAAGGCCCTCCGATACCTTAACGCGGCTGTCGACGCCGACTCTCAGGCACCAGAGAACATGTCGCGGGCAAAAGCCAACCTGGCAGTGATATATTCGACAGGGGCCACCGGCATCAGGCAAGACCCGCGGAAAGCATTCGAACTGCTGGTCTCGGCCTGCGAGGAACTGATAAAAGACGAGACGGCACTCTACAACCTGGGCAAATGCTATGAAATCGGTTTCGGCACAGAGACCGACCCGGCACTGGCACTGAAATACTATCGCATGGCGGCCGAGCGCGGCTACCCCAACGCCGTCGACGCCGTGAAACGCCTGGGAACACCCCCTGCCGACACCCCATAATAATCTCAATAACCTCAATAACAGCGTCAGACCCGTCGGACAAGTCGGACTTGTCTGACGGGTCTGACGCTGTATTATGGGTCTGACGCTGTATGGCGGCTCAGCTGCCGCATGCCGGTGGTTCTGCCGGCTTATTTCCCTTTGTGCGATGAGGGGAGCGGGTTGGCGGTGCGCTCGGCGGCGCGGTTGCGGTTGCGGGCCACATCGATGGCACAATAGATGGCCTGGCGCATTGAATCGGGCGAGGCCTCGCCGCGGCCTGCGATGTCATAGCCGGTCCCGTGGTCGGGCGACGTGCGCACAAACGGCAGACCGGCGGTAAAGTTCACGCCCGTCTCCATGGCAAGCGTCTTGAACGGCGCAAGCCCCTGGTCATGATACATGGCCAGAACGCCGTCGAATTTCCTGAACGCCCCCGAGCCGAAGAAACCGTCGGCGGCATACGGGCCGAACACAAGCATTTTCTGCTGACGGGCCTTCTCTATGGCCGGGATGATGGTGGTCTGCTCTTCGGTACCGAGCAGCCCCTCCTCGCCGGCATGTGGATTGAGGGCAAGCACGGCTATGCGCGGCCGCACGATGCCGAAATCCTCTATGAGCGAACGGTTGAAAAGCCTGATCTTCTCGCTCACAGCCTCTTCGGTAATCTGCTGAGCCACCTTCGCGATGGGCAGATGGGTGGTCACCAGCGCTATGCGCATCACATCGTTGCAGAGAATCATCAGCGCCTTGTCGCGGTCGGCCGAACCTATCGATGACTCAAGGTACTCGGTGTGTCCGGGGAAGGTGAAGAGCTCGCTCTGTATGGTCTTCTTGTTTATGGGGGCAGTGACCACGACATCTACATTTCCCTGGCGAAGATCAGCCACAGCCGCCTCAAGCGAGGCAAAGGCAGCCTTGCCGGCCTCGGGCGACGCCACGCCAGGTTCGATGCGGGCGTCCTCGCCGATTACATTCACGATATTCAGCTGACCGTCACGTGCATCTGCAGCACCTGCGACCTGCTGAGGCTGGAGCCCCTGCAGGCCGCAGGCTTTGCGGTAATGCTGGGCGATCTTCGCCGAGCCGTATATCACGGGGGTGCACAGGTCGAGCAGACGCCCGTCGTCAAATATCTTGAGTATGACCTCGTAACCGATGCCGTTATAGTCGCCGTGGGTTATGGCCACGCGGATTTTGTTTTCGTTCATGGATGAAAAATTTTTGTAAAAGTACAAAAATCATTTCAGCCGTCAAAATCAGCGGAGGCTGCCGTCAGCGCTTTCAGCATGCAAGGGTGCCGTCAGCGCACAGCTTTGCCGGTATAGACGCGGCCCGAAACGCCATCGGTCACGCGGAAGAGATAGACGCCGCGCCCGAGTCCGGAAAGGTCGGCCGACGTCGACACCAGCGTTCCGGCCACGGTATAGACCTCGACCGACGGCGATTCGATGCCGTCGACCGTAAGCGATGCCGTGGTAGCATTGTAGGCCACTTCGGCACCCTGCGCCGTTGCAGAGGTGATGCCAGTGGTGGGCGATTGATACTCGCGCTCGGCCAGCGACGAGAGCACCTTGTCATCTTTCGAGAACAGCGCGGCGCGCAGTGTCTTGTTGCCCGATACCGGAACCGTGGCGGTGGCGGCGGCGCGCAACGACACGGGCTGTGCGGCGGCGACATGCGTGCCATTGGCCGGAGCGGGATATGTACCGTCAAGCGTATAGACGATATACGACCCCTCGGGAGCGTTGTCGGCGGTGAGTTTCACGTCAATCGTGGTCTCGTACTTGCCGGAGGGGTGGCTGACAGTGATCTCGGGATGCACGGGCACATCCACATCGGCCCAGATGCAGTAATTCTGGCCCGAGGTCTTTATCTCATATCCGGGGTCGGTGCAGTTGAAATCCCAGTCCGAGCCGATTTTCACCACCAGATTGCCGTAAAGCCCCTTGACACGGGCGGCATAGCAGTTGCTTGCGCTCTTCAGCACTGTGACCTCGCTCTGGTTGGTAACGCCTACGGCCTTGCGGATGTCGACCATGGGGGCGATGGCGGCGGTATTGTCAAGCCAGTGTTTCATGAACACACAGGGTGTGCCCGGATGAGTGAGAATGAAGGCGTTGGCCGCCAGCTGATCGTTGTCGACGCGATTGTAACCCTCGCGGTAAGTGTCGTGGTTGTCGACGAACGTGACGGCGTAGCGGGTGAAGCCGTCCATGTGGATTACACCGGCAGGCTGGTCGAGTGTGCCGTAACGTTTCCAGACCAGTTTGGTGAGGTCCTGCGGATCGCTGTCGAATGCGGCCTGAAAGGCGTTGTGCAGGGGGAAATCGAAAGCGCAGCAGCTGAATTCGGTGCCCCTGATCCACTCGGTCACCACATCATATTCGTCCCAGCATTCGCCGACGGAATATTTCAGCCCGGCTGAACGGGCATACATCCCGGCGTATGACGCGCCGTAACCCTTCACCATGTCGAAACGCCAGCCCGAGTAACCGTATTTGTTGTGCAGACAGTCGAGATATGACTTGATGCCCTCCTGCACATGGGCGTTGGTGTGGTCGAGGTCGCGGCAGCCGTCAAACAGATCGCCGGTGTCGTATGCGCCTGTGGGTTTCGGCTGACCTTCGGCCGACGCCATGCCGTCGTTGCGGCAGATGGCATCGAGTCCCCACTCCCAGGTGACGCCGTTATATTCTTCGGTAGGGAAGTCGGCCCAGCCCGAAACGCCGTTGCGGTGATTCACCACCACATCCTCGATCATGGCGGTGTTGAGGCTGTTCATCAGCGAGTTCATGGCCAGCAGTTCCTCTTCCGAGCCGAATGCCGAGTTGTGGTTCGTGAACCAGTAACGGGGCATATAGCCCATGTAGCCGTCGGCATAGCCGCTGTTGGGCACCCATATAAGGTCGAAATACTTTGAATAGTCGTAGGCCTTGGCGGTGAGGTTGATCCATTTGGTATCGTCATACGAGTCCCAGTAGAAACCCTGCAGCATCACGCCGGGATACTGCTCGGGCATGGCGGTGGCGCCGGTGACAACGGGCTGCGGGTCCTCGCCGTCGCGCGCCACCGACATGGTGGGCGTGGCACCGGTGAAGTCGGCGGTGATTACATAGTCGCCGGCAGGCAGCTCGAAACAGCGTTTCAGTGAGCCGTAGAGGGTGATGTCATAGACACCCGTGTCAAGCAGGCGGTTGCCGCCATCATAGGAATCGCCCGAAACCATGTAGGCCACGCCGGCATTATCGGCCGTCATGGCCTCCCATGACGAACGTCTGTCGCGCGCCACGAAGAAATAGGTGCTGTTTTCCGAGCTGAACTCGTATGTGTATTTGCCATCCTCTTTGCTGAAAGCGGGCGCATCGCTGTAATGCCACCCGTCTGACGAGTTCGAGTAGACGAAATAGAGGTTTTCGGGAGCGGCGTTTCCATCGGCGATATCCATCGTGGCGGGAGTGGTGGAAAAATCCATTGTCACCACATATTTCGTGCCTTTCGCAAGCCGGTAACAATGCTTGAGTACGCCGTAGGGATACACGTTGTACGAGCCGTTTCCAAGCGTACGCGCGTTGGTGGCATCACCGCTGTCGCCGCTTATGCCATACAGGCCGTTGAAATCGTTGGCGGTATAGCCGTTCCAGTCATCGGCCCGTTTTGACGACACAAAAAAGAACATGTCGTTGTCGGCCGACTTCCCTTCGAGCATGTAGGAAAACCTATTGCCGTCATGAGCCATTTCAGGAGCCGAATAGTTCCAGCCGTAGCCGATGTCATTGGGCAGGTAGAGCGCCTGTGGCGCCGCTGCGTATGCCGATGCGACCGTTACAACAGCCGATACGACAGTCAATACCAGTTTTTTCATTCTGCGGTAATTCGTATAAGGTAAAATCAGATATAATCCTTACATTGTAAATATGTGGTTAAAATTACTAATTATCCACATTTCAGCCCGACAAATTAATGTATTTTCACACAAGACCTCTCGTTTTGCCCTCCAATTGCTAAATTTTGTTAACCTGACACACTTTTTCGTACAGGATACATGTTATATAACATAAAGTTTATAACTTTGCATCAGTTTTTCATGGTATTAGATTTAAGGTAAGAAGATTATTCGTCGAGACGACGAGTAATTTTTTTTTTTGCACTTTACCACAACCATACTTCCGAGTTAATTTTGGTGGCGGCTCCGACAATCGGGAGTCGTTTTTTGTTATAGAATTGTAACATCACAAAATTCAGGTAGCATATTCACAAAATTCAAGTATTATATTTATGAGAACGAGGTATATAGTGTTGGCAGCGGCGATGGCCGTTGTGACGGGGGTGACAGCCCGGGAGCTCACACCTGCCGAGGCGCTTGCACGCCTAAGTGACGACAGCGCGGTGCCTGCGGCCACCAGGACGCTGATCAACGGTTCGCCGCGGCTGACGTTCACAGCCGAGACCGCCGGGGGCACACCGGCCGCTTACGTGTTCACCACACGCGCCGACGGGTTCCTGGTGGTGGCGGCCGACGACGAAGTCACGGCACTTCTGGGCTACGGCGACGGGGTCACGCGCGGAACCGGCATACCGCCGCAACTAAAATGGTGGCTCGACGGCTATGCCGCGCAGATAGCGCAGGGACGCACATGCAGTTATGTGTCGATGCCACGCAAGGCCCAGGCGCGGCAGTCAATCACACCGATGACAGCCACGCACTGGAACCAGGACGCCCCCTTCAACGACCAGTGCCCCGAAATCAACGGCTCGCGTGCCGTGACCGGATGCGTGGCCACAGCCATGGCCCAGGTGATGAAATATCACGAGTGGCCCGAGGCCGGGACGGGTTCGGTGTCATATACCGACTCGTACGGCAACACGTATGCCATGGACTTCGGCAAATTCGACTGGGCCGACATGCTCGACACATACACCTACACCGGCTCAACACCCGACTTCACCACGGCACAGGGTTCGGCGGTGGCCTATCTGATGAAATCGTGCGGCTATGGCGTGAAGATGAATTACTCGACCTCTGAATCGGGCGCGGTGACGGCAAACGCCGTCTCGGCACTAATCGACAATTTCGGCTATGACAAGGGGCTGTATTCGGCCAACCGCAATTTTTACGGACTCGATGACTGGGAGCAGATGATTTACGACAATCTGACCGACGTGGGTCCGGTGCTGTATGCCGGCTCGAACTTCGACGGCACCGAAGGGCACGCCTTCGTGTGCGACGGCTATTCGACCGACGGCTATTTCCATTTCAACTGGGGCTGGGGCGGCGCATACGACGGCTTTTTCCGCCTCACCGCACTGCAGCCGCAGGGCGTGGGCATCGGCGGAGGCTCGGGCCTGGGATTCAACTTCAACCAGGAGGCAATTCTTGGCATACAGAAACCCACCGCCTCGGCACAGGCGCATGTGACGCCCCTCACGCAGATGGGCAACCTGACGGGCACGGTGCAAAGCTCGAAACTCGTGCTCGGCATCAGCTCGGCATCAGGACAGAACAGCGGTTTCTTCAACCTCAGCCCGGGCACGCTGACCATCGAGCTGGGCGCGATGTTCGTCGACGCATCGGGTCAGACAACCTGGCTCGGCACCGGGCAGACCACCTCGGTGGCACAGTACCGCGGATTCAGTTCATTCATCGTGCCCGTCCCCACAGCCGACGGCACATATAAAGTCTACCCCGCCTGCCGCGTGAACGGCGGTGAGTGGGAGCGGATGCTGCAGGAGATTTCGGCCGTGCAGTTCGTGAACCTCACCGTAGCCTACGGCACGGCGACAGTAAGCGTTCCGGCCGCATCGTCACTTGAGGCCGCGAATGTGGAGTTCGTCTCAGGATTCTATCTCGACAATTACTACACCGTAAAGGCAAGCCTGACCAACTCTGGCGCGGGCGAGATTCTGTGCGGCGTGGCACCCGGTTTCGCCACCGTATCCGACAGCCAGCTCACCCTGCAGGCCATGGGCGAGACCGTGGCGGTTGACATCACCGGCGGAACCACCGACGAGGTGACATTCTACTCGACCTTCCGGTCGGTGGCACGCAGCACGTTCGGCGCCGGCGACTACACATTCGTGCTCTTCGAGCCCTCGACCGGTCGCGTGCTCTACACCGCCCCCTGCACGGTGAACGCCAGCCCCGGCACCCCCACCCTCACGGCCACATCGTTCACCCTGGCCGGCGACAATACGTTCGTCGACCCGCATACGATGCACTTCGACGCCTCGGTATCATGTTCGGCCGGGTATCTGTCGACCCCACTCAGCGTGAACATCTACAAGCTCGAAGGCACACAGGGCATCTTCGTGACCAGTGTGGCGACCGACGAACCGGTATATCTCGCCTCGGGCGAAAACAAGCAGGTGGGTATCGACTATGACTTCACCAACGCCGTCACGGGGCAGAAATATGTGGCACAGCTCACCTACCCCAAGGGAACCACCGCAACGCCGCTGGGCGACATCTACTTCACCGTCGACAATCCTCCCAGCGGGCTTGTACCGACCGCCGATGACAGCAACGCCCCGGCAACCTACTTCGACATGCAGGGGCGCCGCATCGACCACCCCGCCGACGGTCAGCTATACCTGCGCCGCACCGGCGAGCATGTCGACAAAATCATCTTCAGCCGCTGACCCGCATCTGCAATGACCCGCCGTGCCACATACCTCTGCGTGCTTGCGCTTACAGCCGTCTGCTCATGCACAGGCCACCGCAGCAC
>OGQT01001857.1_pt1 | contig 15978 bp, 13 predicted proteins | sample 1553261 | NCBI WGS metagenome assembly OGQT01 (sample SAMEA2579992, study PRJEB22360) | human gut metagenome | biome: human gut; feature: human-associated habitat; material: faeces | place: Denmark | collected 2008/2010
CGGGTCAGGCGGTCGATGATTACCAGTGCCGGAGCCTCGCGCATGTCGTCGGTCTCGGGCTTGAACGCCAGTCCCCACAGCGCCACGGTCTTGCCGTGCATGTCATGGCCGAGCAGGCGCTCGAGTTTGTCGGCCACGATGCCCTTTTGGCGCTCGTTCACGGCCTCCACGGCCTCTATCACCCCCATGGTGTAGCCATGTTCGCGCGCGGTGTGCGCCAGAGCTTTCACATCCTTGGGGAAACATGACCCCCCGTAGCCGCATCCGGCATAGAGGAATTTCGAGCCGATACGGGCGTCGGTGCCGATACCCTTGCGCACGGCATTGACGTCGGCTCCCACGATGTCGCACAGGTTGGCGATGTCGTTCATGAACGAGATGCGCGTGGCCAGCATGGCGTTGGCGGCGTATTTAGTCATTTCGGCCGAGGGGATGTCCATGAAATAGACCCTGAAATTATTGGTGAGGAAGGGGCGGTACAGGCGGCTCATCACTTTTTTCGCGCGCTCTGACTCGACGCCCACCACCACACGGTCGGGCGACATGAAATCTTTTATCGCGGCGCCCTCTTTGAGAAACTCAGGGTTCGAGGCTACCTCGAAGTCGATATTCTCGCCGCGGCGTTCAAGCTCTTCGCGTATCGCGGCCTTCACTTTTAGGGCGGTGCCCACCGGCACGGTCGATTTCGTTACCAGCAGCGTGTATTTCTTTATGTTGCGGCCGAAAGTACGTGCCACCTCAAGCACATATTTCAGGTCGGCCGAACCGTCCTCGTCGGGGGGCGTCCCCACAGCCGAGAACACCACCTCCACATCGTCGAGCACCTCGGTAAGGTCGGTGGTGAAGTGCAGTCTTCCCTCGGCCACATTCTTCTTCACGAGAGCGTCGAGCCCCGGTTCGTAAATGGGTATCTCGCCATTGAGCAGACAGTTGATCTTGTTCACGTCAACATCGACGCAAGTCACGTTGATACCCATTTCGGCAAAGCATGTGCCCGATACAAGACCGACATAGCCGGTGCCGACAATCGCTATATTCATTTTGAGGACTGGTTTGTTTGATCGTTCAGATAAAATTGGAACTCTTCGCGCAGGCGTTCCTGTGTCTTTGACTCGCGCGCCGAGGGCGGGGGGAGCATGGCGTATGCCTCGGCGATTCCCTCGTGGTGTCCCTCGGCCACGGCCAGTACCAGACCGGACAGCGCGCGGCTCCAGGGATTGGTGAGAGCCGACGATATGCGGTCGTACCGCTGGCGTGCGCGGTCATATCCGGCCTCGTCGCCAAGAATGAGCGACGCGCCCATCAGCAGCGCGCGCAGTTTCGCGTCGAGCTTGGTGTCGTCGATCTTCACCCCTCCCAGCCGGTTGCAGAACATCAGCAGGGGGGCTATCAGGTGACTGTCGGGATACGTTCCCGTACTGAACACGCGCATCGCCGCGAAAAGCCTCGGCACGAAAGCGTCAATCTGCTGGTAGGCGCGTTTGCCACCTTTTGCAAATTCTATCACGCGCAGATATTCCACCTTTATGTCATATACCACGGCCGACAGCGAGTTGGTCACCGAAATGTACAGGTTGCCCGAGCGGCCGCGCTGTTTCGGTATGTATGTGCCCGTCAGACCGGGGAAATCGCCGCGCACCACCTCTACAATGTCACCCTCTTCAAGGTCAACCTCGTCAGCCGCGAAACATGGCAGCTGGTTGCCGTGGAATTTGGCGATGATGCGGAACGCCTCCATCTCGCGGTCGGGAATCACCACGTAGCGCGACGACTCGCCATGACTCAGCAGGAACGAGAATCCGCTTGCCGTGGTGCACAGCCGCTTGACCTCGGCCAGCGTTCCGCGCACAAACACGTAGTGGAACAGCAGCGGCGTGGCCTTGCGTGTGAGTTTGCCTCCCGATTCGACCATCTTCACGATTGTGGGTGCGAACACCTCAAGCGCGCAGTCCATCGAACCGTTGAACCGCTCGACAACCGCCTCGGCCAGCATGCGTTTCGACATCGTGGGCGGTATGTAATTCAGCACATACCACCGGGGCGTCATATCGGCGGTGCCGCGCGGGGGCGCCTCGCCGGCACACTCAATCTGTGCGCCTGCGTCTGAAACGGTGATATGCTCTGATGCGTTCATGCTCTGATATAATGTTGTGTCTGCGGCCCTGCTTGCACAATCCACCCCGCCTTTTCTGTATTGTGGCATGGTGAGGAATGTTGCACGGCTCCTCGAATTGTAGGGACTTAAGGCAGATGATGGATTGTTAGTCAAACATCGCAAAGCGATGTCCCTACATTTTAAGCGCGAACCGAGTTATGCAACACCCTCCGGCAGTGGAGAGGCTACTCTTCCTTGCAAATTTAGCCATAATATGCCCAATACACAAATCTGGCGCCTGAAAAGCCCCCTCAGACCATAAAAATAAAATTTTTCGCAAAAAAACTCCCGAAAATTTTGTCAGTTCAAAAATAACACATAACTTTGCACTCGTTAAACGCAAGGGGCGATAAAACCTCAGAAATTTAACACCGGCAACGCCTCGGGTCGCAGCCCGAAAGCAAGCCTCAAAACAAACCACCTTGCCTTGTGGTGTAATGGTAGCACGTCGGATTCTGGTTCCGCCTGTGAGGGTTCGAATCCTTCCAAGGCAACTCCTTAAAATTGCAGTTAGCTGATAATCAGCTAACTGCAATTTTATTTTTGTTATATTTGCACAACATTTGCACAACAAAATTGGAAAATTCCGTCCAAAATTCATCGTCGTTCACACTCATTCACGACGGCGGAGCGATTTTGCATTTTTTAACAGCCCGTCATTTACCCGATGATGAACAATCCGAGTTATCCCGTGGTTATAGAAGTTGTGGTGAAGTTTCAGGCGACCATTCCAGAGCAGAGGCTCGACCATTAATGTGGTGTCTGTAACATTAGCCCAATAGTGCTCGTAAAGAGTGATTTTTAACATTTGACCTCTGCTTCGGGGTCGAAATACTATTGCATAGTCCGAAAAGTGTGCCGAACTTTGCAACCGAAAATGATGCCGATGCATCAAGCGCGGGAACAGACCCGACTATGCGCTGTAACGAGTTGCACGTTTTACTAACATTTCAGTCCGGATGAAAGGCATCCGGGAGCACTATGAAGAACCAAGCCGCATGGTGACGGCCAGAACCGTCAGTCCGCAACAACACGCCCTAAGGAAGCGATGCTCATCGGACTTATTTTTCTCAGTTCACGGCTTCTGAGACTTGAAAATACTGATGCTCTGTGTGCGCTATAATGCGTAATGGGGATTGCATTACTTTATGACATACGCCGGATTTTGTGGATATAGTGGCGGTGTAGAATCAAAAAAGTAATGTAATAACCCGAAGTATTTGGCGCGGAAGAATAAGGATAGCACAGGGCACGGTGACCTCAACGTAACATAAAAAGAAAGAGTGCATGTCGCCAATGAGCGACGCACAGGATGCGTATTCGCCCTATAAAGCGAATAGCAATTGCTATTGTCTCCTGTCGAGAGGACGGCATATAGGGCGAGGTACGCGATTTGCTGACCGTCAAGGTCGGCAATAATCTTTGTCGGTTTCAATAAAAATAAAACCGACAGCCTCCTTTTTGTCCTTACGGACCGTTGTCACCGCTCAAAATCGCCGGAGATGTGGCAATGTACTATCTTCGGCGTATGTCTCATTAAATTCAGAAACTCAAGTGAATTTATATAATCTTCTCCAAGCATCTCTCTCCGACCCCAATTCTCTCAGTATTCTTCTCACCGTCTCCCTTGCAGACCTTCATCAGCTTGTGGTAGACACAATCGATGCGACCCGCGAACGGCTTCTCCCTCTTTTCATGAAGGCATCGGAAGATCGCCTTCTTTCAAAAGATGAAGTTGCCAAACAGCTCGGTATCGGGTTGACCTCGGTTCACAATCTGACCAAGAAAGGCAAACTTACAGTCGTCAAGGTCAACGGAGCCACCCGATACCGTCAAAGTGAGGTCTCGGCAATTATGGACACTAAAAAATCCTGCCGATGAAAAAGGAAATAACATCAGCAAAGACTTCCTCAAAGCCGAAAGGCAATGAGAAAAAAGCGTCTGCAAAAAAGAGCCTCGTCAGTCACCCCGATACACCTGCAATCAAAGGTACGGAAGTGACTTGTCAGGCAAGTGAGCAGGTGACTAATCATACGCCTGACCAACTGACCAATCAGGCAGCACCGCCGGTACTGTCGGACGGCTTGATTGCAGAGACAACAAAACCTCAGACAGTCAGCGATTTCCCGATTGACGCTTTGCCGTCAAGATTACAGATAATCATCAGGGAGGCAAATGTTACTCTCGGTTTTCCTGTGGACTATATGGCTGGGGCGATGCTCTCGGCAATGGCGGCGGTTATCGGCAACACTCATTCTGCCGAGGCAATGACAGGATGGAAAGAGTATGCCATTCTTTTCGTTGCCCTTGTCGGTTGTCCCGGAGTGTGCAAGAGCCATCCTTTGAGCTATGTCATGCAACCGCTAATCGACCACGACGCGGAGAAAGCGGCTCAGTTCGCCGAAGCGCTGAAACGCTATAATGCCGCAATGGAGCTGCCCCCGAAAGAAAGGATTGCAAACGGCTACGACCTCAATCCCGTTGAGCCTCTTAGAGTGCGCTTCATGATGCAGGACGTTACCAACGAGGCGGTTCACCGCATATTGTCGGAAAATCGCCGTGGACTGATTCTGATGTATGACGAGCTTGCCGGATGGGTCAAGAACTTCAACCGCTACAACAGCGGCTCCGAATCGGAGTTCTGGATGTCGGTGTTCAACCACAAGGTTGCCATGTCCGACCGCAAGGGCAGTCAGAGCGGTGTGTTCATCCGTAATCCGTTCCTCTGTGTCATCGGCACTATACAGCCGAAAGTGCTTACCGACCTTGCCGCCGGAAACCGCAACGCCAACGGATTCATGGAGCGAATACTCTATGTATTCCCGTCTGACCAGACGAAGCCTAAATGGAACCGGAGCCGCCGGATGCCTTCTTTTGACATCGCGGCAGAATGGCGTGGCATACTTTCCCGGCTTATCGACATTGTTCCCAAGGTGGATGCAGACGGCGAAATAATATCCGAAGATGTTCTTTTTTCATCGGACGCTCTTGACCGCCTTTATCAGTGGCAGAACGAGCAGACCGACCGTTGCAATGCCGACGGGAGCGATACCCTTACCTCCATCGCAAGCAAACTCGAAATCTACGCTATCCGTTTTTCTCTTTTGCTGGCTCTCGCCGACTGGGCGTGTGGCAGTGAGAAGAAAATGATAGATGTGGACACGGTGGAGAGGGCGATACGCCTGACGGAGTACTTCCGTTCGACCGCCTCAAAGGTGCAGGGTATCATCAGCGAGGACGCTCTGACCGAGTTGCAGCTCTCTGTTCTCTCGGAGCTTCCCGACGGCTTCACCACCGCCGAAGGAGTGGCGATTGCTGGGAAATGCGGTATGTCGGAGCGCAGTTTCAAGCGGTTTCTCCGAGACCGAAAAGGCGTACTGTTCGCTCATTCCTCCCACGGAAACTACACCAAATTATAATCATTCACCCTTGGCATTATTGTCACTTTGGCATTTCTGACGGAGATGCCAACACACCCCGTCTGTGCCAAAATGACGAAAGTGCCAAGGGGGTAAATATCAAATTGAAATCCCGTGAAACATTGTTTTTTCATTGAAGAAACCATTGCAGTCATTGCAGTGGTTATACCGGTGCATCACTGCTATGGCAGTGCAGTACCATCCGTGCAGTGGCGGCACGGAAATTACGCCATCCGGAAATTCCTTAGCTCATTAGGGAATTTTTCGAGCCGCATGGTCTGCTACCACGCTAAAAATATCCCTACTGAGCTCAAGGGGTCGCCCCCTTGGAGAACCCCGATACGGCTTTACGAGAAGCCGTACACTGCGATTGTTCCACGACAGAAACACACTTGCCTATGAGTTACGCCGTACTCCACATCATGAAGGCAAGCGGTTCCTGCAACGCCATCGCACGACACATCGAGCGAAGCACCCAGCCCGACAACGCCCATCCCGAACTGCGACACCTCAACCGGGAGGATTTCATCCGATACCCGGAAGGTGTCGGCGGTCTGGGCGGGGCAATACAGCATCGGCTCGACAATGCCGGGCTGACACGCAAGATTGGCAAGAACCAGGTGCTTGCCCTCAATGTACTGCTGTCATCCGACGGTGATGCCCTGCGTCGTCTCGCCGACGAGGGTCGCCTTGACGAATGGGCAGAGGCGAGTGTCGAATGGGCGAAGGCGACATTCGGCGAGACGAATGTCGTTGGCGCACATCTCCACATGGACGAGCAGACACCACACCTACATGTGACTGTCGTGCCTATCGTCACCACCGAGAGAAAGAAGAAAGCGAGCGAGGCGAAAGCGCAAAAACGTTACCGCACAAAGTCCAAGTATGGTCCGAGGCTCAGTGCCAACGACATCATGACCCGCGACAATCTTACCCGGTTTCAGGACACTTATGCCGAGGCTATGGCACGTTTCGGGCTGGAGCGTGGAATCCGAGGCTCCGAAGCCCGCCATGTCGATCAGCACGAATACTATCGTCAGTGTCAACTTAAAAAGAAAGATCTGGAGCAGGATGTCGCTGCTCTCTCCACAGAAAAACGGCAGCTCGACACCGAGACCCAATCATTGGAAAAACGCAAGAAGGAACTTGAGCGCGGCAACCGCTGGATGGACAAAACTTTCGCCGAGACAAAAGCCGCCAACGCTGAGATGACTCGGCAGAACAGCGAGCTTGAAAAGCAAAAGTCCGAGCTTGTAAAGTCAAATTCTTCTCTCAGTGCCACCAATTCATCGTTGACCGCTGAGAAAGAGGCATTGGAGGTTGACTGGAAGAAATTAGCTGATGAAGTCGCCGATATAAAGGCCGATAAGTCGAAGCTGATTGCCGAGCGTTCCACTTATGCAGAGGAGGCTGAGACGGCGAGAAAAGAAAAAGAAACGGCACTGAGAGAAGCAGCAGAAGCGAAAGCTCAGCGTGATACCAACCGCAAGGATGCCCTCACCAATCTCGCCAACCGCTTCACCGGGAACAAGACCAAGAGGCTTGAATCCGAACTCGCCCAAAGCCAAGAGAAAGTCAAGACTTTGAAGGAACAGGCAGAGCGAACCGCCAAGACCCACAGCGACCAAATGTGGAATCTTCGACAGCAGCTCGACAGACAGAAAGAGCAGCATGACAGCATCGTCAGAGGATATAAAGATAACGAGGCTTTGATTCAACGGTTCTATCCCAGCGTAATTGAAACGCTACCGGCTATCAGAGACTGTCAGAGAGTTAAGTTGCCGGACAATATGACGCTCACATTGCTCGATGGCAAACCGAGGTCGTTCAAAGCCGGTTTTACTCTCTATGACCCAAACGAGAATAAAGATGTTGATGTCGGTAATGTCGAGGTTCAAATCAAACGAGACCCCACCGATGACAACAACTTCCGTCTTCATCTCGGCGGCAAGAGAGTATTCCAATGGTTCAAGGAAAAGTGGCAGTCATTGAAGCAGACAGTCAGGAGAGGCTTCGGAAAAAGATAACAAAAGGGAGCCATAGGCAATAACTTGTGGCTCCCTTTACTCCCTTTTATTGGAGAATTAAAAGTTATTTCAAGATTCCTGAATTTACACCCGATTGCTGAGAAGCCTCATCGCCCTGCTGAATCTTTTTGCCAAAACCGAAGGTATATGTTACTGACAAACGAGCCAAAGCGTGGTCGTTGATTGAGTATGTCTGTTCGATTCTGTCATAATAGCGGCTGTGCATTATGCTTTTGTCGCTTCTCCAGTTCCAGCGGGCAAAGTTGGCAAATTGCAGTTGCAGGTTCCATGCGGAATTGGACCATCCGGCGGCAATACGGTAATATGATTTCGTTTTCATCCAGGTTCCAACCATACATCCATCGGGAAAACCTTGAGGAGAGTAATAGAGTCCCGAAAAATTCCAGTTGCCGAGATAGTAAGTTGCCTGAAAAGCATAGTTAAGATTCGTCTTGTCAAGATTGTAAGGCTCGCCGTTATGCACCGATGTGCCAGTAAGCTGTGCCGTAAGCTGGAGCTTGCTGTCAAAAAGTCGCAGACTCGCGTATGCCCCGTAAGTCCATTGTGAATATCCACCTCCCGGTTGTCGGATTGTTCGCAGTATGCCGGTTTCCGTCGGCACATAATCATAGACATATCGGTTGTCTACTATCCAGGTAGAAGCAAATGCTGAAAGGCTGAATTTATTATTTGGTATGAAGGAATAATTCACTCCTGCATCGTAACTGCCATAAGAAACCAGGTTGGGATTTCCCGTATAACTCATAAGCGGGTTGCTCTGAATTATGGCAGCTGAACGATAACTTGACGATGGGATTGACTTCATGTGATGAAATTCACCCCGTATTGAATGGTGGTCATTCGGCGCATATTGTAGTGAGAAATCTATCCACGGAGCAGCGGAATCATCTTTGTAATCAAGATATTTCTGCCTGTCCCAATGGTAGCCGAATCCTACCATACCATATACTTTGCCTATTGACAGGCTATACTGCACACCGGGGCCGACGCGGTAAGTCCGGGCGTTGTCGCTTGTATTGGCCGTGCCGTAATATCTTGTGTTGTTGGAGGTGATTATAGTCTGGAACATGGCATTGAGAGAGCCCCATTTACCAAACGAATGGGTGTATGTCAAGTTCCCGCTGAATTGGTGAGAGTTGTCTCTTGCGGCGTTATAAAACTCACCGGATCCAACCTCATCATATAGACTTCCTGTATTTGTATGCGAGTAAGCATACCTCGGGGAAAAGTTTATGGTGTTTTTGTCGTTGAGAATAAAATTCCAGTAGCCGCTATAGGATATAGAATTGACTCGGTTGGAAGAATTTTGCGAATAGTTTACGCACTCGATTATCGCAGGTGCGTATTCAATAAAGCCGGAACTGTTGTTACGCGGAGTATGGTCGAAACTTGCACCTACGACATTAAGGATAGTTATTTTGTCAGAGGAATAGAGAGCCTTGAACGTCGGCCAATATTGGTTCTTGATCCATTTGCCTTTGCCTTGAATTGAATTACGTTCAAATACATTGACACTTCCGTCAGACTGTGGCAGACGGAAGGTTTCATAAACATCACCTCCCGTATGATTTTGATTGAGATAGAAATATCCCGCCGCAATATCGAACGTCATACGTTTATATTGAAGTTTACTGAAAAGGCTTATCTGCCCCCCGTTGCTTGTGTTCTCCCAGCCATGAGCTTTCACATATCCACCGTATTCATATTTCTGCATCACGAAATTCACGACATGGGCTTTCCCTTGAAAACGTGGGTCGGAGGGGAAATCGTAATATTCGACTTTCTTCACATCCTGCATTCTCATGCCCTGCAAATCCTCTTTGGTTGCAGGCAGGAAATCTATAAAGACATCAACGCTCTTGCCGGCCAAATCGGTTATGTCATCATTTGCTGATATTTTGATTTGAGGAATTGCCATGCGGTTTAACAAATCAGCGGCAGTCTGAGAGGCATTTCTTTGCTTTGAAGTAGGAATATAAGTAGAAACTTCCGCACCAAGTCGTTGGTTACGGCCCTTGACAACGACTTCTTCGAGTTCCTGCGCCTTGATGGAGTCCGGCGTTTCGGTTTGTGCCATGACTGACGCTGCAATCATAGCGAATAGTATGGAATTTATGAATCTATTTCTCATTGCTCAGCTTAAAAAATTTAAGCAAAGTTCGGCAGAAAAAATGACTTTGGAATAAAACAAGTTTTATTCGCCGGATTTTTTAGCGAGATTTTTTCAGATTCGGCTGAGATATACCGGTGTGACGAGCAGACACGAGGCAATGTCGAACAACGAAACGATGTCTAAGATTTGAGGATCTAATGAAATCCGACAACGGAATGTCATCAGATTCACTCAGTAGTCCAAAGGACTGAAAATGTCTCTTCCATCCCGTTGCTGTATGATTCCTGATATTTTGTAATCCGGCTGCCGGCAAATTCATATCGGTAATTTGTGGAAGTGATTCCATTTAAAGTGTCATCCCGATGGACTTCACTTATCAGGCTGACAGACTGCGCCCCGAAAATTCCTTTGAATTGCAACGGAATATATTGGTATCGGCCCATCGGTATGGGAACAACATTCTGGACTCCGGTGATGTCGGTATAATTGATAGTATAGGTAAAACGCGGATATGAATTGCCGTTGAAGTCTTCGACTTTCAAAAGATTTCCGTTTTCCCAATAGTAATAATTCTCCCAAGTCCAGGGATTATCTTCTTCCCAGCCATCTCCTTTCTTATTCCATTCAGTCCACTTGACTACATTAAGAAGATTGCCTGATGTGTAACTGAATTCATGACGATATTTCTTCTCGAAAGTAGTCTTGTCTTGCTCTGTCTGACAGAATATGCCCTCGCAGTAATCAGCCCGACCGTTTTCCAGATAAAGATTATCTTGATAGGTGCGGACTAAATCGTAAATACCATTTCGGTCAAAGTTGACGTCTTTGGTTGAGATCCTAATCTGATTATCGGATACATACTCGTATTCTACAGTAACTGTTTCTGCCGGATATATACTCCTATAGGTAACTATCCGTCCATAAGAGTCGTATGAAAACTGCTGACATACGCTTCCGTCTTCATTGGTAATAGATGCAATCTGCATGAATGTTTCAGGTTTCGGCTCATCATTGCTGCAAGAGACAATAATTAGTGAAATGAGAAGATAATATAATTTATTCATGGTTACTTTGATGTTGATGTTTGACAAAGTGATGAGATTGCACCGCATTGCTTTGCCTAATTAATTAGGCAAAGTTCGGCAGAAAAAATGACTTCGAGATAAAACAAGTTTTATTCGCCGGATTTTTTAGCGATATTTTTTCGGATTCGGCTAAGATATACCGGTGTGACGAGCAGATATGAGGCTATGTCGCGCAACGAAACAACATCTAAAATCTGAGGATACAGCGTTATCAAATCAATGTATCGCTCTGTTGGTTCCTTGCGGTATAGTTCAAGATAACGTGAATAAATCTCGCTGAATAATGTACCATTAAGTGTGGAAAGGTTTCCTTCAAACGATTCATTAAAGATATTCCTTGCTTCAGTGGTTCTAATTTGGGACACAGTCGTGTCAGTACCAGCTATTATAGAGACCTCAGATGGAATCCCGTTGAATGAGTTGTAGTAATCAGCTACTATTTCTCCCTCGAAAGCAAAACCAACAACCGCCTCAGTTCCGGATGAAGTAATCGTCACGTATTTGAAATACCCTGATTCCACGACTCCGAGATATTTGCCTACACACCCTTGCTGGACAAAAACATCGTCTTTAGAATAATGGGCAGTGCGACCATTCTCTTTGCAAAACTTCTTTATCGAAGAGAAATCGATCTTTTGGTCGTATATATTGAATCGTGGAGGCATCCTGCAAATGATTACATCATGCGAAACAAGAGATGCCAAGCTTGTCCTCGATATTGGCTACGCTCTTGAAACTGAGGTTTTCGGTACCTGAAAGGAGTTTGCTCACATATTGCGGACTCACGCCGAGGCGAGCGGCGAGGTCGGCTCTCTTGAGGCCGTTGTCCTGCATATAGCCTATAAGGGTTACGGCAAGCTGACGCGACCAGCGGAGCCAACCTGCATTTTCCTTGCGCCATGCGGCTTCTTCTGCGAACCGCGAAGGGGTTTCACTCTGATGTTCCTTCAAAAATTTAATTGCCTTGCTTGCCATAATATTATTCATTAGTAAGTTCAACAAAACTGTCCTGATCGAATACGCCGTTGGCTTTAAGGAACGCCTTGCAACGATTGAGCTTCTGCAATTCGAGCGCCGTATGTTCACGTTCCTGCATCGTCCGGGTAAGCTTGATGGCTCCACCGGTTACGATGTAGACATTCGGTTCAAGCCTTATGGCGTAGATACGGAGCCAACTTGCATGACGGTCACGGTTCCAGTTGCGGGCTTTCTCGCGGCTTAACTCACGGGCGCGTGTGTCGGTGATGTCAAGTGGCTTGAAAAGCTCGTCGAGATGTTCCGTATAGGGAACTTCAAGAACAAGTTCCTGCAAAGCCTCGGCGTCCTCAAAAGTATCATTGACGGCTTCATCGAGTCGTTCAATATGGAAATAACTTTTGAGGTCTTCCATATTTTCCATAAAGAAATCAAGAAGATACTCGCCATTGGTCCAGTTTCGGAACAACAGGGTGAGTTCATCAGCTTCCTTATCCTGAGCTTTTACAGCCCAAAGATGGTCGAATCCGTCGATTATCCGTACAAACTTCATACTATATAAACATTTATCCGAGTGCAAAGTTACGAAGATAATCTGAAAAATGCAACTTATAGGTTGATATTTCTCTGTTCTAAGACATTCTCCTCCGTCAGTACGTTCAACTGATTATCCACTCGGTATCGGGGCTGATTGAAGGCGGCGCAGAGTAGCATGAACAAGTCGCGGATTTCGAGCATGGAATAGTGTTCTACTGCGCTACTGCCTATTTCATGGAGCCCGGTGGCGTACATGTTTACCTGCGCTTTGTTGGCGATGTCTATGTGGGTCTTGCGGCAGAGCTTGCTACTGCCCACCGAATGCAGTGGCACACGGTTCATCGTTCCTGTCGCCTCATCATACTGGTTAACCAGACGGTCTATCTTACAATGCTCAAGAAGCTTCTTAATCTTGGCATTGTATCCGCTTTTGCCGGAGGCATATTTGAGAACGCCAAATTTGAAACTGGAGCGTTTGACGATTTCCAATGCAAACAGCATCAATGGAGTTTTCTTTTCCCGGCGGTCATTCTGCGTCTTCATAGTTTTCTTGGGCAGATATTGAACGTAAGGAATGCCGTCATCTGTAACCGCAACATTCGACATCGACAACTTCATAAAGTCTCCGATACGACAGCCGAGAGCGCACTGAAGAAGAAAGGCATCTTTGGTTTCCTTCAGATTGTCGGGCACGTCCGTTGCCATTATCTGTTGAACCTCCTCATAACGTAGGAAGAATGGGTCATCATACTGTTCTCTCAGTGCCTCGTTCCTCCTTTTCTTAGTGAGGCGCCGAAACGGAGATTTCAAAATCTCGTCATTCTCCTCCAGCTCGTTGAAGAAAGCCTGTAAAGCCCGGAGTTTTGCCGATGCCGTGTTTATACTCGCCTGCTTGGTCGGTATGGAGATCTTTTGCAGACTGCCATATATAGCCTTGTGTTTATCGACATACTTGTATTCGTTGATTACGAACTCCCGGAATGCCAATATATCTTCCGGCGTGAACTGTTCCGGAGTATAGCGCAATTTCTTGAAGATGATCAGATAACGTGAGAGTTTATCCCATACAATCTTGTAAATCTTGGCTCTGCCCTCACTGACTGTGCCGTATGTTTTCAAGCCGTCAATATAGCGGTCGAAACGTGCCAGCAGTGTTTCGGTTTCCTCGGTCTTGACTATGTTATATTTCTCCGGATTGAGAACCATGTCAATTCTCGCTTCAAAGTCGGTTGCATCAAATTCAGGACATTCCTCTTTCAGTTGTTTATACGCCTCGTGCATTGCATCAATCTCGCGTGTAATCGCAATACGCAAGTCCTCGTTATAGAGGCTGACACGCGGTTTCAACGAGCCATCCATGTCAAACTTTTTCAAGTCCGCCAAATCAGCCTCGATATTGCTTTTGTGAAAGAGCTGGACCTCCCGACCCTCGGTAAGCCGGAAGCGAAGTCTTATTTTACCGCTCGTCTTGGTCGTGCGGAGATAGATGGTTATTCTTTCCATAGGTGGTTGTGCATTTCAAAATACCGTTGTGCAAGTATAACGTTTTTGCACAACCAAAAGTGCGTTGAGATAAATACCTATGAATTTATTAACATTCAAAATCGGTATAATATGCTGATACACACTGATAATTTAATTCAGCTCCGTTCATATTCATTCATAAATCTGAATCCTTCCAAGGCAACACAAAGAAAGAGCTGAGTCGCAAAGACTCGGCTCTTTCTTTGTTTTCGCCCTGTCGCAAAATGTTAAAAATTGTATATTTGATACAAATTTGATACAATTGCCCCGGAATGCGTGGTTTATAAAGGTTGATAATCGTATCTAAAATAGATATGCGAACTATCATTGGGTATCGCGTGTTTATGTTATCGAGTGCTAAGATTTAACAAAGATTCAACAAGGATGTTTGAGTTTGATTAGCTCTCATCATTAATAACACTTAACGTAACACCCGCAAATGCCACCCCCTACGACATTACGATTTGACTGGCACGTCTCATACCCGGAGAATTATGACCCGGTGTATCTTGACATCACTCCGGCCGATCTGCCCGGCGATGACGCGTGGGAGGCCACGAAACAATATATCGTGGAGAAACTTACGGCATCTGAAATGGTCTTGAAACCTGTCACACCCGGTGCCTCTGACACACAGCTGATATTTGTGCGTCGCAACGACCTGCAGTTGCCTTGACCCTTCCAATATGTCTTACGAGTGGTGGAAAGGATTTCGGTTGTCGGTGTAAAATTCAGTCTTTTCGTAACAAGAGGTAGATGGGGGACTGAGATAATCAGAGGCGGATGCCGTGGCGCAGTAGGGTGGGCGAGAGCATGCGGTCAGGGATGATGGCGCGGATGGTGTCGGCCACGGTGTTGAGCATTTTCTCCCTGACGTAGTCGTGGCGGATATACAGCGAGACACGGCGCCGGCTCTGAAAGTCTCCCGTGAGGGGGCGCACGTTTGCGCGCTGCCGTTCGTCAAGGAACGGCAGATGCATTTCCGGTATGATGGTGAATCCGCCGTTGGCATCCACTACTCGCACGAGGGTGTCGATGTTACCGGCTTCGTATATGCGGTGGCCTGTCTCGCGTGCCTTGCAGAAACTGAATGCGCTGTCTCTGAGGCATTGAGCCTCTTTCATGACCCACATGCTTTCGTGGGTCAGCTCCTCAGGGGTAAAAGTGGCGTGTTGTCGGCGGCAGTTTTCTGAAAGGTAGACCATGAACGGTTCGGTGTAGAGTGGTATCTCGAAAATCCCGTCGCGGGCATTGCCGCCGATGGCTATCGCGGCATCGATGCGGTCGGTGCCCAGAGCGTCAAGCATGTTGTCGGGGCGCATCTCCTCGATAGTCAGTGCCACGCCGGGGTATCGCGTGCCGTATACCCTGATGAATTCCGGCAATATATACGGTGCGATGCTCGGCCCTACCGACAGCCGCATCGTCCCCGATACGGTATCGCGTGTCTCGGCCACGAGTTGCGCTATGCGTTCGGCCTCCATCACCGCCTTTTGGGCCTGCCGCACAATTCTGAGGCCGAGCGCGGTGGGTGTCACCCGGCGCCCCGAGCGGTCGAACAGCCTGACGTCGAGTTCTTCCTCGAGGTTCGAGACCATTTTGCTAAGTGTGGGTTGCGTTATGCCGCAGATTTCGGCCGCTTTTGCGAAACTGCCGTGTTGTGCCAGGGCTATGATGTAACGGAATTGCTGAAGGGTCATGATCAGAATCTGAAGAATAGATTTTATCTATGCAAAGATAGCCAAAGTCTGTTGTGTGTCTATGAACAGATGTTTAAATTTGCAGAAAAATTACATAGAATAGACATGAAACATCTGATCATAGGGGGCGTGGCCGGTGGCGCCACTGCCGCGGCCCGCATTCGGCGGTTGACCGAGAAAGACGAGATCATCCTCTTCGAGAAGGGTGAGTACATATCATACGCAAACTGCGGGCTTCCATATTATATAGGCGGGGCGATTGCCGATCGTGACAAGCTCTTCGTGCAGACACCTGAAAAGTTCGGCCGCCGGTTCAATATCGACGTGCGCACACGCTCTGAGGTGACGGCCATTGATCCGGCAGTTCGTACTGTCACGGTGAAGGCTCCCGACGGATCGGTCTACACCGAGACATACGACAG
>OGQT01001864.1_pt1 | contig 15952 bp, 14 predicted proteins | sample 1553261 | NCBI WGS metagenome assembly OGQT01 (sample SAMEA2579992, study PRJEB22360) | human gut metagenome | biome: human gut; feature: human-associated habitat; material: faeces | place: Denmark | collected 2008/2010
CTTCCGAGGCCGGGATCAATCCACCGATTGACCCCGGCCTCTTCTTTTTGCCCCCGGCCCAAAAGCACACCGCACACACTGCAACCCAACACACAAACTCGCCACTGCTGCACCACTTGTGAGGCACCAGGGCTTCGGTGGGACAGAGAGGGGATGGCGGGCTGAACCCCGCCGCAGGGGACAGACCGGTTAATTTGCGTGCCATAGGTTCACTTGCGTGACAGACAGGATTGTATGTGAGGCAGGCGGGTTGTCATGTGTGACCGCATGTTCATTTGCGTGGCAGGTGCCAGGCAAGGCGCACAAACTGTTTGCATGCGGCATAAACTGTTTGTATGGCCTGATGTGCCTTAATGACTGAGACATTTAGCCCAAATGCCTATTAAAGCGGTTATTGCTTTTGGCCGCCTGGTTTGTGGGGATGGTGGGCCGTTTGATGGGTGTTATTATGGGCTGTTTGATGGGCAGCTGTGGAGCTGTTTTCGGGGCTGTGGTGTGTGCTGGGGGATGGGATGGGGTGGGAAACACATGGCGGAACAAAAAAAGCGGTGTGGCGCCCGGATGGGGCCACACCGCCTGGTGTCAGTCGCAGGCTTGGCCTGCGGGCGGATTATTTGCCTGAGAGTTTCTCTTTGAGGGCGGCGAGTGCCTCGATGTCACCGAGGGTTGTTTTCTCAACCGGGGTGGTGAGCAGCGGAGCCTCTTCGCGCGGTGCGCGTTCGCCACGCGATGCGCGTTTTGCCTTGCGGGCCTCGGCGCGGTCGGCTTTGCCGGCATCCTCGAAGATGCGGCTGTGCGAGAGGATGATGCGCTTTGAGTCTTTGTTGAACTCGATTACCTTGAAGTCGAGTTTCTCGTCGACTTTGGCCTGTGAGCCGTCTTCTTTGACGAGGTGTTTGGGAGTGGCAAAGCCTTCAACGCCGTAGGGGAGCTGTACGACTGCGCCTTTGTCGAGCATCTCGACGATGGTGCCCGGGTGAACCGAACCCACGGTGAAGATGGTCTCGAAGACATCCCAGGGGTTCTCCTCGAGCTGTTTGTGGCCGAGCGAGAGGCGACGGTTGTCTTTGTCGATCTCGAGAACGACAACCTGGATGTCGGCACCGATCTGGGTGAATTCAGAGGGGTGTTTAACTTTCTTGGTCCACGAGAGGTCAGAGATGTGGATGAGGCCGTCTACGCCCTCTTCGATTTCGACGAATACGCCGAAGTTGGTGAAGTTGCGTACTTTGGCGGTGTGCTGCGAGCCAACGGGGTAGCGAACCTCGATGTCTTCCCAGGGGTCTTTCTTGAGCTGTTTGATGCCGAGGCTCATCTTGCGGTCCTCGCGGTCGAGGGTGAGGATGACTGCCTCTACCTCGTCGCCGACTTTCATGAAGTCCTGAGCCGAACGGAGGTGCTGCGACCATGACATTTCGCTGACATGGATCAGGCCCTCGACGCCGGGAGCGACCTCGACGAATGCGCCGTAATCGGCCATGACAACGACTTTGCCCTTGACTTTGTCGCCAACCTTGAGGGTATCAGCGATAGCATCCCAGGGATGGGGCTGGAGCTGCTTGAGACCGAGGGCGATGCGTTTCTTCTCATCATCGAAGTCGAGGATAACGACATTGAGTTTCTGGTCGAGCTGAACGACTTCCTCGGGATGGCTTACGCGGCCCCACGAGAGGTCGGTGATGTGGATCAGACCGTCTACGCCACCCAGGTCGATGAATACGCCGTAAGAGGTGATGTTCTTGACGGTACCCTCGAGTACCTGGCCTTTTTCGAGCTTGGCGATGATTTCGCGTTTCTGCTGCTCGAGCTCGGCCTCGATGAGGGCTTTGTGCGAAACGACAACGTTCTTGAACTCGGGGTTGATTTTCACAACCTTGAATTCCATTGTCTTGCCCACGAAGATGTCATAGTCGCGGATGGGCTTGACGTCGATCTGTGAGCCGGGGAGGAATGCCTCGATGCCGAAGACATCCACAATCATACCGCCTTTGGTGCGGCATTTGATGAAACCCTTGATGATTTCGTCGTTCTCGAGGGCCTGGTTGATGCGGTCCCACGAGCGGGCGGCGCGGGCTTTGCGGTGCGAAAGCACGAGCTGGCCTTTCTTGTCCTCGGGGTTCTCGACGAATACCTCAACAACATCGCCGATCTTGATATCGGGGTTGTAGCGGAATTCGTTCATGGGGATGATACCGTCTGACTTGTAGCCGATGTTCACAACGGCCTCGCGTTTGTTGAGGGCGATGATTGTACCCTCGATAACCTCTTTGTCTTTGACGGTGTTGAGCGACTCATCGTATGTGCGGGTCAGTTCCTCGCGTGATTTCTCGCTCTTTGATTCGCCTTTTTCGTAGGCATCCCAATCGAAGTCGGCGATTGGAGAGTTTTTAACTTCTTCAGTCATTTAGTTTTTGTTGTGTGGGCCGGCCGGGCCCCTGACAGGGCGGTGTGGCCTGTGTCAGAGGGCGGTAGCGCGGTCTACACGCTAATTAAGTGATTAAATTTGATGATTGTCTCTGCCGCCGGCAGCCATCCGGGTGGACGGCTGCGCGGCGGTGGCTCGAAAGCCGGACGCAAAGTTAGTGATTTCTCTCTGATTGACAAAGGTTTTAAACCATTATTTTGAGAGGAAATCAGCGCAGACGGAATCTGCATGTGCAGCCCCCGGCAACGGCGATATAGATGCCGGATTCGAGATGCTGCAGATCAATGGTCTCGATGTCTTTGCGAAGGAGGCTGGCGAGAATGAGTCGCCCTGACGGGTCGTAGACTTCGAGGTGCCCCGTGCAGCCGGTGACCGCGAGCGTGCGGCCGTTTACCTGCATTGCCGGGGTGTCGGTCGTCAGGGTCGGAAGTGCCGTGACTATCGACTGCGGGTCCACGATATTCCACTGCTGGGTGTCGGTGCCGTTGTTGTCATAGAGGCGTACCCACTCGCCGGCGTTTGTCGAAGACGAGGGGATTTCGATCACGCGGCCGCTGTGCCGCGACACGAGCTGATAGCTGTTGCCACGGGCGTAGAGGATGAAATGCTGGTTGTGCGCACCCGTATAGTCGTACAGATGGATTTCTGCGCCGTTGTCTGTGGCGGCGTCGCGCACGTCGATGGCTTTGCCCCCGTCGGCCGAGGGGGTGATGCGGTAGACACCGCTCTCCACTTCCGAGAGGTGCCAGATCTGCGACGGGTCGCGACTTTCGAGGTGATACTGTATCACATGTGTTCCGTTGTCGGTCGAGTTGTTCTCGATGTCGAGATACTGGCCGCTGTTGCGGTTCTGCAGGCAGAAATCGCCGTTTATGCCTGATGTGCCGTTGGGCACTACGCGCATCGAGACCATCTTGTCGTTCCAGTCGCCGAGCCATGACGTGTTCGAGGTGACGGTCCTGCTGCCGCCGGTGAAATTGTCGCCGTCATAAAGTATGGCCTTGAAACCGGGGGTAACCTTTAGCGACGTGAGGTCGTGATCCTTGAAATTGTAGCGGCTCAGGCGAGATGCGTTGTATTCCCCCTCGGAAAGCGGCACTGATTTGCTTTTGTAGTCGATGTCGCGGTATATCGTGGCCATAGCCGTGCCGGGGGTACGGTTCTCCTCGATGCTCCACTGCTGGGCGCTCGAGCCGTTGTTGTCGTAAATCTTCAGCCATTCGCCCAGAGTGTGGGAACTGCCGGGAATCTCTACCGGTTTGGCGCTGTTGCGGTCGATGATCTGGAAATAGCCGTTGCCCAGGTCATGTACAATGAACTGCTGGTTGCGGCCGCCAGAATACTCGTAGATTTTGACCTGTGTGCCGTTACCTGTGCCGACATCGGCCACATCGAATCCCTGTTTCGGGGCCGAGAACTCGCCGATGCGGTACACGCCGTCGGCAAGCTCGGTGAATGTCCAGGTCTGCGAGGGGTCGTCGCCCTCGTCTACGAACTGCATGATGGGGGTATCGTTGTCGGTGCGGTTGTCGGCGGGGTCAAGATACATTCCGCTCTCGCGGTTGCGTATCTTGTAGTTGCCGCCCATGCCTGTCTTGCCCCATGCCATAATCTTCACAGACGAGGTCTTGTCGTTGAAACCGCCGAGATTGGGGTTGTCTGAGGTGCATTCGGCTGTCTTGCCCCCGAAATTGTCATTGTCACAAAGGACGACCTTGAACCCCGGTTTGACCTTTACCGAGGTGATCTGGTCGTTTGCGATATTGTAGCGGTTCAGTCGGCTGAGGTTATATTCCCCCTCGGAGAGCTCCACGGCGTGGCCGCGGTACTGGTCGTCGGCATACAGGGTGGCTACCGCAGTGCCGGGGCAGCGGTTCTCCTCGAGGGCCCACTGCTGGGTGTTCGAGCCGTTGTTGTCCCAGATTTTTATCCATTCGCCGTTGGCGGTGCTTGACTGCGGCATCTCCACTGCCTTGGCGCTGTTGCGGTCGATGATCTGGTAATAGCCGTTGCCCTTCTCATAGAGGATGAACTGCTGCTGGCGTGCGCCGGTGTAGTCGTAGATCTGCACCTGGGCCGAGTTGTCGCGGCTGCCATCCCTGACATCGAATCCGCGACCCGGATTGTTGAAGGCGCCTATGCGGTATACGCCGTTGCCCAGCTCGGTGAAAACCCAGGTCTGCGAGGGGTCGTCGCCCTCGTTGTCATACTGAATGATTGCCGTATTGTTGTCGGTGCCGTTATTGTCGGTGTCGAGATATTTGCCGCTGTTGCGGTTGCGTATCTTGAAGTTTCCGCCAAGGCCGCTTTTGCCGCATGCCTCGATTTTAAGCGAGCGTGCACGGTCGTTGAAATCTCCCACATTTCTGATGTCGGAGGTGTATGAGCGCGAATCGCCGGTGAGGTCGGCGTTAGCATAGAGCGTGACCTTGAATCCCGGGGTGACGCGGAGCGATGTCAGATCCTCGGCGATGAAACCGTACAGAGCCAGCTCCGACTGGGGGTACGAGCCTTCGCCCAGCGAGACTGAATAGCCCTGGTAATCGCCGTCGGCATATATGGTGGCGCGGGTGTCAGAGGCATGTTTCACGCCGAACACGCGGTTCACGCGGCTTGCATACTGGTTGGTGTTCCAGGTGTTGTCGTTAAACACCCAGAAGAAACCGCCGCTGACGCCGCAGTTGTTTTTCCAGTTCTGCATCACGTCGGCGTGCCGGCGGGCGTCGAGGGTCTCGTCCTGGTAGTGGAAACGCCCGGCATGCACGGGCACGCCGTCGAGCAGTTTCCAGTCGGCCGGATTGTTGCCCGCTCCGCCGTCGTAGCACTGCACCATTATGCGGTCGCAGATGCCAGAGCCGAGGCGCCGTGCGAGCGCGCTCCAGAAATCACGGTTCATGTAGGGGGCGAGTGTGGTCTTGTAGCCCATGTCGTACATCATGCGGTGGAACCGTTCGGCGGTGTCTACGTCATAACACCCCTCGTCGTCGTTGTTCACGGCGTCAATGACGGGAATGGCGTCTTTCAGTGCCTTGAAGTTGCGGTAGAGCATGGTTCCGCTGCCGGTGCCTTGGGAGTTTATCAGCGAGCGTATGTTGAAATATGACTCATCGCCCCAGCCGCCTACGCAGATCTCTATGCGCGAGATAGATGTGGGCGCCTCCTTGAGCCGACGTATGTCAGCGGCATACTCGGGGTTTGTGGATCCGTAGACATACTGGCCGTCTTTGCAGACGGTCTGGTTGTCGCAGACGAGGGTGCCGTCAGGTTCCACTTTGATGTTGAAGAGAATCACATACTGGAATCCAGAGTTACGCAGGGTGGTGATGGTGCCCGGACGCTCGCGCCTGATGTAGCCGCCGGCATATACGCCTGTTGTCTGGGCCGCAAGCTCGCAGAAACCTGACACGCAGAGTGTCAGCAGAAAAACGAGCGCTTTAAAAACAGTTTTCATGCTAATAAGGGTATGTTGTTGGTGATAATAGTTTACGGTAATGGAATTGATCAGGGGGGTAAAGTAAGGTCAAGCCGACCCGTTTCAGAGCCGGTTGTAAATGCCATAAGTAAACCAACAATTTATATGCGGCACAAATATAGCGTTTTTTATTTGACAATGTGCGGTGTGGCGCGATAAAATTGTGTATATTTGTTGCTATGAATCGCAGAAATTTTCTGAAAGGAGCGGCATTTGCGGCCGCGGCGGCTGTGACGCCGCGTTTCGTGGCCGGGGCGGTCGAGGCTGTAGCGCCCGCAGCGGTGCCGGTTTCGGGTGCGAACGGCGGCGGTGAGGGGCTGAGGCTGAAGTTTTTTCCATACGAGCTGAAACTAAGGCACGCGTTCAATCTGGCACGTTCGTCGCGCACGGTCACGCCTGATGTCATGGTCGAAATCGAGCATGACGGCGTCACGGGCTACGGTGAGGCGTCGATGCCTCCCTACCTGGGCGAGAGTGTGGAATCGGTCTGCCGATACCTGTCACGGCTCGCCCCGGGGCAGTTCACCGACCCTTTCCGCATCGAGGAGATACATGAATACCTCGATTCGGTGTCAGATGGCGACAATGCCGCCAAGGCGGCTGTAGACATCGCCCTGCATGACCTCACCGGCAAGCTGATGGGGCGCCCCTGGCACAGGATATGGGGGCTTTCGGCCGAACGTACCCCCTGCACATCGTTCACAATCGGCATCGACACCCCCGAGGTGGTGCGTCAGAAGGTGGCCGAGGCCGCGCCATACCGCGTGCTGAAAGTGAAGATGGGTCTCGATAACGACCGTCAGCTTGTGGAGACCATACGCGAGTGCCGTCCGGATGTGCCGATATGCGTCGACGCCAACCAGGGGTGGACCGACCGCGAGGCGGCTCTTGACATGTGCCACTGGCTGAAAGAGCGCGGATGTATTTTTGTGGAACAGCCGTTCGACAAGTCGCGCCTCGACGATTCGGCATGGCTTACCGAGCGCTCGCCGTTGCCCGTAATCGCCGACGAGGCTGTGAAACGCCTTTCCGATGTGCCTCCGATTGCCGGCGCCTATTCGGGCATAAACATAAAGCTGATGAAGTCGACCGGCATGCACGAGGCCTATCAGATGGCCGTGCTGGCACGGGCGATGGGGATGAAGGTGATGCTCGGCTGCATGACCGAGACCTCGTGTGCCGTCACTGCCGCCGCCCAATTGTCGCCCATGGCCGACTATGCCGACCTCGACGGCAACCTGCTCATATCCAATGACCGTTTCGATGGCCTGAAGATCGTAGACGGCCGCGTGACCCTCCCCGCCACCCCGGGCATAGGTGTCACCCCGATTGCATGACCTGTTGCAAAAGTGGAAATGATGATGTATCGCAGAAAATTATATTCACACGTATATCATCATCGGGCGCGCTCCGGCTCTGAAACCATGGTTCACTTTCCGGATGGGCATAGATTTCTGAGAGAAGAACTTATTTTTCCAGGAGGCGGGTGACCTCATCTTTTAAAACCGGAAGGTGACGTATCACAATGCCCCACATGATATCGTCGGTCACGCTGTCGTAGCCGTGTATCACGTAATTGCGGGTATCAACGGTTCTCCGCGCGGCGGTAATGTCAATATCCGGCATGCTTTTCAAAACGCGGTTGGTGGCCTCGCCTATTATGGTTATGTTACGTTCGATGGCACGCCGCAGGCATATATCTGCCTGATACACATCAAAACGTTTCTGACGGGATTCAAAAAACAGCTCAATCTCGTCGATGGCGCTCAGTATGTCTTCAAGAAATTTCTTTACTGATTGCTCCATAGCAGCTGGCGTGTCCTGTCGACTTCCTGGCGGAAGAAAGAATTCTTTATAGACTTGTTTACAACCATGTCGACCTTGCGCCCGATAATTTTTTCTATGGAATGTATGAAGTCGAAGAAATTGTCGGCAAAATCGAGTAATGCGATTTTCTGTTCGTCAAAATCAACCAAAAAATCCACATCGCTGTCATCGTTGAAACGTGGAGTCAATATTGAGCCGAAAACCCACAGCCGTCTCACATTGTGTTTGCGACACAGCGCTATTATGGCATTCATGTTGAGTTCAATCAGTTTCATGTTGCGTAAGTTGGTTTTTGTTAAAGAATCCGTCAAAAGAGAGGTCCTCGTCAAGCTCGGGCCAGTGTATGCCGAAATGTGACATGCGGAACGCGGCCCGTTCATCAGCTGTAGCGTTTCTGAGACGTCTGTAGTCTGAGAAATATTCGGTTCCCCGTCTTCCGTCTACAGTCTGTATCATGACGGCATCTTCTGTTACCCAGACACGTGCTATATCCGTACGGTTCATTTTCCGATGTTTTTGTTGAAATATTCGTTCCAGCGTTCGATGATGATGTGCTGATTTTCATCAATAATGGCCTCAATCATTCTTAGCTCGTTCTTTTTGAACCCGTGATTTTCCACCATTTTGATTTCAAGGACATTATATTTAGCTTCAGATTCTCCTTTACTTATATGTACATGTACCGGGTCATGTTCGTTAGACCAGAAGAAAAACCTGAATCCCAAAAATATGAAAAGAGTCGGCATGATTTGCATTGTTTTTGGTTGATACTGCAAAAATAAGATTTTGGGGTGGAACGGGCAAGGAGTAGGGCAAAAAAATACGCGGGCCTCACGGTCAGCGCATCACGATAGAAATCTTCTTTTGTCTTTGTCTTGTTGTCTTTGTCTTGCGTGGAGTACAGCGGACTCGAACCGCTCACCTCGACACTGCCAGTGTCGCGCTCTAGCCAGATGAGCTAGTACCCCAGTTTTAAGCGAGAGGTGTTTCTCTCAATTGCGATGCAAAGGTACGATTATTTTCTGAAACTCCAAAATTTCGGGCCAAATATTTTAAGATTTTTTTGCGCGGGGCATTCGGGTTGGCTCCTGTGCGCCGATTTATACCGATTTATAATATAATAGCGCGCGAAAGTCAAGCTATTTGCGAGTTATTTGCTAAATTTGCAGTAATTTTAGCGAGGAGTGCCCCGGCGTGTCTGCCCCGGCGCCCTGAAACGAGATAATAACGGAAACAATATACCACGATGAATATACTTGAACTTAGCGAACAGGAGATAGTGCGCCGCGAGTCGTTGCGCCGCATGCGCGAGATGGGGATTGACCCTTATCCCGCCGCAGAGTTCCCCGTAACAGGATATACCGACGAAATCGCCGCCAACTTCACCGATCCCGAGCTTGATGCCGAAGGGAATCCCCCCGCCGGCTACGAGCCCCGCCATGTCAGCATCGCAGGGCGTGTGATGTCGCGCCGTATCATGGGCAAGGCCTCGTTCATGGAACTGCAGGACGCCCGCGGCCGCATACAGGTCTATATAAACCGCGACGAGATCTGCCCCGGCGAAGACAAAGAGCTCTACAACACCGTGTTCAAGAAACTGCTCGACATCGGCGACTTTGTGGGTGTCGAGGGGTATGTGTTCCGCACCCAGACGGGCGAGATCTCGGTACATGCCCAGCGTCTTGTGGTATTGTCGAAAGCGCTGCGCCCCCTTCCGGTGGTCAAAGTCAAGGACGGCGTGACATATGACGCGTTCGACGACCCCGAGCTGCGTTACCGCCGCCGTTATGTGGATCTGGTGGTGAACGACGGCGTAAAGGATGTGTTCATCAAGCGCACCAAGGTGTTCAACACCATGCGCCAGTATTTCAACGAGCACGGCTACATGGAGGTCGAGACTCCTATCCTCCAGTCGATTCCCGGCGGTGCCTCGGCACGTCCGTTCATCACCCATCACAACGCGCTCGACATCCCCCTGTACCTGCGCATCGCCGACGAGCTTTACCTCAAGCGCCTGATTGTGGGCGGTTTTGAAGGTGTGTACGAGTTCTCGAAGAACTTCCGCAACGAGGGCATGGACCGCACCCACAACCCCGAGTTCACCTGTATGGAGATATATGTCTCGTACAAGGACTACAACTGGATGATGGACTTCACCGAGAAGATGCTCGAACGCATCTGCCGCGAGGTCAACGGCACCGATCATGTGAAAGTGGGCGACAATGAGATTTCGTTCAAGGCTCCGTTCCCGCGCGTGACCATGCGCCAGGCCATCCTCGACCATACCGGTTTCGACATCGACGGCAAGAGCGAGGATGAACTCCGAGCCGCCGCCCGCGGCATGGGCATCGAGGTCGACGAGACCATGGGCAAAGGCAAGCTCATCGACGAGATTTTCGGCGAGAAGTGCGAGGGCACATACATTCAGCCCACCTTCATCACCGATTACCCCATCGAGATGTCGCCCCTTACCAAGCGTCACCGCGAGAATCCCGAGCTTACCGAGCGTTTCGAGCTCATGGTCAACGGCAAGGAGCTGGCCAACGCATACTCCGAGCTCAACGATCCCATCGACCAGTATGAACGTTTCGTAGAGCAGATGCGTTTGTCAGAGAAGGGGGATGACGAGGCCATGATCATTGACCACGACTTCATCCGTGCCCTCGAATACGGCATGCCCCCCACATCGGGCATGGGTATCGGCATGGACCGTCTGGTGATGCTCATGACCGGGCAGACCACCATCCAGGAGGTGCTGTTCTTCCCCCAGATGCGTCCCGAGAAAGTTGCTCCTCGCGACAAGGACGAGGCCTTCGAGGCCGTCGGCGTCGACAAGGAGTGGATCGCCCCCGTGCGCAAGGCCGGCTGCGCCACCGTTGCCGCTCTGGCAGGGGCCACCGCCGGCAAGCTCGTGCAGGAGCTCATCGGCATCAACAAGAAGTTCAAGCTCGGCCTGAAATCGCCCCAGATGGATCAGGTCACAGCCTGGATCGAGGCGGCAAAGGCCGCACAGCCTGCACAGGAAGAGGCCTGAACATTCCGTTATCCCCGGCACAGGGGCAAAACGTAATTTGACAAACCATGGAAAAAACTGGATTTCCCGGTCGGATAGCCGTGATGGGCGGCGGCTCGTGGGCCACGGCCCTGGCCAAACTTCTGCTCAACGGCACCGACTCGATATTGTGGTATATGCGCCGCGAAGACCGTATCGACGATTTCCGCCGTCTTGGTCACAACCCGGCGTATCTTACCGACGTGCCCTTCGACATCAACCGCATCGAGTTCTCGACCGACATCAACTACATATCCGAGAAGGCCGACACGCTTATGCTGGTCATGCCCTCGCCATACTTCAAGAGCCACATAGAGAAACTTACAACCGACATATCGCAGAAATATGTGGTGTCGGCCGTGAAAGGGATCGTGCCTGACGAGAACCAGCTCATCACCGACTACATGCACGACAATTTCGGGGTGTCGCATGACCGCATGCTTGTGGTCTCGGGTCCCTGTCATGCCGAGGAGGTGGCGCTGCAGCGCCCGACCTACCTTACCATCGGCTGCCGCGACATCGACGCCGCCGCGCGGTTCGGCGAGGTGCTGTGCAGTGCCAAGAACTGCCACGCCATCGCTTCGACCGACGTCGACGGCATCGAGTATGCCGGTGTGATGAAGAATATCTACGCCATCGCCGCCGGCATCGTGCATGGCATGAAACGCGGCGACAACTTCCTGGCCATGCTCGTCAGCAACGCCATCCGCGAGATGGAGTACTTCCTCAACGCCGTAGACCCGCGCGAACGCCGCATCTGCGACTCGGTGTATCTTGGCGACCTGCTCGTCACAGCCTATTCTCGGTTCAGCCGAAACCACAACTTCGGCTCGATGATCGGGAAAGGGTATTCCGTCAAGGCCGCCCGTATGGAGATGGAGCAGACCGCCGAGGGATATTACGGCGCCAAGTGCATACACGAGATAAACCTGCGCCACGAGGTGTATATGCCCATCGCCGAGGCGGTGTATGACATTCTCTACCGCCGCGTGCGCCCTGAATACGCCATATCGCGCATCGCCGACCGCCTGACCTGACCCGAAGAGACTTCACGCTGACAGACGCAGACATGATTTCGGCACGCGACATACACAAGTCATTCGGCACCCTTGAGGTAATCAGGGGTGTCGACCTCGACATCGAGCCGGGGCGCGTAACAGCCATTGTCGGGCCGAGCGGCGCCGGCAAGACCACGCTCCTGCAGATACTCGGCACTCTCGACCGTCCCGACAGTGGCACCGTCAGCTATGACGGCGGCGCGAATCTCTTTGACCTGTCGCAGGCCGGTCAGGCGCGGTTCCGCAACCGAAACATCGGTTTTGTGTTCCAGTTCCATCAGCTGTTGCCTGAGTTCACGCTCCGCGAGAATGTGGCCATGCCCGCGCTTATCGGCGGCACAGCGCGCGGCGAGGCTTTCGCCGAGGCTGACCGGCTTATCGGGCGCCTCGGGCTTGCCGACCGTGCCGGGCACCGTCCCGCACAGCTCTCGGGTGGTGAATGTCAGCGTGCTGCCGTGGCCAGGGCGCTCATAAACAAGCCGCAGGCGATATTGGCCACCCCGCGCTCGGGCAGTCTCGACTCGCATAACCGCGCCCTGCTGCACAAACTGTTTTTCGACCTGCGCGACGAGCTCGGCGTCACGTTTGTCATTGTTACTCATGACGAGCATCTTGCCGCCGATGCCGACCGCGTGATCCACATGCGCGATGGCCTGATTACCGACTGATGAAACCCCTCACGACCTACATCACCTCCATCGCGGCCACCCTCATGACGCTTGCATGCGCGGGGTGCGCCGAAAGCGGCCCCGACAGCCGCGACGCCACATTATATAATATAGTCGAGCTGACCGAGATGGATGCGGGCACAACCACGTTTGCCCTTTACAGCCAGGATTCCGGTACTCCCGCCACGCTCACATGCCGCGGCGAGGTGATCGACACCACCGCCGTGCACGAGGGCAACGCGCTTTATCTCGGGTACATGACCCACGGGCAGGGCCCTGATGAGTCCGGCGAAATCACCCCCGTGGGCTATGCACGCATAAACAACCTGATGCTCCAGCAGGCCGACATGGCCGACCTGACTGGGTGGAATCTTGACCCGTTGTCGGTAGAAAGTCTCTGGCGTGCCGGCTCGCAGGTGTTCATGCGGCTGATGTTGCCGTATGACGACAATCCCCGCCAGTTCGCGCTCATAGTCGACAAGGCCACGCTTGAAAATGCTGTCCCCGACGCTTATCTTTTGCACAGGCGCGAGACCGCGGCGCCCACATTCAGCCGCCGCTATTATGCCGCCGTCCAGCTCAGAAACCTCTGGTCACACAGCAATGTCACCGCCCTGCGCATCCATGTGGCCACCGGCGCCGGCGAGCAGGTCTTCACCATCAGCAACCCACCGGCACACTGGAAGCGGCCGCACAAGCAGGCTGCGCGGCCGCGGTTTCAGAAATAAAATGCAGTTTCGGTTCAGTTATCGGCCGAGCTCGGCCGATAACACGACAGGTGTGCTGAACGGGTGCACCTGTCATGTATGCCATCACCGAGGGGCCTGATAAGGCGCCCCCGTTTCACGCCTTTTCCGGTTCTTTTTCCTCTTTTTCTTGCTTTTCAGTGCCTTTTTCTTCGGGCGCTTTTTCAGGAGCTTTGGCACCTTCTTTTTCAGCCTTTTCAGACGCGGTTTCGGGTTTGGCGGCGTTTTCGGCCTCAGTCTTTTGGGCGGCCTTGAGGGCTTTTGTGTAGCGGCGGTGCTGCGAGTATGCGTATGAGGTTATTATCAGGCCGTTGACGCCGTAGATTACGGCACCGATGCCGGTGGTGAGCAGTACCCATTTCTCGTTGCCGTAGTCATCGACACCGGCGGGTTTATGGAAGAAGTCGACCACGATAAGCACCACACCCCCTACAAGAATCACGAGCGCCCCGAAGATGAGCCATCCCGGGTACTGTGCCGCACGTGCCTTGCGCGAGAGCTGCGCGCACTGGTGGATGCCGCCGGCGATGAGCAGGATGCCGAACAGATAGACCAGCAGCGGACGGAACACGTCGGGCATGCACCACACCACCACGCCGAGACCCAGGCCGCCTATGCCGCAGATGAACCGCAGGGCGCGGTCGGCGGCCGAATGATTTTCGGCACTATGCTTGAACGAGAGTCCCAGCAGGGTGAGTATGCCGGGCACAACAAACGCGAGGCCGCAGATGAAAAGCACGATGTTGGTTATCGGACGTCCGATATAGCAGAGTACCACAATCCCGAGAATGAGTGCGGTGAACGAAATCAATGTATTGGCTTTGAAGTTCATAGTTGATATAAATAGTGGAACGTTATGGTTTTACTGTCGGCGAGATTGTTGCAGAACCCTGCAGTCGGTAGGGACATGCCTTTGGCATGTTGAGGTGAGTCATTGATTATCAGGCAAACATCGCAAAGCGATGTCCCTACGATTTGCATGTGCTGCAACGCGCTTTCAGTATATAAACACAAAAGTAACCAAAAATCGTTCCCCGAGAGCTAAAAAAGTTTATGAAGTTCGTAACTTTGTGATATGAAAATAGGAATCATAGTGGCCATGCAGGCCGAACTTGACCGTCTGCTCCCCATTGTCAGCGATATGCGGCAGGTGGAGACCGACGGACGCGTGATATATACCGGCCGCATCGGCGCCAACGAGGTGGCCGTGATGCAGTGCGGCATAGGCAAAGTGAATGCCGCCGTAGGCACCCTGGTGCTCGACAACTTTTTTCACCCTGAGCTGATTGTGAACTCGGGCATCGCGGGCGGAACCGGAGGTGCGGCCGGAATCCTCGACGTGATGGTTGCCGAAGAGGTGGCGTATCACGACGTGTGGTGCGGCCCCGGCAACGAGCGCGGCCAGGTGCAGGGGATGCCGGCACGGTTCAGCTGCCGCGAGGGGCTGGCAATGCTCCCGGCACTGGGTGAGATCGAGGGCTTGAAACATGGCCTGCTTGCCTCGGGCGATATGTTCGTCGACAACCGCGCCGAGCTTGACCGGATTCTCTCGCTTTACCCCGAGGCCATAGCCGTCGACATGGAGTCTGGCGCCATCGCCCAGGTATGCCGCCTGCGCGGTATACCGTTCGCCGTGATAAGGGTTGTCAGCGACTATCCCGGCGCGCCTGATCATCTCGACCAGTATCTGAATTTCTGGGACGATGCCCCCGAGGCCACGTTCAAGGTATTGAAGACCATATTGTCATGAAGAAGATAGCATCGTTCACCATTGATCACAACCGTCTTCTGCGCGGTGTGTATGTGAGCCGCCGCGACACCACTCCGTCGGGCGACACCATCACCACGTTCGACGTACGCATGACCGAGCCAAACCGCCAGCCGGCGCTCGCCCCCGACACACTCCATGCCATGGAACATCTTGCCGCCACATATCTGCGCAATCACCCCGAGTGGGCCGACAGGGTGGTCTACTGGGGCCCGATGGGGTGCTGTACCGGCAACTACCTGATCCTGCAGGGAGAGCTTGAGCCGCGCGACATCCTCGCCCTGCTCAGGGAGACATACGCGTTCATCGCCGGTTTCGAGGGGGAGGTACCGGGTGCCACTCCGCGCGACTGCGGCAACTATTCGTTCATGAACCTTGCCGACGCACGCCGCCAGGCCCGCATATATCTCGACGAGGTTCTGGCGAACCCGACCGACGCCAATCTTGTTTACCCGGTATAAGGGATTCCCTGCCGGGCGCCCCGCAGCAAACATCACAGACCATGTCGACAGTCAAGGACATAAAGGCCATAAAAGGCGCTTACTACATCCGTCGCCTCATAGAGGAGGGGGAGCATGAGCATCAGGATTTCAAATTCCAGATTTCCGATGCCCGCAAGATCGCCCGCTCCATCTCGGCGTTCGCCAATCACGACGGCGGCCGCCTGCTCATCGGCGTTAAAGACAACGGTGTGGTGGCCGGTGTACGCTCTGACGAAGACCTCTATATGATTGATGCGGGGGCGGGGATGTACTGCACCCCGGCTGTTGAGGTTGAGATGACCGCGTTCCGCTGTGAGGGCGGGGCGGTGGTGTATCGCGTGGAGATTCCGCGGGTCGACCGCAGGCCGGTATGCGTGCGTGAGGATGGTGACCGCCTGAAAGCATATTACCGCGTGGCCGACGAGAATATCGCGGCACACCCGCTGATGGTAGA